>SL_8KL_010_SEDDRAFT_10004952_pt1 | contig 10576 bp, 10 predicted proteins | sample SodLakKL_010_SED_4_FD_11160 | JGI IMG/M metagenome (IMG submission 11160) | reverse complement strand
CAAGAATTGTCCGAAAAAACAAGGATTGAAACCTAATTTGGAAACATAAAATTCACATTATAATCAAATTGAAAATGCACTTAAAAAAACAGTCTTAAGACATAAAGACTGATCCGCATATTAAAAAAAATTAAGGATCATAATCTAAAATAGAGATGTATGAAACGACCTCCTTTTCAAAGCTAGTAAAACTTAGAAAACTCCTTAAGATGTTCAATCTAAGATGATCATCTCACCTTTTTGGTATGGATCTTCTTTTTGTTCTTCCATTGATCTCTTATCTACCATGGCTACCCAGTGCACTTTGTCCCCGTATTCTCTACTTTTTTTGCCTAACTTCTGTACAGTCCACTGCATCGATGTGGTACCCCCAGTTATATTGCAAAATACTTCCTCGCTATCTAAAAGATGAGTCCTAGCTTTCTCTATAATATCATTTGTCATATCTGGTGAAATCTCATGGGGGTCTTCTATGATCTCGTAATAAAAATCTCCACCGTATCCGGCTTTCTCTATGACTTCGTCCAACGTTTCTTCACTTTCCTTAGATGTGATTATAAAACAAACGTCTGGATTTACGGTCTTTATAGCTGTAAAAAGTAGACCCTTCGAAAGACCATGAGAAGATATCAACAATTCTTTTGTGTTCTTAACGTATTCTAGATTCCAGTACGATGACCTTTCACCTTTCTTTTTGATATTGGTCCACATGGATAACAATTCATCCTTTTTGTTCATTACATCGATGGAGTCCTCTTTAATACCGCTGTGTGCTAAAGAATTTCTAATAGAGGCTATCTTATTCCAATATTGAGCTAGTTCATATTGGTTTTCAGTAAGTATCTCATCGCTGCCGTCCTTTTGTAAGATTTTAACCAAGGCTGTGATCTTGTTTTTGATTTTGAGTCTTACTTTATAGGATAACCAATCCTCCACACTCTCTTCATAGCAGATCCTCGATATGATAAACTCCCTTAACAATTCAGAAGCATTTTTTAACTGTCCCAAACTCAAATAGGTGTCGATCATCCGTGATTGTCTGTTGATTTCTTCTTCTAACAGCTTTAGACCTTTTTTTCGTCGTAAAGGTTCGAACATTCTAAATTCATCTGTGCTCGAAACGATATTCGAAATCAACTCTTCGAATAGTGGAATAAACTCCTGGATGGTTACAGGTTCTGATCTAGATCCGTGTATATCAACGAGTTGTGTTGCAGACTTCCCTGTTTCAATAGGTAAACCGTTATTGAACTCGTAAGAAATTTTCCTAACTTTATCGATTAAATTGATAAGATATCTTTTATCAATAAATTCATCTTTCTTTTCTGGTTTCATTTTATCTATTACGGACTGCATCTGTTTTGCAAGGGGTTTTGCATTCCGTTCCTCTGTAAAAGTTTTAACAGAATAAAACCATTCGATCATGTCCAATAAAACCGAGAGATCTACGAATGGAGCTACACCATCCTTGTCTTTTGCCTCGAACATACCATACCATGCACCCTCTATCTTTGAATCTTCGAGTGCTGAAAAATAAAGTGCAGATGTAAAAAACAAAAAAGGGATTGAACGTAAACCCTGGGTAACATCTAGTATTAATCTGTCGCATCCACAGACTGTATCTAATATATTTTTTATTATAACGTGGAGTTCATCCTTACTCTTCCCTGTTGGGATCATGACCGCTTCGCATTCTATATCTTGTAAATTTTCATCAAGAAGATCAAATGAATCTTTTTTTGACTTTTCTGTACATACTGCCAATATCCTGTCGGGTCTTTTATTGGGTGGTAGGAGATCTACCAATGCGATGGTTGAAAGAACGGATTCCGTAACATCGTTCTCCAATGAATACTTGCATTTTCTAGGATTTACTCCCAGGCTCGTTAGTAAAAACCGTTTTTCTTCTTTATTTTCGATGTTATCTATTCCTCCATTATTCAGTTTGAATCAAGTAAATCGTTTACATCAATACCTAAGATTATTTAGGTTTTTGTAAATCGTTTTATAATAAATACAATTTATGACAATACCTTAATTTTATATAATGGACATAACATACCCATATGAGCGGAAATGACAGTTAGTAAATTGAACACTCTGAGATTTGCTGGGATGTTGCATGATATCGGCAAATTTCAACAAAGAGGGGCTAAAGAAAAACGAAATCACTCTGAATACGGTGAAGAATTTGTTAAGAACATTGGACTAAGTTCAAAAACACAATATTTAGTTGGTAATCACCATGATAAGACGGAAAAGGGAGAGCTTCTTGATTTTTTAAAAGAAGCGGATTATCTCTCGGCTTCAGAAAGAGAAGGGGATGAGGAATCAAAAGAGGTTATAAAAGAACCTTTGCAATCAATATTCTCGTATATAGACGGTAAGCCTTTAGACAGAGAGTATTCCATCAGTAGTAACATAAAATATCATCCTATTTCATCGTTGAAGTTGAAAGGTTTTGACGATGAAAAAAGGAGATTGTATCCCAAAACAAAAAAGAAACAAGCTTTGACTGGTGTGTCAGCACAGGCTCAATATAACGGTCTTTGGAAAAATTTCAAACATGAGATTGAAAAGTTAAAGTGGAAAGAAAATAGATCGGGCTTGAAAACGATTTACTTTTTGCTAAAGAAATATACTTCACAGATACCATCTGCAGCCTATTACAGCGTCCCAGATATCGCTCTCTTCGATCATTCAAGATGTACATCGGCCATAGCCGAATGTCTATACAAAAGCGATGACGAACAGATGATGCTCATCGGCGGCGATCTATCAGGCATACAGAATTATATATTTAACGTGAATTCTTTGGAAGGGGAAGCACAAAGTGGTACAGCTAAAAGGCTTCGAGGAAGATCATTCTTATTAAATATCCTTACTGAAACAGTTGTAGATTATCTACTAGACACTTTGGAACTGGGTTTAGCTACTAAACTATGGAGTTCTGGTGGTCACTTTTACTTATTAGCTCCACCAGGGGTAGAAGACGATGTTAAAAAACTCAAAACACAAATCAATAAATTTTTGTTTGAGAAATTCGAGGGCGACATTTATTTCTCTATTTCAACCTTAACTTTTCATAAAAAAAGGGTACACCAAGAATTTAATGAATTGATTAAAGAATTGAACGGAAAACTAGATGAGGACAAGTTAAACAAGTTTAAGGATAATTTAGAGATGAATAGTTTCATCTTACCAAGGAAGGGAGGTATCCCTTGTAAGGCATGCGGGATGAGAAAAAAAGATGACGATTTATTATGTAACGACTGTAAAAAGCAAGAAGAAATAGGTGGGAATCTTCCCAAAGCAGAATACCTGCTAAAGATAAACACATCCGATGAAGTTGACGAAGCAGACATTCAATTCGATGAATTAAACACCAATTGGTGTATCTGTAGGGACAAAAAAGAACTTTTTGATAAACTAAATTCATTCAACTCCGAAAACACGGATATCACCCTGTTCAAACTGAATGATACGGATTTCTTAACCGATGATTTGGTGGAACAAGTTAACAAACTAGATTCGAACGTATCTTTGGGGTTCATGCTTATCGGAAACTCCGCCCCTTTCAAGGAAGATGGATATAAAACTTTGAAAACCTTCGAAGATTTTGGAGAAAGGATCGGTTTCTTGAGGATGGATGTTGATGATCTAGGTTCGATATTATCGGTAGGACTTCAAAAGGGTTCCGAAGATGAACTTAGTGAAAAAAATAAATACACAGTTTCAAGGATCTCAACATTTTCTAGATTTTTGAATTTGTTCTTTTTGGGCCATATGAATTCGATAGCCAAGAAATACGATCTTTACATAACATATTCCGGAGGAGACGACCTATTCCTTGTTGGCGATTGGAAAGATACCATAAAAGGTGCATTGGAAATCAAAGAAAATTTTTCAGAATTCACAGCTAACAACCCGAATATCACCATATCCGCAGGTATATTTATCGGGAGAACAGGATTTCCCATAGGTAATGCAGCAAGGATCGCCGGGAAATCTTTAGACGATCACTCCAAAGAAGCTAAAGTCAAGAAAGGTAGTATGCCCAAAAAAGATAAGGTAACCGTTTTCAATGAAACCGTTCCTTGGTTTTCAAGTCGTACAGACGTAAAAGACGGTTTGAATGAATTATTAGAAACTGGAGAATGGTTATTCGAGCTTTTAGAAGATGGGAGGATATCCTCTTCCTTTGTTTATTCAATACTACAGTTCAGAAACATGACATTTGGCTTGAATAGTGAGTTTAGTGGAGGAAAAAATAGCAAAGATGGAAGGCTTGATTTATTTACACCGGCTCACATAGGTTTGTCGAAGAAGAGATACATGCCTAAATTCAAGTATTCATTGGCAAGAAATTTTGATTCTGATACTAAACTTTTTAAAGAATTGGATGAGACAATTCCAAAAATAGTACCATGGGCGAGAATACCAGTTTCATGGGTAAGTTATAAGCATAGAGAAGCAAGAGGTGAAAGTTAAATGGGTAGAAATAGAGGTTCTAGAAGAAAAACAAAAATCGAATTCCCCCAGGATTTAGGGGGAATAGATGGGAAAAAACTCAATGACTTGGCAGAAAAAATGGGCAAAAATCATAAAGGAAATACAAACCAAGTTAGAAAAATGTACAACGCATTCAAGAAAATTCAGGTTGAATGGAACGGAGCAGATGATAAGAATCAGATCGTTGACAAAACTATCGGTGATATCCATCTGGTCAGGCCAAAATTAGCTTACTCTGCAGCAAGAAACAAGAAAATGAAGGGTCTAAAAAATGATATAGACCGATTGATCAATAATCTAGATCCAGAAGTTGAAGATATTGAGAACTTTTTCAAATTATTGGAAGCCTTCATAGGCTATCATAAATATTTTACAGAGGTGAAATAAATGGAGAACTCTAAATTTATAGGAAATGTTATAGTCAAAGCCAAACTAGTTTGTGAAACGGGCCTTCAGATCGGTGGAAATAAAGAAACAGCCGAGATAGGAGGTATTGATCAACCAGTTATAAGAGATCCCCAAGGATACCCCTACATTCCCGGTAGTTCGCTTAAGGGGAAGATGAGAACACTGATAGAGTGGCAAAAGGGTCTGGTTAGCGATGATGGGACGGTACACCAATGCAATAGTGAAAGTGAGGCTCTTAAATGTCCGGTTTGTAAAGTATTCGGCGCTTCATCTGATGAGGGTTTTAAGATCGGACCAACGAGGATGACTGTACGTGATGCTCACCCATCAGATAAAACAATAGAGATGTGGAAAAACTTAGACACCGATCTGCTGTATACCGAATGGAAGAAAGAAAACAACATCAACAGATTGACTTCAAGAGCAAATCCTAGGGATTTTGAAAGAGTACCAAAGGGATCAAAATTTAACGTGGAATTTGTTTTTAGTCTCTATGATATACCCCATGATAATAATGATGATTATAATTATCTAAATGTTCTTTTTGAGGCGATGGATTTCATCGAGGATTCATATCTAGGAGGCAGTGGAACCAGAGGTTACGGTAAAGTAAAATTTGAAGATGTTTCCGTGAATTTTGTTTCAAAAGATGATTATAAAACTGGAGAAAAAGGGACTGAACTGGATATCGAAGAATTGAAAGAAAATCCGAAATCAGTGCTAGATATATGAGGCGGGATGATGAAGGCCGTTCATTTGAAACCACTCTCAACATTTAAAAATCCTTTTCCGCAGAGCGATACATTATTTGGAGCTATATGCTGGGGGATCAAGTTTGTACATGGTAATGAAGAACTTGAAAAAATCTTAGAACAATTTAAAAACGGTAGACCTCCATTTAAAATAAGTTCAATATTCCCAAAGAAAAACGGTGTATATTACGTTCCAAAACCCATAACCTCTTATTTCACCGATGAAACGGTTAAAGATTTTAAGGATATGTGGATAATAAAGAAAGCCAAGAAGATACAATGGATAACCGTACAAGATTTTGATAAGGTTATAAAAGGTGAAAAGAAAATTGATGAAATCTTAAAAAAATCGGAAAACGTAAGTTTTGTCAAAGATATGATTCAACCGGGTAATTCCATAAATAGACTTTCATCTTCGACCGAAGGTAACCTCTTCTTCCGTTCATTGTACAAACACGATAATACGGACCTTTATTTCCTATTGAATGCTTCGAACAAAAAGATAGAGAAAAAAGTATTGGACAGTATCAGATTCATACGGGATCGAGGTTTAGGAGGCGGCTCTTCAACAGGTCACGGAGATTTTGAATTTTCAGGAGTTGAAGAATTTGAAAGATTGGCCCCGCCTAAATCAGCTGAACAATTCATCACTTTATCGTTATATATGCCTAAAGAAGACGAATGGAACTTCTATAGTGAAAATTCACGAAAGATGAGCTATGAGCTAGTTAAACGGAAAGGGATCGTAGAAGAAGCCTTTACCTCTTTTGAGAATCCATGGAAAAGAACAGTTTTCATGTTTAAACCGGGTTCCATCTTCCCTACTATAGAGGGAAACGAGAACTATGGCCAAAACCCGATAGTTAATTCGGAGGATTTTGATGTGCAACAATATGGATATGCTTTTGATATAGGGGCGGATATAAGATGAGGATCAAACTTAAAACTTTGACTCCGGTAAAGATCGGCGCAGGAGAAACACAGGATATCAACAACATAAACTCATTTGTACATAATGAAGAACTTGTCGTATATGACATTGAGAAATTATTATCATCTAATGTTGAAAAGATAGACGGTATAATAAGTGGGATCAATTCAAAAGGCGGGATAAACAAGTATTTTAATAAAAGGATCAAAGAAAAAGAATCTTTTTGGAAGTACCATGTTCCAATAAAAGATGATGACACGATCAAAGAAATTCACAGAGGTAGTGATATAGAACCCCAGATCATGCTTCCTGATAATACTTTTTACATACCTGGGAGCTCAATAAAAGGAGCATTAAGGACTAATTTACTCACAAAATATATCCTTGAAAATCCCATGAGATGGCATGGAAATAGAGGAAACTTAAAAGATCCGGATCAGCACCTCAGGATAGGTAAAAATGATCCCCAGAGAGATCTTATGAAAGCTTTCGAGGTAACCGACTCTACTGATAAAAAACCTTCAGAATCAGGTACCGTATTATCAATAAAAACCTATTCCAAGAAAACAGGGGGCAGTCTTGAACCAAAGCATTGGACTACAGTTCATGTCGCAATAGATGAAGGTCAAGAGTTCGAATTTGAGATCAATATAAATGAAAAGATGCTGGAAAAGATAAAAGATGAATGGAGAAACGGTAAAAAAGTCGACGGGGTATTGGGTGGGACCGGAGAAAAGGAAATAATAGATAGAGTTTTTGATTCTTGCAGTGAAATAAGTAAAGAAAGATTGGATATAGAAGATAAATTCTTACTATCTTTATCGAATTCATACGATTTTAACAATTTGAATTTCTTGGTCGAGGATTTAAAGTATGAACTAGATGAAGGAGGATGTATCTTTAATCTAGGCTTTGGTGTCGGTCGGCTGGGTACCACCGTACAGCTAAGCGCGAAAGAGGATGAAGTAAAAAGAAACTTGAGAAAGATGAGCAGGGCTAGAAGATATCAACAAGACGATCTGAACATAGATTATCCAAAAAGTAGAAAGTACTATCTGCAAAATGGAAAACCAGCCGGTTTTTTAGGATGGGTAAAATTGGAGAAAGCATGATGGAGAAAAGCACAGTGATCGGAGCTATCGGAAAAAGCGCACCGGTGATGACCGAACTAGTTAAATGGCTGATCGAATCTAAAGAAGAATTCGTAAGTGATGTAGTTCTATTGGTAAGCGATAACGAGGATGTATGGAAACAGGCGGAACTTGTGGTATCTTCATTGGAAACATCCAGGTGGAGTATAAATGTTCACTGGAAAGATTTGCCCTTCGATGACATAACATCTGATTCCGATAATATCAAATTCTTGGAGATCGCAGCTAGTACGATCTATGAACAGAAATCGAAATACAATTCTGATAAAATATTTTTAAACGTGGCAGGTGGGAGAAAAACCATGTCTATCGGACTACACCTACTTTCGATGTTTAACCCCATTGACGGCATTTTCCACGTGATCTCACCACAGATCGGATTATTTAACGAAGAACTAGAGAGGAACAAAATAAAAATTATGGAGCATTTTCAAGCTTCGAATTTGAACGAGTATTACGAAAAAAATAAAGAGGTTTTTGATCATCTCTTATTCCCGGAGCTTAATAAATTCAAAGTTATCGAACTGCCGAGATTGTTTGTATCTTCAGGTATTATCGATGACCTAAGGAAAGTGTGGATGTCGGATAATAAAATAGAACGGAATAAACTGAATAATATGAATGATAACGACATGTACAAGGCAAGGTCTTATGGATTGATTCAAGTTAGTGGAAAATGGATCTATCCTACCTCTTTAGGTAAGGATTTATCGAAGATCGTTAAATGAGGTTAATTTTATGAGAACTGAAATAGAGTATGCCCATCTTAAAATCGAAACGGATAGACCCGTGGAGGAGAATGGTGAAAAACTAAGGGGCTTTTTTGCAAATAAATTTAAAGACAGATCCTTATTCCATCAACACGTAGAGGGGTCTGAATTGGTTTACTCTTATCCTAAAGTCCACTATTCAGTCATCGAAGGAGAACCTATCGTTACGGGGTTGGAAGAAGGTAAAAAAGCTGTAATGGATATGTTAGAATGCAGCGATAAACTGACTTTGGGTAATAACGAATATTCGATAAAAAACTGGTCTCTCGAAGTCGGGAGTACCGAGTTCGGTAGGACCAGGGAACAACATTTTTATTCATTTGTCACGCCCTGGTTGGCACTGAATACGGAGAATTATGAAAAGTATAAAAAGATAGATGACTGGGGGGACAAGAAAGAATTTTTAAATCAAATATTGGTGGGGAATATCTTATCAACTGCTAAAGGTTTTAACGTTGTAGTTGAAAATAAAATATACGTTTATACACATCTCTACGAAGATGTTGTTATGTTTAAGGGAATGAAGTTCAAAGGTTTTACAGGCAAGTTCAAAGTCAATTTCAAGTTGCCCGAGATGATGGGTCTGGGAAAGGGTGTATCAAGGGGATTCGGTAAGATAGTTAAAAGAAAAAAAAGTTGATATATTCTAGATACTTTTGTATATATCTATATTATAATATACACATGGGGTTTTACTTTGATAGAATCTAAATTGAGAAATCTTGTTGTATCGGGTTATGGTTCAACTGTAGGAAAAGAGGGTAAGTTAGTTTATGTAAAGAATGAAGATGGAAAATATACTTTCAGTCCGAAGGAATTGGAACAGTTGATACTGTTTGGCGAAGGAAAAATAACCATCGGTGCTGTTAGATACTTAAAAAGAGAAGAAGTAGATGTTGTATTCATCGATGAAAGACATGATCAGTTTCTTAGAGTCATTGATGGTAATAATAATCCAATCAAAAATCTTTGGGAAAAACAGTTAACTTTGATTCCTGAAAAAAAACTTAAGATTGCAAAAGAGATTATCGAAGCATCAATCTACAATAAAATCAGGTTGCTGAATCAGTTTGATATTAAGGATAATAAAATGGAAACCCGGAGAGGCGATGTAAAAAAAGCTAAATCTAAAAATCAATTAAGAGGTATTGAAGGAGAATCTTCGAGATTGTATTTTTCTCATTTTCGGGACATCTTATGTGATAAATTTGAATTTGATAGAAGAGAGAGATACCCTCCCCCCGATCCGGTCAATTCTATGTTGAGTTACGGTTATACTGTTTTAAATTCAAGGATTCAATACTCATTACTTCGAGCAGGGCTAAATCCCTTTTTAGGAGTATTACATGAATCTTATAAAGATAAAGCAGCTCTTACATACGATTTAGTTGAACCATTTAGGAGCGTGATAGTTGATAGGATTGTCTTGACAATGCTTCATAGAAATATTTTAAATGAAAATGACTTTGATTACCCTGAAGAATATGTGTGTTACATTAAAGGTGAAGGAAAGCAGGCCTATCTAAATCATCTTTTTAAAAGATTGGAGTCAGAATATTCCTACAATGGAGAAAAAAGAGAATTTCTAGATATCCTATTTTTACAGGCGGACGAATTGTCTGAAGAAATATCTGGTGGGGAAACATTCAAAGCCTTCAGATGGAGGTAACAGGAATGGTAAGAGTTCATAAGTATACCCTTGTATCTTATGACATTGTAAAAGATAACAAGAGAAACAAAATTGTAGAAGAACTGAAGTACTGGGGTTTGAAAAGGTTTCAATACAGTGTATTCATGGGTTATCTAAGTAAAAAGCATTTCGATAACTTGGTAGAAACTTTGCATAATTTTGATCTTTCCGAAAAGGATAAAATCTATGTTTTTACATTGTGTAAAAGATGTTATAATCAGTCTGTATTCATAGGAAAGGAACCTATTCTTGATAAACAGGAACACTTAATACTTTAAAAGTTGAAGAGTCTCACGATGTAGTATATATAATTAAGGGGTGAGACACGACTCTACAACCGTCATGTATTTAAAGAATTATGC
>SL_8KL_010_SEDDRAFT_10004950_pt1 | contig 10579 bp, 6 predicted proteins | sample SodLakKL_010_SED_4_FD_11160 | JGI IMG/M metagenome (IMG submission 11160) | reverse complement strand
AGAGGGAAAGCTTTCGCTGGAAGAGTGGGCGTATTAGGAAAATAGGGAAGGATTTTCCAAATGCAGTACAGATATAATCTGTAATACGTATGGATAAAATAGTACATTTTATACATGCGTGAGGAACGGTGTTCCTGACAGTATGATGGAAAAAAGGTTTCCGGAGCGGATGTTAGGGCGCACTGAAAATTTCTTTTTTGAATCTGTTGGGCGGGTGGGAAAACGAGATCCGGTGGATATCCATTACGATATTCGGTTGATAACCGTTATGATATGCGGTGGACACCAACCGAAGTTCGTGTACGAACCACCAACCGACATTCGTAATGAAAGATGGAAAACCAACCGAGTATTGGACATGTTTTGGGGATGAGTGTGGAGTTGATTTTGATGTTCTGGATAGGTGGAACACCAACCGTCAGTTGGATTACGAGAGGTGGGTGAGGGAAAGAAGTTTGGAAGAACTTTGCCCTCAGGAACGTTTTTAACAACAACATTTAAAACAGAATAATAATTTCCACACTCGTAATCATCATATAAAAGATCAAAGAAAGCGAGCCCCTAACATGAAAGATAAAAATCGTACCGAGAATGAAACTTCAAAAGAAGAAAAAACTTCAAAGTCCGATGGCGGATTAAAAAAGGTAGTTCAAGATATTGGAATAGTTGGTATTTCTAGAATATTAACCTCGATTTCAGGACTCATACTCCTACCAATTTTAACTAGAACTTTAGGCGCTTATGGTTATGGCCTATGGACACAGGCTATGGTTACCATAGGATTGATAATACCAATACTTCTTCTTGGCCTTCAACAAGCAATAGTAAGAATTTTTCCGTCAAAAGATTTAAAATCAATAAAAGAGGATTTTATGTCTATTATGTTTATTCTTTTCCCGATTATTTTTGCTTTTTTTATATTCATGTTTCTATATCCTAACCTTTTAGCTGATCTTATATTTGACGGAGAAATTTTTGTTGTAAAATTCGTAGCTTTAATTATATTTGTTTATTCTTTTGACACCATTTTTTTTAGGGTGTTTCAAGCTTTTAGAGAAATGAAAAAATATGCCCTAGCTAAGGTACTAACAAAATACGGAGAACTAGGACTTGCATCCTTTCTTGTATTTACTGGCTATGGATTATTTGGGGCTTTAGCTGCAGTTTTGATAATTAGGACAGGATTATTTCTGATATTAACCTTCGAATTATTTAGGCGATTCGGAATTCATAAACCAAAATTTTCTAGAACAAAAGAGTACCTTAATTTGGGACTGCCATATATACCCTCAGGGATATCGTATTGGTTCATCAATACAAGCGATCGGTACCTCATAAGCTATTTCCTTGGAGTCACCTTTGTGGGTTACTACAGTCCAGGATATACAATAGGTATGTCCGTTCCTTTGATGTTGGGTGGAACTATTTTTTTAACGTTAAAACCAAGCCTTTCGTTTTACTATGACAATAATAAAATAAAAAACGTGACTCAAATAATAAATCTTTCTTTAAAATATTTGATACTATTACTTGTTCCTTTTTTCTTTGGAATATTGATATTCCATGAAGATGTTATTTCATTATTTACGACACCAGAAATAGCTAGGAATGGATCTTTTATAGCAATATATATTGCATTCAACGGACTAATTTATGTCTTATATAGTTTATTCCAATTGATTATTTTATTAGAAAAGAAAACAAAAATAATAGGGGTTACAAAAACAAGCGGTGCCCTAATAAACATTGTTGGAAATATTTTTTTGATTCCATGGATAGGTATAAAGGGTGCAGCAATAACTACTCTAATCTCTTTTAGTTTTATAACTCTAGTATATTTTTTCTTTTCAAGAAAATACATCCCACTTAATATTGATATTAAACCCCATCTTAAAATAGTTTTTTCTTCTGTAATTATGTATTTATCCCTCTTAACCTTAAAAAATATGCTTGATATATATTTCATTTTTCTAATCTTACTTGGAATAAGCATTTACTTTGGCATAGTATTAATAATCCAAGTAATTGAAAAAAAAGAGTTAAAATTTGTAATAGGCCTAATTAAAGGATCCCGTTAATTATTTTTGTTCTTACTTACATATTTTTATAGTAAATCAAGATTTCTCATGTGTTCTAACATTATCTAAGTCTTATAATGAAAGATCATTTTATTAGTTCATTATTTCTTTAGAAAATTTTTTAAGCATATCTATTTCACTTTCTCTTTTCTGTTCTAAATCTTTCCTATCAATACTTACTGGTTTATTATTAATTTCTTTTAGAGACGTGAACTTCTCAAACAATCCTCCTCGGGGTGTGTCATAATAAAATTTAGCTTTATTACCATAGACAAGAGTTGGAACACAGGCATGAACTCGATCAGAGTGTGTTTCCATTGCATTTGAATATAAAAATAAGTAATCCCTAATATTGTCCGAAATAAATAAGTTTTCACGCTTCTTTTCTTCTCTGACCTTTTCTAATTTTGTTTCTATTTTATACTGGACATGATGAAAAGGTCTACTTTTTCTATTATATGCGAAGGGTACATGATCGGATCTAATAATCAAATTATCAGTATCCAGATGTGGTTCATTTACTTTGTCAAAATTAGCTACTAAAAATGGTTTATTAGAAGAAGGAGGTTTATACCACTCATCAATAAAGAACGCACAGTCAAGCCCATCATAAGAATAATCAAAATAATCTGAATAATTATCAAACGCCCTTGTGTCCCTACTTATCAAAACTTGTGGATCGATTTTTTTTAGTATATTTCTTGAATTCTTTACAAATTCATCAGAATAATTTGATCCACCAGCCCCTAAAAAAAAGATAGGTATACCCGATTTACGAATTTTTATTAAAATATCCTGAAATCTAATTAAATGTAATTTGTTTAATATGCAACCTGGAATTACAACCATATCAAAATCCAATAAGTCTGAGAGGTCAAAAAAGGATGTTTTACTCCAATCGCCGAAATATTCATCCCCCTTAATATTTAAGACTCTTTGCATTTTTTCTTTTATAACGGTTCCGCTTTTATATTTTATTAACCTAGAGTAACCGCTTATTTCTATTACTTCAGCATCTGGGAATGCTTTATTTAGAATAGTTTTTGCACCTTTATCTATGAAACCATTGCCTATATTGATTAGATATGTTCTGAGTAGTAAAATTCTCATTATTTATTCACCTCTTTCATCTGAATTCATATTGGGTGAGATTAAGAGTTAGAATATTTAAAGCTTTCTTTAAATTGAGATTCATTCCGAAACCTTATTAATTTCTTGGATATATAATTATAATTTGCTTCCAATTCCATCAATTTGAGGAATTAGCGTACCTCAATGGTGGGTATTATCATTCCCACACTTAACGGGATGATTTCGATATAACGCACTAGCGAAAGGATGAGTACGGGACCATTGTCCCGATCATACTCGTTATCACTGCGGATGAATTTTAAGATGGATCCAAGTTGAATAAAACCACAAATCCACCCATTACGGGAAAACCACGATGAGTAAATGGAGTTTTATCTATATCAAATTGTCCCTTCTTTTAATCATATTTCTAACGGGAAAAAATTCGCTAGACTTTCGGGATGAAGCCGTGACAGGGAAAATATATTTAAGAACTTGAGATTCTCACACTATAATGGAAACTAGCTTCATAGAAGATTCATTTGATTTAATCTCCCAAAAAACTAACCTTTTATCTTATTTATTCCTAGTTATAGGTTTACTAGGTTTAGGAGGTTACTATATATATAGAAACCCTTACGCACTTACATTTCCTCTAGCGGGTCTGATTGGGACCGCTTATTTTCTTGTTTACAAAAGAATTGATAAAAAATCTATCCAGATAACTTTCTTAAATCTCTCAACAAGGAAAGTCTTGCTTTTAACCTGTATTTATATCTCATTAGCTTCCTTAACATTCCTGACCTACCATCAATCAGGTTTCAATAGGACTTTACTCGTTCATGGCTTAACATTATCTCTCTATTTGATCACATGCGTTTTCATATTCTCTGATGCATCTTATAAATATTCGCTATCATTAATTATCCTAACTGGTTTTATCCATCGAGTTCTCATGTATTATTCTAGTCCAACATATATTGGCGCAGATGTTCATTTACACAATTACTTGGTTGGATTAATCATCGAAGAAGGATCATTATTACCTCCTCTTTTTGAAAGTAAGTACTATTTTGCTCCTTTTTATCACATCTATAGTGCTGTTGGGAGTATACTCCTATCGACATCAATAAGAAATGTGATGTTACTTGTGATTTTTAACATGGTGCTTATACCTGCGACATTCATGTTTCTCATCGTCAAAAAACTATGGGATATTAGAATGGGATTATTGGCAGGGTTATTCTTTATAAGTAGTGATTTTGTTTTGAATTGGAGTATGAATCTTGGCCCTACATCTCTAGGGGTAATTTTTTCCATAATAGTTTTTTTCTTATTATTCAAGTACTTAGACAAAAAGTCCATGCGTTATTATTTTATCCTCCTAATCTTTTTTATTACCTTAACCTATACTCACCAAGTCAGTACATTTATCACATTCATAGCTATCGCCATTTATGTTGGGGTTTTCAGCATGCTCGACCACTTGCATTCCGTCTGGAAAAACATCGCGATATTTATCACGATGCCCATAATAGTGTTCTTAGATTTTGTAAGAACAGCTTATAGTGGTCTTGCAGGAGATATCAGCTTTTTCGATCGTATCGTATGGGGTATTATGGAGTCATTTGAAGGAGCCGGTGCAGGAACAAGGGCTGAGTTCACCTTGCCGCCAGATGTCACCGCAGGTGGTGCAGCCGGCTTAACTACCATCCATGTAGCTGGATCTGCGTTCTTGATTGGTTTGAGCGTGTTGGGTCTGTTGTATATTCTTCAATCCGATATTGTAAGAACGAGAAAAGTTAAGTTTTCAGCCATATTCATTACTGGATTTGTGTTGATAGCCATAGCTCTAGTTGGCCCTATGATCGGCATGAGAAACTTATTACCTTTCAGATGGTTTGCTTTCTTTTACATTTTCCTGATTACAATAGGGATAATAGGAATATTGCCCATAATCGAGAATTTAAGAAGAATGACCAGGGACGATATAGCCTTAATAATGGTAATATTCATCCTCATAATTCCCTACTTGGGTTTAATGGGTGGTAATCGGACAGGTGCTGGTGATGACCCTGTGTTTGATTCTGCCCCAGTAGCAGTAAGAGGTTCCATATCTGATGGTGAAGATGCATTGTTTTGGCATACTGCTGATCACCATCAAAATAATACAACAGTTTTATCCGATTTTAGAATAAGACCACATCTTAGAAGGCATTACAGAATAAATTCTAGAACTATCAGAATGGAATATCAAAATCCTGATAGTATCGTTACTAGAGGAGATGAAAGTGTTTTGTTAATCAACCGAAGATCACTAGATGCTCCTCAAACTATGTACATTCTAGACTATGACGGAAGAATATCTAGGGTCCATGGTCCAATCGATGTTGAACAAATAAATCCTAATTTCAGAAACATAATTTATGATAATGGGCCAGATGAATTAATTCTCCTCAGATACACCGACGAGTAGTTTTAGGAAATTGTAAATTCAATAACCGTTGTTGAATTCATTCTTTAAGAGCTTTCTTATAAACATTCGAGATCTGTTTTCCCATGTGTTCTAAATCAAGTTCTAGCTTTTTTATCCTATTTCTTCCATCTGACAAGCATCCTGATTTTAATACCTCAATAGTACCATCTATTAATTCATCCTTGTTTTTGCAAACTTTTGATTTTTTAACTCCTTCTAACAAATGTCTAACATCACCAACATCAGTCGATACCACTGGAGTATTGCAAGCCATTGCTTCTTTTACCGTATTAGGAGAGCCCTCGGATTTTGAAGTCATTAACATTAGGTCTGCGGCATTCATGTATAAAGGTACTTTATTGTGTGGAACACCTCTAAGCACCTTTAATTTTATATCGAAATCCAAAATTTCATTTGCTTTTGATACTACCTCTTCAGCTAGACTATAATTCTTTATTGGTCTATTACTATAAGGAAAAAGTATGTGTTTTCCTCTACAGTCCCATCCAACTTGAGATTTCGCTTTCAATTGGTCAATAGGTTTAAATTTTGTAAGATCTACGCCATGAGGGATGACATGCGATTCCAATCCAAACTTTTGTTGTAATTGATTTTTCATCTCCTTGTTCATCACGATAATTTCATTAAATATTTCTTTGTCGAGAATATAATGCAACATAGTATATCTGCAATTATTATTAAATAGATTGTTTAAATCAGATCCCCAAAACGTGATAACAATCGGTCGACGAAATTGCAACATCGCAAATGGTGCCGTCACTCCACAATTAGCATGCACGAGATCATAATAATTAAAACTTTCTTTTAGTAGTTTAGGATACATTATCATATAATCAATATGTGTTCTCTTAAGATTGATTCTTTTTTTAATATCTGGATTTTGATTCCTAGGGAATATGTTGGTTATTTCTATCCCTAGCTTTCTTAAAGTTTTTACTTGATTGTCATAAAAAGTTGCATATCTATTAGAAACTAAAGATAAAACCCTCATATTCATTCACCATGCTTTGTGATATATTTAGATCGCTTATTTGTTAAATAATCAAATACCTCAGGGTTCTAAACACCATTTATGATTTTTTTAATTGTAGTGGTTTTAGATTATTAATCAATATACTGTTGTAAAACACCTAATATACCAGGGTCTTTAACCTTTCCTCTTCAGAGATCACATGACCTTTTTCATCAGCAGGAAAATTTGCTCCATTCTTATTCACAATTCGTACATCACCTTTCGCTACAGAAAATCCCTTTAATCCTGGTGCATCAAGTATTCCAGTTTTTATTGCGTCGTAAATAACTTTTGGCTCAGTTAATGGGTCAATATATTCCCTTCCAAGTTTTGATATGGCATCAAGTATTGTCCGTACATCATCCTTTATCCTTTCTTTTCTATTAACTATCTCTCGATCTTGATGGATATCGGGCATACCTTCATTAAAAATCTTTATGGTATGTTCAACCATTTTCACGCTTTCAATTATCTCTTTTGCGGTTGCCCGTTCAATTCCTTCGCAATACGCAACCACATGCAATATATCGGGGTTAAGGTAAAGTCCAAACATCATAGAATTTATCATTTGTGATTTTGCTTTATCAGGATCCGCAGGATAAGATAATAAACCGCTCCTGACCATGTAATATATGTTAAAATTATCATCTTCTAATTCATTCAACAATTCTTTTTTTGCCATCATTTTTGCTAAATCCATTTTAGTAGATATCGTTGGAGGTGTTGACAACATCAATTGTTGAATATAATCATTTACACCTAACTTTTTTGCATTATATGCTGCGAGATATGCAGTGGCTACTTCCACTGTGTCGTGAGCATATCTTAAAGCCCACTGATGAGATTCGTTTACTTCCACTGGTATATCCTTCTCACCATGCCACCTTATTGCCTCTTGTTTTTCACGTATTGCATCTAATAAATCTTCATTTGATCTTCGATCTAAGTCTGAATACCATGTCAAAGGTATTGCTGCAAAGGTGTTATTAATTGTTTTTCTAAGAATTTTTGCAAATTCAAGAACATTTTTTGTCCCTGAATAACATCTAACCAGAGGATAATTACCCCTTCTAGTTGCTTCATATAATCGTTCGAAATCCTTCTCTTCTCTTATAGGTACACCTCCTGCCCCATCCTCAGATGGATTGATTTTTTCTTGTTCAAAAAAATGTGCTTGGCAATTTTGATCAGGGGCGATAGAGATTATATCTAATAATCCTGAATCAGCTAATTCAATAATGTTGTCATATGTCTCTTCTAGAGTGGATAATCCTATGTGATGACGTATTAAGGGAAAGGGCTTTTTCCATTTTATCCGTTCTATCAACGATTGGGGTGGAATCTCATGGGATTTTTCATCATGAGCGGTTTCTCTCAGATAAGAAAGCACCTCATGCTCCTCAAAGGTTCCATCGAATATCATATCAAAAAAATCAAACTGTCTAGCGATAGCTCCAGTTTCAACAGTACCTCCAAAAATGTATTTTTTTCCTAGAAGTTCTTTGTCATCGAGGATTTCATATAATTCCTCTACTAATTTTTTGCATGATTCTTTACCCAATCTATAACTAATCGCAACTATGTCAGGATCATTTTCAATTATTGCATCCGTAAATCTATCTAGCCCTATTGCACTACCCATATTTACTACATTATATCCTTCACTCTCAGCGACATTTGCAAAATTATAAATCCCCGCAACATGTACATCTTTTCCTATACCTGCAATAAGTATTTTTCTCATATAGCATCACGACCTTTTTTGATAAAATCATAATCCATAACCAAAGATGCAAATTCTAGAAATGTTTTAGTGTATTCCATTTCGACATTATTATCTATTCCTGTTTTGTACAGTGGCACTAATCCTGTCAAAATATCATCATAGATATATCTATGACTTATAGATTTAGGACCTTCGATTGAATAATATGGTTCGTTAGTTTTTAAATTTTCATATAAATTACTGCCAAACGTATTATATTCTCTTTTAAGCCAATTGGACACAGAGATAAAGTCAGATCCAAGTTTTTCACATAAAGTTTTTCTTTCTTTATCCACATTTTCTATATACGTTGCTATTTTCGGGGAAATACCTTGAGAATAATGATTATATTTTTCTTGATTTTCTATTCTACTTATATTTAGTATCGAAGGAATTGGATGAAACATTGCTCCTATGTTATTAAGAGTAACCGAATAGTAGTTATCAATATATCTCATCTCAGGAAAGATTTTACTCAACATAGATATATCTTTACTATCTTTATTATCTAAAGTAGAATACAATATTTCTGTTTTTTTTCCGAATATTTCTAAAATATTATCCGTTATTCTACAGGCATGTAGTAAAGTTTGGTTTTCATAACATCTCACTAGATTTTTTTTCGAACCCAATCCTTTTTTGAATGCTACACAACCATACGTTCGTCCAGGGTTTAATATTATAATCATATTTTCATTAATATATTGCTTGATATTTTGTGCGATATCCGTATGTGCAGTACCAGGAGTTGTTATGAAGAATATTTCGTTGTTTTGTATAGTATCTTTTAAATCGCTTGTCAATTTTTTAATTTTTATTCCCTTTTCCATTTTATTTTCATAATCTTTAATTAAAACTTCATTATTTTCATCAATAATCGGTTTAATTCTTGAATAAGTTCGATTCCAAACTGTTACATCGATTCCCTTTTCTTGAAAGTAAGTAGCTAATGAAATGCCACCCGTTCCTCCTCCTAGTATAGCCATCATATTATTCGCCTCAGACAAATCTTTTTATTTTCTCTGCAATAGAGGGATTTATATCTTCTATAGATTCTTTTAGCATCTCCTGAATTCTAAAGATAAATAGATAAGATTTATACTTAAACCTTTCTTCCGAATTTTTTCTAGGATCTATGAATTCTAAATCTTTTCCATATTTTATTTGTTCATAAACCTTAGTCCCTTTAATTTTATTTAATAATCTAGTTTTAGTTTCGGTGGTCCACACAATGTTTTTATTTGACCTTTTAAAATCTATATTTTCATTAAGGACATGTTCCTTTAGACACATTCCAAACAAATCTACACCCGTTCTATAGGCTGAATAGTTCCATTTACCAGGTCTAGCATTTACTTCGATCATATATAAATCTCCAGTTTCAGGATCTAGCTTATATTCTGTGTTAGCTATTCCATAAAATTCAGTTTCCTTAAACAGCTTCTGTGTTTGTTCGAATAAACCATCAGCCCAGGTTACATACCCTGAACGAATTGTCCCTGCATTCGAGGGATATTGCGTCAATTTGTGGCCTATCGAAACCCCTTTAATATCAAAATTTTTATCTGTGTATGTTGTAATTGTGTACAGATTTTCAGTCCCACCTTCAATATATTTTTGAACTATGAAACCGGATTTAAATTCTTCATTAGTAAATTTCTGTTCTAAATATCGTACCAATCCATCTTTATTATTAAATATATTATTCCTTTTTTCACCGCGAAAATTAGTTTGAAAATCCGCGACATTTACCGGTTTTACCAAAACAGGGAAACGTATTTTTTTGATATCTAAATCACTCACACATATTATTTTTTGAGTGGATGGGTAATTAATACCAATGCCTTCGCATATCTTATATAGCTTATCCTTTATCATCAAATTTCTGATAACACTCCAATCTGAAAAAGGAAAAATGTAATAATTATCTAGCTTTTCCTTATTCTTTAAAAGGGGGATTAGCCATAAATCATTGGTAACGAAAATAATCTTTTTCATATGAGGATCCCTTTTACCAAACTCCAATACCGTCTTTATAAAGTCTTTTTGTTTGTATTTGGGATTTGGTACAAAAAAATAATCAATAAAATCAGAGTAAGTGGAAAAATGTTTGTTGTGATCCATAACAATCGAACGAATGTTAAATGTTTCANATA
>SL_8KL_010_SEDDRAFT_10004949_pt1 | contig 10580 bp, 5 predicted proteins | sample SodLakKL_010_SED_4_FD_11160 | JGI IMG/M metagenome (IMG submission 11160) | reverse complement strand
CAACTAAAGTAAGCTTTGAAGCTGAGGAGATCATAAATTATATTTAGAAAGAATTCCGGGGAAGTATAAAGTCTCAGTTAGTAATGACAAATTTTAATATTCCTAAGGTCAATATTTAAATTTCTTTATTTGGAGTTGTAAAATTTAAATAAACATGTTTGTATTTGGTAAATGATATGTCAAATGACCAAGAGAAGATCTCGATAATCACTGAAGATAGCGGTGTGAAATTACCACCGATCGATGAACGCAAAGATAAAATTGGACGAGGCAGACATCTCGAAGAGATAGAAGGGCTCACTGAAATATTAGAAAATGAAGGGTTGGATATACCTTCAGAGGATTTGGAGCTAGAGGAACGGTATAAGAAAATATTGACTGATTTTGTAAGACCCGCAATCTTGATGTTTAGTGGGATGTTTAGAGAGGTGCGAAGTTTTAAGAGGAAAATAGAAAAAGAGTATAACTCCGAACTGTATATAATATCGGGGAGATATGGTTTGGTTAATGAAGACGAAGAAATAGTTCCTTATGATGCGTATATGGAAACTCAAGAAGATTTAAAGAAACTTGATGAAAAGTGTAATTTTTCAAATGATATGAAAGAAGTGGTTGAAAATAGCTCTTTAACTTTTCTATTTGCTGCAACTAGATACCTGGAATATTTACTTTCAATCGATTGGTTTGAAGATATTAACGGAGAAATTTGGTTGGTCACTGGAAAAAGATTTGCTGAAAATTTTACAGACCATGCCAACGTTAATGTCCTGAAAAAGAGAGGAGTCGCAAGGATAAGCTGGCAAAATAGAGAGAAAATAATGGAGTTGTTGGGAGGAGGAGTACTAATTCATTAATTTGGCATAAATAGGCTATTGAGGATTGTTAAGACAGTCTTTAAACCTAAGAGATTCTAAAAAACCAAGATTTATTTTTGCTATGTAAATTCTAAATCAAAAGAAATAAGTACATATCACTACATTTATACCCGAGCGCATCAGAGTCATGAAGGGGATGAAAAAATAACAAAATTTGGTCCGCTAAAAGAAGAATATACAGAAGATGATATCTCAATGGATCTTACTGGATGTGGGATGAACATAGAAAAAACCGAGAAGATTGTTAATTTGTATGCGGAACATCTGGAATGGGGGAAAGTGAAGCAAATTTGGCATGAAAAGAGGCTTGGTGATAGGGGATCTAGACATAGTTCTCAAAAGGTATTTCATATCTTGAAAAAGAGACTTCAATCAGGAAATGATTCTCTTCCCTCAATTAAGAATCTCTCCAAGATACTAAATGTGTCTGAAGGTAGGAGGGAAAAAGCACAAGTGCTTTATTTTTACTTGTTGGAAAAAGAAGGTCTAGTTAGGTTTTTAGTAAACAGATTGTCTAAAGAAGTCAACAATGAACAAAAAGTGGATTTTAGTAATGAAAGACTTGCTGATATTTTAGAAGATTTTAGATTTGCCGATGAAGAGCCGATTCCGTACTCAGAAGGCACTTTGAATAGATGGTTTGCTGGATTTAGAGGTGTCATGAGGGAAATAGGTGTCATACCATCTACTCAAGACTTAGAGGGAGAACCTCCATTGGTTGGGAGCATTCCCCTCCAGGTTGCTTCAGGTTATTCATGGAAGAAAATGGAAAAAGATTGGTTAGAAAAACCGATAGGGTGGACGGACCTTTTTCAACCCGAGGAGAATTGGAAAGATTTGATTTCCCGATTAAGTGATTATGATAATTGGGAGCTCTATGAAGTCCAAGGAAAGCAAAGGATGAAACCGAAAGAAAACCCTTTCAAAATAGGTGAGATAGATGGATCTTGAAGAATACTTCACCCATGAAATAGGAAAAGATTTAGAAGAATCGATCAGGGTCGATCGAGAGCGAGATGAGGATCTTGAATCGGAGGGCCATGCTTTAAGCACATACTATGTTACTGAAAAGTCTAAGGAATTCTTGATCGACTTCTTCCAAAATTTACAATCAGAAAGTTCTAGGAAAAAAAGAAAAGGTTACAATCACTGGCTGTATGGGTATTATGGTAGCGGTAAGAGTCACCTTCTTTCTGTTTTGAGCTACTTGGCAGATTCCAAATTTGTCCAGGAACATGATCACAAAAGAATATGGGAGTGTTTGGAAGGAGAAAATAATTCGGACCTAGAAGACTTTAAGCAGGAATGGGAAACAGTAATTGAAGATTACGATCTCGTTCCCGTTTCGATTAACCTCCTAAAATATCAAGACAAAGAAGACATGAGTCTGTCAAAGATCCTTATAAAAGAGATGTTTGGCCACAGAAATATGTCAAAGGACCTTGACGTAGCTTTTTTCGAGAAATGGTATAGAGAAGAAGAGGGTTGGGAAAATCGAGATAAAAAGGTCAAAGAGATATTGAAAGATAAAGAAGTACCTGATTATGAAAAATATGATTGGAATGACGTCCGTCAGTACAAAGTCATCGCTGATGTGGTGCTTCCAAGCTTGATTGAACAAGAAATAGGTATCGAGGAGAGCCTGAAGGATTTAAAGCCTTCCGGAATCGATACCTCTAGGGCTGTAAATGAATTGGAAGAATGGAGGAAAGAGCTGGAAGAGGCAGGTGATAAACCAACTAAGATCGTTGTTTTGATGGATGAAGTTACACTTTTTGTCGGTGACGATTTTGATAGATTGACCGAGCTTAACTCCTTAGCTGAAAAAATTGACGAAATAGGGAAAGGAAATATTCAGCTTGTGGCCACTGCTCAGGAAAGTATAGAAGAAGTGCAAAGTGAATATGCTGCCCGGGTCCCGGCTTTTAGTATCGCTAAAGATCGGTTCCCTCACCGTTACAGCTTACCTAGCCGGCATGTTAGTGAGATAGTAAAAAATCGTTTTCTTGAAAAAACGGAGAAAGGTAAAAAGGCGATAAAAGAAGAAATACTCTCTGAATCTTCTAATCCTCAGAATACATTCATATTTACGGGTATAGGACAGGATACCGTTCCTAGCCTTAATTCGTTTTCTGAGGAAGAAGTGGTGAATTATTATCCATTCCTTCCCTACTCAGCCTCATTGTACATGGAGATATTGGGAAATATGCGGGAAGAAGCCTCTGATTCAGCAAAATCCATATTCTCTGGTACAGCAAGAGCTTTACTCGCTATCACTAATGGACTCTTGGAAGGATGGTTAAAAGAGCGAGACAGAAATAAGTTGATAAGCCTAGTTGACTTTTATGATCAGATTGAGGCTGAAATAGAAGATACACATCCCAAAGAGAAGAAAGTTATAGAGGAGATCTCTCGAAAAGAGGAAGAGGGTGAACTCCAGAAAATCGATCTTAAGGTAGCAAAGGTTTTATTCCTATTGAGAAAGGTACCTTCTTTTATACCTCTAGAAGAAGAGAATGCAGAGATGAATTTGGCTGTTGGCCTTATGAAGGACCTAAAAGGACCTAGTCGGATAAAAGTAACTGGGAAAATAGGAGATTCTATCGAAAGTATGGAACAATTCATCAAAAAAGAAGATGATAGAGGATACAGATTTACTAATCCTGAAGAGAGAGAAATATATGAAAGGACAAAAAAATACAAGGAAAATCCAGAGTGGGAGAGCATTGTGTCGCATATTGATAATTACCTATGGGAAGATATTATTGAGAAATTGAATCTACCTTCAAAAATTGATTTTAAGGGTGGAGAAAGGTACGAGGTACTTTACAATTTTCTGCTATCTGGTATAGAATTAGAGACTCAATTTGGTGAATCAGCAGGTTTAGAAATTCCTATAAACATAACTGGTTTTGATAGCGGTGATTTCCAAGGTAAGAAAGGAGAACTTCTGGTAAAGATAGAGGACGAAGGAAGAAGCGAGTTGAGAGACAGGATAATAGATTGGTGGGCTTTGAGCAAAGGATCTGAGGAGATGAAAAAACCTCCGGAAGTACAGGATGATTTAACAAAAAGGAAGGAACAGGTGATAAAAGGGTTGGAACAATCGATAGAAAAATCCGATTTGAAAGTTAGAGAAAAAGAGTTTAAAAGTTTTGAAAAAGCAGTCAGAGAAGCTGTCAACCAAAAATATCCTGATCACTACCATCCTTTGATGAACGAGATCAATCGAAGAGATTTGAGAGAATTAAAAGATATCAGTAGAACACATGATCTACCTGATTGGGCTGAAAAGATAGAAGTACCTACCGAAGACCGGAGTACCCATAGTGGAAAAATACAGAACAAGATCAGAGCTGTAGTCGGGGGATGGATCGAAGAACACGGTGACACCAGTATTGATAGATTGTTGGATATTTTAAAAGATGAAGTTCCACAATACGAGGGCTGTGATGAAGCTCTCACTGCTTTGATATGGGGTTTGTGCAGCGGTAGAAAAGACTTTAGACCGATCGATGAAGAAGGGGCACCAAAAGAGAATGAAGATGTGCTCAAACCGGATATTTGGAACGAAGTACGCCTCACAAGAGCTACTGGTGGAGAAACACTTCAAAACTTATTGGAAAGAAACGGATTTTTGGAGACAACCGAAACCGTAGATAAAGGCATAGTGAAATTGCGAGATAGTAATGACAAAATCGCCAAAATGGTTGAAGATGTGAGAACAGATGTAGAATTGCAAAAGGAGGACTTGAAAACTCCAGAATTGATTGATTTATTATCTCACCTCATAGATTCTTTAGATTCCTCGAAGTCAAAAGCACTGCAGAGAAAAGATAAGATAGATACTGAAAGTCCCGATTGGGAGAACATAATTGAAACGACTAAAGAGGAAAAAAAGAAAATTGAAGACATAAGAGATAAATTCGATAAGAAAGTTAAATATATCCTTCGATTGGAACTTTTATTCAAAATAGTGGAGAGAAATTGGATCAAGGAAGATACAGAGAAGATAGCTGAAAATATCAAAGAGAATTTAAAGGGTGCTAAATCACTCAATTGGTGGGAGGATGATGGGTGGCAAAGATTCGTTGACCTAATTGAGTCAGAGACTGAGTTGATCGATAACATCGAGGAAGAATGGGAATCTTATTGTGAAGAGAACAATTTGAATAAGATAGCAGAGAAAGTGGATGAGATGGAATGGGTTTTATCTACGGAGAATTATCCACAGATACTTGATGGTGTTCATAGAAGGATGATTAAACCCTTGAAAATTTTTTACGATGAGTTCAACAGTTTAGATAGAATACTAAAAAGCATCACGGGAGACTCAACCTCCTTAAAAAATACTGATATACAGAGATCGATCTTGTCTGTGGATGATATAGGATTGGAAGATGTCGATTTTGAAGACTTGGATGGGAAAGTAGAAAGACTGGAAAAAATGATAGGAAATAGAGTGGATAGATGGGAGAAAGTCGGATTATGGAAAGAAGATGAAAAAGACATCAAGGATTACATTGAGAAAAGGAGCAAACCCGAGGAATTGAAAATCAAAAAGTCTGATGAAGGAGGAGTTGTGATAAAATGAGTGATCCTCTCAAAGATTTTAAGGAAAGAATTCATGATTTTGCACTCAAAAAGAAGAAAGGTATAAGAAATCCTTTTGTAATCGTGACTGTTGAGCCATCTCTGGAACACAAAGCTGCTCGAAAATTGGAAAAGTGGGCTAATACAGCTGAAAATGATATAACGATAAATTGTATTTGGATGGACACCTTACTCCCCAAAGCAGAAGTTTTTCAGATTGTGAATGAAATTCCGATTGAACTCACTTCTTCAACGGAGATCGAACAGACTTTAAAAGATAATCTCACTGAGGATATAGTGAATCTCATCGAGGAACAATATAGCCTTGAGTCTAGAAGCAATGTCCTCCTCCTTTTGAATGTTGGATCATTGTTCCCCTTCGCAAAGGCTTCTAGTATATTAGATGAATTGGCGAGACGCAGAGCAAAGAACACTGTAGGGGTGCTATTCCCGGGAGAACCAATGGCTGGTAGGTTGAGTTTATATGGTGAAAGACCTAAACATTACTATCCGGCGCACACAATTGATAAAAAGATAGAGGAGGGGGTGCTATAATGACGAAGATGTATTTGTTTAGCTTGAACTATTCAGAGTACGAAGATTATCTTAAAGAGGGCCCCATTGATGAGGATTTGGTAGATGCGTTTGATGAGGAAGGGTATGAGGTTAAAGAAGATGCAGAGCTTTCTAAAGATGACAATGAATGGTCGATAATAGAGGATGGAGAGAAAACCTTCACGATAAAAAAGGATGGGGGCGATCTAAATATATACACGAAAATAAAGGAGATATTTGAGGATGATCCAACTAGAGAATTAGAAGAAGTAGAAAAAGTCAATTCAAGGGAGCATCTTGGAAGAGATGTTAGAGAATTTTATGAAACTGAGAGTGCTAAAAGTGTATTATCTGAGTTATCAGAGATATTGGATCCTTCTTATCGAACAGATCCACGTTTCTTATACATCCATGCGACATTCGGCTCTGGTAAGACTCTTCTGATGAAACTCATAGGTTTAGCAACGGGTGAGATAGAGCAAGGAAAGCATCTTGCCGATGAACTATCTAAAAGATATCCGGGCTTTGAGGAGTTCAGAAGTGCTCTAGCGGAATCAGATATCGACAGACTTGATCCCATATTCCTCAATTTGCTAGATCGAGATACTACTCAGGAACCCCCTATACCTTTGATAGTCTACGAAGCTTTTGGAAGGAGGAGAGGATACCCTACAGATCCTAGGTGGTTGCTTGAATTAGTTTGGAGATTAGATGTTAAGTATGGCCTATGGGAGGATATTAAGGAGAAGGAGTATGATGGGAAGAGTTTTGAAGATGTTAGAGACAATAAAGGTGAGATACGGAAATGGCTGCGGGAGGTGTTGCCGAGTTGTGATGGTGTAGAGAGGACACCCTTCAAGAGTAAAGAAGATGTAAAAGAAGAGGAAAAGAATGCGGAGAAAACAGTCGATCCAAGAGCATTCAGTCCAGAGGATTTGAGTGAGAGATTAGCTGAATTCATGAAGATGAAAAAGGAAGAAACTGGTGAAAAACTTGAGTTTTTGATAGGTTTAGACGAAATAGCACTATTTGTTGGAGAAAATCAAAGCCGGTATAGGGAATTCATGGATATGATGGAAGCCTTTTTTGACGGTCCTAATGTCCCCGTTATTGGAACGGGACAGTGGTCGTTAGAAAAGATACACGAGGAATTTGAAGGCAAAGCGGAAAAAGGCGCTTGGTACACAAATGAAGTAGGGTTGGAAGCCGCGGAAACTGAGGTTATAGCTCAAAATCGTTGGTTAAGGAAGGATGAACAATATAAAAAGAAATTGAAAGACTTATTGGACGAGCAAAAATTTGAATTGCAAGTCTTCGATGAGTCCATCTTTTCTGATAGTAAGTTTATCGAGACCTACCCTTTCAAACATTACGATCTTTCGCTCCTTCGTTTAGTGATGAAAAATCTTATCACTAAAGGTCAACCGATTGAGAAAGAATACATCCAGGGTAGAGCCCTCCTCATATTGGTTCGTTCACTTTTTACCCGATTTGAATGGGGCGAACGAGAAGTTGGAGAATTAGTCTCGTGGGATGTTCTTTATGATCTACTCGTTGAAGAAACTCCGTATGTTGAAACGTGGGTGCAGGACAAAATAGCGAAAATGGAAGAAAAATTCGGTGATGAAGTTGCGGATGTTGGCAAGACACTGTTTATGTTGAACAAATTAGACGAATTACCAGCTACAACTGAGAATGTAACAACCTTGCTTCAGAATGAAGTTAACCAAGACAAAGAGGATTTAAGGGAAAGCGTAGAACAGGCCTTACAGATATTAAATAAAAAACATTACATACATGAGGAGGAAAGGGAAGGGCTTACTATACATAAACTCCTTTCTGAGGAAGCCTTAGATGCTGCTGAAGAGATCGATCAGGAATTAGGAAATATCTCTACCTATCGCATGAGAGGGAAAGTAAGGGAATTGATCCGAAAGCAGGATGATAAAGGTTTCTTGTTTGCAGAGGAGAGCCGGCAGGAAAGAGATGTGAAGAATGAAAGGAAGGCCCCATTATATTATAGATATTCGATATTGGAGGATAAAGTAGATCCAAATCCTAGGAAAGTTTTCGATTCCTTGGTCGTTAGAGTTCTAGCTGGCTCAGAGGAAGAGTTAGAAAAAGGATATGATCATTGGAGAGATGTAAATAATAGGGAGAATTGGCTAGAGGATGTTTTGATCTCTATCAAGGTACCAACTATGTTAAAGGAAAGACTGCAGAGATTTATGGCCTCTAAAAATATACTCAAGAAAAAAACCTCAGAACTAGGAGAACTAAAAGAGCAGGAGAGAGAGTTAGAGAGAGAAGTAGAAGAGGGTATTGAGAAAGAGCTGAAGAATGCTAAGGTTTATACTACTTCCGAAGATAGTTCACTAGGGTCTTATGGTGAACATTTCGAAGACCTAATCCTTCGCGAGATGAAGTCAAAATTTCCAGATAGGAGATCTCTATCCATGGGTCTGCGAGAGATAGACGATGCGAGAAAGATGGCTCAGTTTTTTGGTGATGATAGGAATGCATGGCCTCTTGAGGATGAAGATAAAGAGATACTGATAGGTAAAGGTGTAGAAACTGAGATAACTGGAGGATGGGCACAAGAGTTGATTAAAAAATATGAGGATGATCCAGTGGTGAACGGAGAGAGTTTATTGAATGAGATTAGAGGGATTGATGGAGACTACAAAGGAAGCTCTTTAGAAGCTCTTAAAGCGGTCATTTTGTGTTTGACGACTTCAAGGACCATGGGTATGAAAAAGGACGGAGAAACGATCATAGAGCCAGCTGACATGGGCAGAGCTGTTAGGACTCAGGCTAAAATAGAAAATATCGATCTCAAACCTGGAGGAGGAGTGGATGAACATGATGTTGAAAAGCTAGAGAGCCTTTGTAGGAATTTAGTTGGTTTTGTCGAATCGGGAAGAGATCCAGATTCGATGGAGACCTTGATAGCTAGTAGAGTAGAAAACAACTATCAAGATATGAAGAAAGTAAACAAGAAACTGAAACTAGAACTCGGAGACGAGAGAGGTTTAGATGGGCTCATAGAATCCTTGAGACCGGCACTAGAAGGCGATGAGTTGGATAGAGATGAGCTGCTCTCTGATGAGGTTTTAGAGCAGGCAGAACGCTTCAAAAAGGGAAAAGAGTTGTTCTTGGCAGACGAACCGTCTCTTTGGGAGCAATATAAAGGAAAAAAGGAGATCATATTGGAAAGATATCCTAGTAGCGATGTCGCGGGAAGGATGAGAAAGACCGATGAGTTAGGAAATCCAAATGATCTTCGAGTTTTGGTTAATGAGGTAGAAAAATCTCGGACAAATAAATTGACTACTGTGTATCAACATTTGACTCAGGAAGAAAAAAGTTTTGATAAAGTCGATGAGGCGTTCTCATCCTTGAAAGCCTGGTTAGAGAAAAATATAGATGATTTCTTAGATCAGTTTGATGAGGTAAAAAGTGAGTTCGGCCATAAATCTTCGTTCAAATCTATCGAAAATATAGTGAATAAAGTAAAGGAAGAAGAACTTGGATTGGAAGATGTAGAGGGAGATGAAGTTGTTTCTGAGGCAATAGAATTTAGAAAGGCTTGCAGATTGCTTGCGAAAGGTGAAGATGGTCCAGCTTGGGAACGGTTAAAGGATGCATATAAAAAAGTGAAAGAGGAGCATCCTGAATCTTTTACTACTCAAAAATTAGAATCAGCAGTTCAAAATGAAGGATATCCTTCAATGGAAAGAGTTGAAAAACTAGTAGAAGAAGCTGAGGATCCTGTTTCTACTGGTGATGGGGACGAAGGAGATGAGGAAGNTAATGTTAAGAAATTGATGGAAGAGCTCGAAGAAAAAATAGAGGATGATGATATCGTTTTAGTTCAATCTGAGGAGGATTGAAGATGGAAAATAGTAGAAGATTACATGAAAAAGCTCAGCTAGATAAATCTGAGCGTGAAGAGATTGAGAAAATCGTTTATCAAATGAGAGAACGTGTTGAGAGTTATTACAGGCACTTATTGGAGGAGCAGTTCGGCTTAGATTCAAAACCAGAAGGCGAAGTTAGTGATAAGAAAAAAGAGCTAGTTACAGCGATAGAGAGGGAACTGACGGAAGATAAGTCATGGGATGAAGCGCTAGATCAGTACATAAAAGGAGTGGGTTATACTTTTGTTAACAGGTTAGCAGCTTTCAGATGTATGGAAGTCCGTGATTTCATCGATAGAGAGGTAACACAGTTCCGTGAGAGCAGAACTCCAGCAGCTGATCCATTGGTGGAAGAGGAGTTCATGGATGATAATGAGGCCACTATCGAAGCCTATAAAAGAGAATGTGATAGGTTGGCTGAAGAGATAGAGATACTTTTTGATCTATCTGATCCTTACAGTGTTCTAGATCCGGAAATGGATTTATTTAGAGATCTGTGTGAGTTGTTAGATGAGATCGATGATAAACTTTGGTTGGCGGATGACGTGCTCGGATGGGTATATGAGTATTACAATGCACCCGATCTGGAAGATGTAAGAGAAAAAGCTAGAACTGATGGACTCGATCCAGAAGATAC
>SL_8KL_010_SEDDRAFT_10004948_pt1 | contig 10583 bp, 7 predicted proteins | sample SodLakKL_010_SED_4_FD_11160 | JGI IMG/M metagenome (IMG submission 11160) | reverse complement strand
GCCTGGCACCCTCCGCCGCCTGGCACCCTCCGCGGCCTGGCACCCTCCGCGGCCTGGCACCCTCCGCCGCCTGGCACGTTCCGCCGCGAGCTACCCCCGAATGCAGCCGCAGTGCACAACGCCGCTCCGGCCCTTGAAACGGTCGTACATACCCCCAACTTGTGTGTCAGATCAAACTTCTTCCCGAGGGGAACTCATCCATGCGTATGGATCGACTGACCACGAAATTTCAGGAGGCGCTGGCCGATGCGCAGTCGCTGGCCGTCGGCCGCGACCACCAGTTCATCGAGCCGGTGCACGCGCTCGCGGCGCTGCTGAACCAGGAGGGGGGTACCGTGCGGCCCGTGCTGGAGCAGGCCGGCGCCAATGTGAACCAGCTGCGTTCCGCGCTCGGCGAAGCGCTCGGTCGCCTGCCCCGGGTCGAGGGCACGCCCGGCGAGGTCCACGTCTCCAACGACCTGAACCGGCTGCTGAACGTATCCGACAAGCTCGCGCAGCAGCGCAAGGACCAGTACATCTCCTCGGAACTCTTCCTGCTGGCGGCGGCGCAGGATCGCGGCGCGGTGGCGGAACTCCTGAAGAAGGCCGGCGTGACGCAGGCAAGTCTGGAGACGGCCATCGAGAAAATGCGCGGCGGTGCCAGCGTCGATGACCCGAATGCCGAAGACACCCGCCAGGCACTCGAGAAATACACCATGGATCTGACCGAGCGTGCGGAGCAGGGCAAGCTCGATCCGGTGATCGGCCGCGACGAGGAAATCCGGCGCTCGATCCAGGTATTGCAGCGTCGCACCAAGAACAATCCGGTGCTGATCGGCGAGCCGGGCGTCGGCAAGACCGCGATCGTCGAGGGCCTGGCCCAGCGGATCATCAACGGCGAGGTTCCGGAAGGCCTTAAGGACAAGCGCGTGCTCGCGCTCGATCTCGGCGCACTGCTGGCCGGCGCGAAGTACCGCGGCGACTTCGAGGAGCGACTCAAGGGCGTGCTGAAGGACCTGGCGCAGGAAGAGGGCCGGGTCATCCTGTTCATCGACGAGCTGCACACCATGGTTGGCGCGGGCAAGGCCGAGGGTGCGATGGATGCGGGCAACATGCTCAAGCCCGCGCTGGCCCGCGGCGAACTTCACTGCATCGGCGCGACCACGCTCGACGAGTACCGCAAGCACATCGAGAAGGACGCGGCGCTGGAGCGTCGCTTTCAGAAGGTGCTGGTGGACGAGCCGACGATGGAGGACACCATCGCGATCCTGCGTGGCCTTAAGGAGCGCTATGAAGTCCATCACGGGATCGAGATCACCGACCCCGCGATCGTCGCGGCGGCACAGCTGTCGCAGCGCTATATCACCGACCGCCAGTTGCCGGACAAGGCGATCGACCTGATCGACGAGGCTTCGTCGCGCATCCGCATGGAGATCGATTCCAAGCCCGAGGAGATGGACCGCCTCGACCGCCGCCTGATCCAGCTGAAGATCGAGCGCGAGGCAATGAAGAAGGAGACCGACGAGGCCTCCCGCAAGCGTCTGGCGGCGCTGGAAGAGGAGATCGGGCGGCTCGAGCGCGAATACTCCGATCTGGAGGAGATCTGGAAGGCCGAGAAGGCGGCGGTCACCGGTGCCGCGCAGACGAAGGAGGAGCTCGAGCGCGCGCGCATGGAACTGGAGACCGCGCGGCGTGCGGGCGACCTGAACCGGATGTCCGAACTGCAGTACGGGCGCATTCCCGAGTTGCAGAAGGCGCTGGAGCAGGCTTCCGAGATGGAGGGCAGGGAGACCCGGCTCCTGCGCAACAGGGTGACTGACGAGGAGGTCGCCGAGGTGGTCTCGCGCTGGACCGGCATCCCGGTGTCGAAGATGCTCGAAGGCGAACGGGACAAGCTGCTGCGGATGGAGGAGGCGATCGCACGGCGCGTGGTGGGGCAGGACGAGGCGCTGCGCGCGGTCGCGAACGCGATCCGGCGTTCCCGCGCGGGGCTGTCGGACCCCAACCGTCCCAACGGCTCCTTCCTGTTCCTCGGCCCGACCGGCGTCGGCAAGACCGAGCTGACCAAGGCGCTGGCCTCCTTCCTGTTCGACACCGACGAGGCGATGGTGCGCATCGACATGTCGGAGTTCATGGAGAAGCACTCGGTGGCCCGGCTGATCGGGGCACCGCCGGGCTACGTGGGGTACGAGGAGGGTGGCTATCTGACCGAGGCGGTGCGCCGCAAGCCCTACTCGGTGATCCTGCTCGACGAGGTGGAGAAGGCGCACCCGGAGGTCTTCAACGTGCTGCTGCAGGTGCTCGACGATGGGCGGCTGACCGACGGCCACGGCCGTACGGTGGACTTTCGCAACACGGTGATCGTGATGACGTCGAACCTCGGTTCGCAGCTGATCCAGGAGATGGCCGGCGAGGAGAACTACCCGCAGATGAAGGCCGCGGTGATGGAGGTGGTCGGGCAGCACTTCCGGCCGGAATTCATCAACCGGGTCGACGACGTGGTGGTCTTCCATCCGCTGGGGCGGCAGCAGATCCGGGCGATCACCGACATCCAGCTCGGCATCCTGCGCAACCGTCTCGCCGAGCGCGACATCGTGCTGGAGGTCAGCGAGGCCGCGCTCGATCAGCTGGGCGAGGCGGGCTTCGATCCGGTCTACGGGGCACGACCGCTGAAGCGGGCCATCCAGACGCAGGTCGAGAACCCGCTGGCACAGAAGCTGCTGGCCGGGGAATTCGCGCCGGGCGCCACGGTGCGCATCGACGCGGATGCCGGCGGCCTGGTCTTCCGTTCCTGACCACCGGGTCCGGCAGGGTGGGCCCGCTGCGCCAGGCCCACTCTGCCGCGGGCTTTTTGGAGGCGAGCCCACCGACGAACCGCTCGCACCCCGGCCTCCTGGCGGCGGGGCGATGTCCCCTTTCGCGGCCGCGGTTTTTGCCCGGGACTGGTATCGCGTAGTCTTATGTGCGACCCGCAATGACTGACTGAATGGACTCCACGATGAGCGACGACAGCCTGCAATTGTCCGGAGACCTGATCCAGAAGCTCCAGGACGTACTGATCGAGGCCGACCCCCGGGCGCGCGAGCCGATCGTTGGCGTGCAGTACCTCGCCGCGGTGATCGGCTACCTGGTGGCGCAAATGCCGGAGCCGGTGGCCCAGCGCAAGGACTACCTCTCGCAACTGGCCCAGTTCACTGACTCGGTGTTCGTGGACGTCGAGAGCCGCAAACAGTCCGGACCGCCGTCGCAGCCTCCGCAGGCCGCCTCCGGCGTCTGGCGTCCCGGCGATCCCTGAACCGCACGGCCCCCGGCATCTCGGCGGTTTCGACGGTCACTGCCCGCCGGATCCGATCGCGAGGCGGGCCCAGCCCTCCGGCAGCCGCTCGGGCGCATGCGTGACCAGGACCGCGCGGCGATCCTGCAGCCACGGGGTGATGCGCGCGAGAATCCGCTCCTCCAGGGACGCGTCGAGTCCGGCGAAGGGCTCGTCCAGCAGCACCACGGGTGGATCGCGAAGCAGCAGCCATGCAAGCGACAGCCGTCGCGCCTGCCCGCCCGAGAATCGCCGGCCCCGTTCGCCGGTGCGGTAGTCGAGTCCGGATCCCTCCCGCCGCAGCGGGTCCGCCAGTTCCACCGTATCCAGCGCCGCCCAGAGTTCCTCGTCCGACAGCCCGGGGAGCCCGAGCCGGAGGTTTGCGGCGACCGTGTCGTCGAGCAGCGTGTTCTGCTGCGGAAGGTAGCCGATCGCCCGGTAGCGCACCGGCTCCGGCCACTGCTCCAGAGGGCGCCCGGCCAGCGCCACCGACCCGGCCAGCGGCAAGCGTTCGCCGGCGAGTGTCTCGAGCAGCGTGGTCTTGCCGCGCCCGCTTGCCCCGTGGATGACCAGCGGTCGTCCGACCTCGACTTCGAACGCGAGTCCGGATAGCAGCGGTGCCTGTTCGACAAACCCCACGGCCAGATCCTCGACCCGGAAGGTGGCGTCAGCGGGCCGGTCTCCGGAGCGGCAGAACGGCTGCACCGGCGGGCCCTCGGTACCCGGCGGCGACACGCCCAGGCGGCGCAGCCGCGACGCAGCCTGAAGGCTTTCGCCACTCCGCCACAACGCGCCCGGCAGGCTGCTCAAGGCCTCGTTCAGCCCGAGGGTCATCAGCGCCAGCAGCACCGCGACCGGTGCACTGATCTGTCCCTCTCCATGCCATCCCAGCGCCAGCGCCAGCATTGCCAGCGCGCCGAGCGCGACCACGGCCTGTACCGCCTGGTCCGCGCTCAGTGCAACGCGTTCCTGCAGGAGCACCGCTCGCGCCTGCTCGCGCTCGCGGCGCCGGAGGTCGGCCTCGTACGACCCGGTGCGGCGATAGGCCAGCAGTTCTGGGAGGCCGCCGAAGTAGTCCAGCAACGCCACCCGCTCGCGGCTGCGCCGCTCCACCAGGGCCCGGCTGCGGGCCTGGCCGAAGTGGGCGGCGACTGCGGAAGCGGCCAGCGTCGCTGCGGCGGCGCCCGCGATCAGCAGCGGTGCCGGCCAGGGCGCCAGCCATCCGGCGAGACCCGCGGCGCCCAGCACCGCCAGTGCCGCCGCCACCAGCGGCCCGGTAATTCGCAGCGGCACTCCGTCCAGCGTGTCAATGTCGGCAAGCAGCCGCTGCTGCAGGTCGCCGCTGCGCATCCGCCGCTGGTCCGCCAGTGGCAGCCGGGCGATGGCCGCGAAACTGGCGCTGCGCAGATCCGCCAGGACCCGCAACACGGCCTCGTGCCCGACGATGCGTTCGCCATAGCGCGCCAGCGTGCGCAGCAGTGCGGCGGCGCGGATGCCGGCGGACGGGGTGAACAGGTCAAAGCCGAGCAGCAGCCCCGCGCCAGCCAGCGCCGCAGCCGTAATGAACCAACCCGACAGTGCCAGCAGCGCGATGGCCGCGGACCAGGTCAGCGCCAGCAGCAGGTAGGCCAGGGTCGTCCAGCCCCGGCGGCGCCGGAACAGCTGGCGCAGGAAGGACAGGTCAGACACCGCTGTCCTCCTGCAGCTGCCCGTCCGCGAGGCGGACGATCCGTCCGAGCCGGCGATAGACCGACTCCTGGTGGGTTGCCACCAGCACGGTGATGCCCTGTTCGCGCGCATGCGCGAGCAGGCGTGTCAGCAGGTCTTCCTCCGTCTGCGGGTCGAGCGCACTGGTGGGTTCGTCCAGCAGCCAGAACAGGCTTCGCGAAAGCAGGGCGCGCGCAAGGGCCACGCGCTGTGCCTGTCCGCCCGAGAGCCCGCGGCTGTCCTCGCCGATGGGTGTGTCCAGGCCCTGCGGCAGGGTCGGGTCGTCGAGGCGCAGGCCGGCCGAGGCCATCGCGTCGCCGAGTTCGGCGTCGCTGCTGTTGTACGGTGCACCAAGCAGAAGGTTTTCCCGCAGGGTGCCGTGAAACAGGTGGCCGCGCTGCCCGATCCAGGCGAAGGGACGGGCGGCCGCGCCCGTGGTGACCGAGCCCGATTCGGGCTGGATGAAGCCAGCGCAGAGCGCCAGCAGCGTGGACTTGCCGCTCCCGGACGGACCGACCACCGCGATCTGTTCGCCACGCCGGATGTGGAGTTGCAGGCCGTACAGTGCGGGCTGCGCATCCGCTTCGTAACGCACCGTGACGTTGTGCAGCTCCACCAGGGCGGTGTCTGAAACCGTGGCCAGCGGCTCGGACCGCTGCCCGGTGACGGCCGGTGGTTGCAGCACAGGCGCCAGCTCGGCCGCCGCCGCGATGGCGCCGGCGCGGTCGTGGTAGCTCTGCGCGAATTGGCGCAGCGGCTGGAAGTATTCCGGAGCGAGCAGCAGCACGAACAGGCCGGAGAATAGCGTGAGTTCGCCGGCTGGCCCGAACTCGACAAAGCCGAGCAGCGCGAAGCCGACGTAGATCGCGACGAGCCCGATGGCGACCGCGCTGAAGAACTCCATCACCGCGGAGGACAGGAAGGCGATCCGCAGCACGCGCATGCTTAGCCGCCGGTAGTCTTCCGCCGCCTTGGCCACGTCATGTCGCGCCGCCTCCAGGGCGAGGCTGCGGCGGAGCAGGTCCAGCGCCCGGAGCCGGTCGAGGAAGTGCCCGGACAGCCGGTTCTGGCGCTCCTGCTGGGCCTGGTGGATCTGCTCGCTGCCCATGCCGATCAACGCCATGAACACCGGGATTAGCGGTGCGGAAAGCAACAGCAGCAGACCTGCAACCCAATCCTGGCTGAAGGCCGCTGCCAGCAGCAGGCCGGGTACGGCTACCGTCAGGCCCAGTGCGGGGAGGTAGCGCGCGTAATACCCTGCAAGGGCATCGACCTGTTCCTGATAACGGCTCGCCCATGATCCGGAGTGCCCCCGGTGGCTCAGGTGCACGGGTCCGAGGCGGGTCGCGGTAGCGATCAGTTCCTCCCTGAGGTCGGCGCGGACCGCAAAGGCGAGCTGCTGTCCGCTCCAGTCGCGCAGAATCTGCAGCCCGTGGCGCAGCAAAACCGCCAGCACCGCCAAACCAAGCCAGGGCCAGACTTCACCCTCACCGAAGAACGCGAGATGGATCGACCAGGCCACCGCCGCGGCCAGCGCAACGGTCGCGAGCCCCGCGGACGCACCCGCGAGCCAGGCGACCTGCAGCCAGCGGCGGTGCGGTTGCAGCCGCGTGCGCAGAAACGCCCGGGGGGGCGGGGGCGAGGCCCGTATCAGTGATACCCCGCGCCCGCGCGCACCTTGCCGCGGAAGACGTAATAGGTCCAGGCCGTGTACATCAGCACGAAGGGCACCACGAAGAGCAGTCCAATCAGCAGGAAGAGCTGGCTCTCCGGTGCGGAGGCGGCATCCTGGAAGGTGTAGCTGGGCGGCACCACGTAGGGCCACTTGCTGAACAGCAGTCCCCCGTAGAAGAACGCGAAAAGCGCAATGGTCGAGATGAAGGGCAGCGCGTCGTTATCACGACCCAGCGAGCGCCACAGGCCTGCCGCAACCAGCACCGTCCCGACCGGTAGGACCCAGAGCCAGGTCAGGTTGTCGAACCAGCGGCTGCGCACGTAGTCGTCGACCAGGGGCGTCCACAGGCTCACGATCACGAAGAAGACCATCAGTGCGGCCAGCAGGCCATAGGCCCACCGGCGGGCCCATTGCTGGGTCTCGCCATCGGTCTTCAGCAGCAGCCAGGTTGCGCCGAGCAGGCCGTAGCCGGCCACCATGCCGAGGCCGGTCATCACGGTGAAGGGTGTCAGCCAGTCGAAGGGGCCGCCGACAAAACGGAAGTCCTCGGTCGCAAAGCCCTGAACGAAGGTCCCGACCACCGCGCCCTGGGCGAAGGTCGCCACCAGCGAGCCGCCGAAGAAGGCCACATTCCAGGGGCCGCGACGGTCCGGAGCCGACTTGAAGCGAAACTCGAAGGCGACGCCGCGGAAGATCAGGCCCGCGAGCATCAGGAACACACCGATGTACAGCGCCGGCAGAAAGACCGTGTAGACCAGCGGGAAGGCGGCGAGCAATCCGGCTCCGCCCAGCACCAGCCAGGTCTCGTTGCCGTCCCAGACCGGAGCCACCGTGTTCATCATGATGTCCCGGTCCTCTTCCGAACGCGCAAAGGGGAACAGGATGCCCACGCCGAGATCGAAGCCGTCGGTCAGCACGTACATCAGCACGCCGAAGCCGATGATCAGCACCCACAGAATCGTGAAATCGTACATTGCGCGTCCTCCCTACGAGGCCTGTTCGGCCGCTTCGTCGAGCGGGGTATCGGCTGCGGATAGCGGCCGCTTCGGACGTCCCTGCGTGTCCGGGACGCCCTCCGGCTCGTCGGGCATGCCCTTGCGGACGATCCGGGTCAGATAATAAATGCCGGCGGTGAAGACGACTGCGTAGACCGCGATGTAGCCGATCAGGGTGAACAGCGCCATTCCACCGGTGAGGCTCGGTGTCAGGCCGTCCTGTACGGTGATCAGCCCGTAGAGCAGATACGGCTGACGACCGACCTCGGTGACGAACCAGCCGGCCAGCACCGCGACGAAGGGCAGCGGGATCATCAGGGTCAATGTGCGCAGCAGCCTCGGGCTGTCTAGAACCCGCCCGCGGTAGAGCAGCCAGGCGCCCCAGAGGGCCACGCCGATCATCACCATGCCGATGCCGACCATCACCCGGAATGACCAGAAGACGATCCCCACCGGTGGCCGCTCGTCGGCGGACCACTCCTCGAGGCCGAGTACCTCCCCGTCGAGTTCGTGGGTGAGGATCAGGCTCGCCAGTTTCGGGATGCCGATTTCGAAGTGGTTGGTCTCATTCGCCGAGTCCGGGATTGCGAACAGCAGCAGCGGCAGGCCTTCCTGCGTTTCCCAGGCGCCCTCCATCGCGGCGACCTTCGCAGGCTGGTGCTCGAGGGTGTTCAGTCCGTGGAAATCCCCGATCACCAGCTGTGCCGGCGCGGCAATTGCGAGCATCACCAGGGTCATCTTCAGCGCCCGCCGGCTGGCGGTGACCGCATGACCCCGGAGGAGGTACCAGGCGGAGACGCCGGCCACAACGAACCCACCGGTCAGCAGCGAGGCGACCGCCATGTGCGCGAAGCGGTAGGGGAAGGAGGGGTTGAAGATCGCCTCCAGCCAGCTGGTCACGTGCACCATGCCGTCGCGCAGTTCGAACCCGGCCGGCGTATGCATCCAGGAGTTCGCGGACAGGATCCAGAAGGACGAGATGAAGGTGCCTACGGCCACCATTACCGCGGCAAAGAGGTGCACCCCCGGCGGAACCTTGTTGCGCCCGAACAGCAGCACGCCGAGGAAGGCGGCCTCGAGGAAGAAGGCGGTCACGACCTCGTAGGCGAGCACCGGACCGAGAAAATTCGCGCTGCGGTACGAGAACTCGCTCCAGTTGGTGCCGAACTGGAAGGCCATCACGAGTCCGGAGACGACCCCCATCCCGAATACCACCGCGAAGATCTTGATCCAGAATTGCGAAAGCCGCGCCCAGTGCGGGTCGCGAGTGCGGTAGGAAATGGCCTCCAGCAACGCGATATAGGTGGCCAGTCCAATGGTGAACACCGGGAAAATCGCGTGGAAGGACACGACGAAGGCGAACTGGATTCGCGAGAGGAGGAGCGGATCGAATTCCATGGGCGGATCTCCGCGGAACATGTGTTGGCGCAAGTGCAGAATCACCGCGCTGACGGCCGCGTATTATCAGTCCATAATATTCCGATTGCTACCGCACCCAGTCGGAGTGATGGCTCTGATGATGCAGTTGAAAACAATTCGCGTTAGCGATAGCATGGAATGGACTTAGACTACACGCTGGTTCGCCCATGTATATTTGTGTCTGCAAGGGAGTCCGGGAGCGGGATATCCGTGAACTCGCGACCACCACCCCGGGGGTTCGCATGCGGGATCTGCGCCTGCGGCTCGGCGTCTGCTCGGAGTGCGGCAAATGCGGCAAGCGCGCCCTCGGTCTGCTGCGGGATCGATGCGAGACAGCGGTGACTCTGGAACTTCGACCGCAGGAATGATACTGAAGAATCGACCGCGGGGTTCGCTCCAGTGCGCGCCCGCGGTGTCATCGTGCCCCCAGGTTTCCGTGGGGCTTCCAGACAGACATTGCAGGAGTCCGGCATGAAGGGTGATCCAGAAGTTGTTCGCTACCTCAACCTTGCACTGAAGAACGAATTGACGGCCATCAACCAGTATTTTCTGCACGCCCGCATGTTCCGTGACTGGGGGCTGAAGAAGCTGGATGAATACGAATACGGCGAATCCCTCGACGAGATGAAACATGCAGATTTGCTGATCAACCGCATCCTGTTCCTCGAGGCACTGCCCAATCTCCAGGACCTCAACATGCTGCGGATCGGGGAGAACACGAAAGAGATTCTCGAGTGTGATCTGGCGATGGAGATGGATGCAATCCCGCTGTACCGGGACGCGATCGCCCACTGCGAGCAGGTAAAGGATTTCGTCACCCGGGACCTGTTGCAGGGCATCCTGGAGAGCGAGGAGGAGCACGTCGACTGGCTCGAGACCAATCTCGCGCTGATCGAGCGGATCGGTCTGCAGAACTACGAGCAGAGCCAGATGGGTAGTGCCGACTGAGGGTCGGTAGCCATGCCGCCGACACCGCACCATGCCGATTACCGACATCCCAGCGTCGCGTTCTCTGCGCCCGTCGAGGCTGGCGACCGGGGTCGCGGCGAGCCTGCTCCTTCATGGTGCGGCGGTCGGCGGGCTTCTGCTATGGCAGGCCGGCGAACCCGAACTGGAGTTCGGGCGCGGCGGCATGGCGGCCAGTTGGGTCGAGCTGGGGGAGTTCACGGCTCCCCCGACAGTCCCGGAGGCGGTTCCGGCTCCCGAGCCGTTCGACGTTGCGGCCCGCGAAGCGGAACCAGAGTATGAACCCGAGCCCGAGCCCGAGCCCGAGCCAGAACCCGAGCCAGAACCCGAGCCAGAACCCGAGCCAGAACCCGAGCCAGAACCCGAGCCAGAACCCGAGCCAGAACCCGAGCCAGAACCCGAGCCGCCCCCGGAGCCCCGTCCCGAGACGCGGCCGGATTCGCCGGCCCAGGTCGCGGGTCCCGCTGAGCCAGACGAAGCCTCGCTGGCCGGTCCGCGGGTGGACGAAGCACCGGTTCCGGGAATGCTG
>SL_8KL_010_SEDDRAFT_10004947_pt1 | contig 10584 bp, 9 predicted proteins | sample SodLakKL_010_SED_4_FD_11160 | JGI IMG/M metagenome (IMG submission 11160) | reverse complement strand
GCACCGAGTGGGGGTTGGCCTCCAGGATGCTGCGGTCCATGAAGGCCCCGGGGTCGCCTTCGTCGGCATTGCAGATGACGTATTTGACCTCGCTTGTTTCCTTGAAAGCGAATTTCCACTTCAAGTGTACAGGAAACCCGGCTCCTCCCCGACCCCGCAGGCCGGACTTCTGCATCTGCTGCAAGATGTCCTCTGGAGTCAGCTCCAACAAAGCCATGGCCGCAGCAAAGTATCCGTCCCTGGCAATATACTGGTCAATGGATTCAGGGTCTATGATGCCCTTGTTGCGCAGCACCCAGGGAAGCTGGTGCGCGAAGAAAGGAATGTCCTGCTGACGGGGAAGTATTTGTTTTGAGACCGGGTCTTTGTACTGCAGTCGCAACAGAGGGTTGTTGTTGACTAACTGTTCCTGGACAAGCTCCGGGATGTCCTGCAGGGTAAGGTTCTGGTAAAATATATCCTGCGGCTGGACAACCAGGATAGGTCCCCGGGCACAGAACCCGTTGCAGCCTGTCTCCACCACGTCCACACTGTCCTGGATGCCCCGGGAATTGATTTCTTCCTGCAGGGCTTCCTTGATTTCCAGGCTGCCTGTAGACCGGCACCCTGTGCCCCCGCAGAGCATAAGGCAGGTCCTGCGGGTAAATTCCACCCGGTGCCGGGTGGCTTCCTTTATATTTCGCAGATCCTGAAGGCTCACCCCGGACATAATCAGTAATACTCCTGTAGCAGTTTCAGGGCCTGGTCCCCAGTGATGTGGCCGTGGGTGGCCTGGTTTATGGTCATGGCCGGGGCAAGTCCGCAGGCACCCATACAGCGCACCGACTCCAGTGTGAACCTGCGGTCCGGGGTGGTTGAGCCGTCCTCCAGGTGGTAGGTCTGCTTAAGCCTTCTCATGACCATGTCCGCTCCCTTGACGTGGCAGGCGGTACCGGTGCACACCCGGATTATGTTTCTGCCTCTGGGCTTCAGGGAAAACAGGGAGTAGAAGGAAGCCACCCCGAAGATTTCACTGCCCGGAATATTCATGCTGCGGGCGATGTAATCCACTAGCTGCACCGGCAGGTAGCCCACCAGGTCCTGGCACCGGCGCAGGACCTGGGTCACCGCCCCGGGTACTTCCAGATATTCCTGGATGATCCGGTCAATGTCCTGCCACATATCAGGGGTGATATCACTGTGCGTCGGCCTGAAATAATCCGGGCTGTCTGTGTGTATAATATTATGCTGCATTTTTTCAGCCTGTTTCCTGTTTCCTTTCAATATATACCGCGCAGACCTTGTATTCCGGCACTCCGGCCACGGGGTCCAGGGCCGGATTGGTCAGGACGTTGGCTGCGGCTTCGGCGAAATGAAAGGGGATAAACACCGTACCCGGCACTGCCGCAGGGGATATGCGCACTCTGGTGGAGATCTCCCCTCTGCGGGAGCGCACCGAGACCCGGTCCTGGTCATTAAGGCCGGCCTCTTGTGCATCCTGAGGAGATATTTCCAGGCAGCACTCCCTTTCCAGGGTGTTCAGACCGCGGACTTTCCGGGTCATGCTGCCGGTATGGTAATGATACAGGCTACGCCCGGTAGTAAGCCACAAGGGATAATCCGCATCAATCTTTTCCGCCGGCGGTGTATAGTCCACACATTGAAATTCGGCCCTGCCCGAAGCGAATTCGCGGCTGTGCAGGATTGGGGTTCCCGGATGCTCCTGGTGGGTACACGGCCATTGCAGCCCTTTTTTTTCCAGCCGGAGATAGTCTATCCCGGCATAAGAGGGTGTAACCGAGGCAATCTCCTGCATGATATCCTGTGAAGAACGGTAGGGCATGGGGTGGCCGAACCTGGAGCCCAGGTCCCGGATTATAATCCAGTCCGGCCTGGACTCACCCAAAGGATCTATGGCCTGTCTGACCCGCTGTACCCGCCTCTCGGTATTGGTGAAAGTGCCGTCTTTTTCGGCAAAGGAACAGGCCGGCAGGACCACATCGGCCATGGAGGCGGTCTCGGTAAGGAAAATATCCTGCACCACCAGAAATTCCAGGTTTTGCAGGGCCTGGCGGGTATGCTGGACATCGGGATCGGATAGAACAGGATTTTCGCCTATGACATACAGGGCCTTTACGGCATCTTCCCCGGAACCGGCAAGCATTCCGGTCAGTTTCAGGCCAGGTTTATGCGGGAGGCTTTTAACATTCCAGGCCCGGGCCATTTTATCGCGGTTTTCCGGGACTGCCACTTTCTGGTAGCCGCTGTAGACGTCGGGCAGGGCCCCCATGTCGCAGGCTCCCTGGACATTGTTCTGCCCCCGCAGGGGATTTACGCCGCCTCCGGGGATGCCCAGGTTGCCGCAGAGCATGGCCAGGTCGGCCAGGGCCATGACATTGCCGGTGCCGCTGGTATGCTGGGTAATGCCCATGGTGTACAGTATGGCTGCAGCCGGGGCCCTGGCGTACATCCTGGCGGTCTGGACCAGTTTTTCAGGAGGGATGCCGGTAATCCCGGCAGCATATTCCGGGGTATACCTGCTTACATGTTCCCGCAGACGGTCCAGACCTCTGGTGCGGTTGTCTACGAACTCCTGGTCCAGCATGTCCTCATTTATTATTACATGCAGCAGGCAGTTTATCCAGGCTGTGTCCGTGCCCGGATTCTGCCTGAGCCAGATATGGGCGAACCGCGTAAGTTTGATGCGCCTGGGATCCACCACAATGAGCTTTGCCCCGCGGTGCTTCACCGCCCGTTTGATGGCCGCGGCCAGGACAGGGTGGGTCTCGGTGGTATTGGATCCGGTAACCAGCAGAACATGGGCCTTTTCAATATCGCTTATGCTGTTGGTCATGGCCCCGCTGCCCAATACTCTGGCCAGACCGGCCACAGTGGGGGAGTGTCAGAGCCGGGCGCAATGATCAATGTTGTTGGTGCCCAGGACGGCCCGGGCGAACTTCTGGGCTACGTAGCTGTCTTCGTTGGTGGTGCGCGCCGAGGCCAGTATACCCAGTGCATCCGGGCCGTGAGACTGCCGGATGCTGTCCAGGCGCTCATGGACCCGGTCCAGGGCTTCCTGCCATCCTGCCGGGCGCAGACTGCCGTTTTCCCGGACCAGAGGCGTCTGCAGGCGGCTGCTGGAGTTGACAAACCTGAACCCGAACCTGCCCTTGACGCAGAGGCTGCCGTAGTTGGGCGGGCTCTGGATGTCTCCCTCCACCCGGTACAGTACGCCGTCTCTATGGTGCAGGTACATCTGGCACCCCACCCCGCAATAGCCGCAGGTGGTTTTGACCTTGTGCGTCTCCCAGATCCTGGGGCTTTGCCGGGATTCTACAGGAATGATGGAGCCCACGGGGCAGGCCTGCATGCACTCGCCGCAGAATACGCAGTCGGATTCTTTGAGGGGTCTGTCTCCGGCTGCCGCGATTTTGCTTTTAATTCCCCGGTAGGCGTGGCTGATGGCGTCGTTGACCTGAATGTCGCAGCAGGCCTGCACACAGCGTCCACAAAGAACACACTTGCTGAAGTCTCTGAGTATGAAGGGATTGACCGCTTCAGTGCGGTGCATAACTGTGCGCGGGGCGAATCTCTTGGGGTTCACCTGGTAGCGATAAGCCAGGTCCTGCAGAACACACTGTCCGGAAGACGGGCACAGCAGGCAGTCATGCTCGCCCACGGCCAGGAGCAGCTGCAGGGTGAGCCGCCTGGAATTGACTACCCTGGGGGATTCGGTGTTGATCTGCATATCCCTTTGGGCCGGGGTGACGCATGCTGCAGCCAGGTTGCGCGCTCCCTGAACCTCCACAACGCACAGGCGGCAGGCTCCGGTGGGCGGTGCCCCGGGCAGGTGGCACATGGTGGGGATGAAAATATTGTGCAGCCGGGCCACATCCAATATGGTCATTCCCTCCTGGAAAGGGAGATTCTGACCGTTGATCTGCATAGTGTTCCCGGAATTCATGGGCTTGGCCTTGTAGCATGACTAGGATCAAGAGCTGATTTTTTATCCATAAGAGGCACCTGCTGGGTGGTGCATTTTATATATTATCATCTTTTCGGGGTATTGAAAAGTCGGTGAGTAAACATAAAAAGCACCTGTGCGGATTGCGGGCTTTTGACTCATGGGGGAGGAGAGTCAGACCAGGATGGTAAATCAGATCATGAGGTTCGCCATTGCCAGGCACCTGATCATATACCTTTTTCCGCTGAGAATTCAGGTGCTGTTTACAATGATGCGACTGCAAAAAGTCGGAAAATGAATAATTCAGGAACCAACAATCTACATAACTCTTTGTTATTACTGACCTCTGACGTCTGATCTCTGACTTCTGTGACTGCAAAAATGACTTTTTGCAGTCATATCTACAATGGCAATAACGGCATTAGAGTTCTGAAGAAGTTACGGAAAAGCTCCGGCTTTAAGATTGCTTTACAAGAGCCTTGCGGCAGAATTCGATTGCTGTGTACTCGTAAGAGATTTCTTCTTTCTTGCCCAGAAGTTTCTTGCGAAGGATACCGTTTATGAGGCAAAGGATTATGATCATCAGATGGTCCACCGGGTGGGCGTCTAATTCTCCACTGGCATTTCCTTTTTCCATGCATTCCCTGAGATATTCGACTATGATTTCCTGTTGCCGGGTAATAATCTTTTGACAGGTATGGCTTTCACTCTTGAGTTTGCTGGGGCAGTTGGCCAGGATCAGGCGTCCTTCGTTTGGTCTGTTTTCAGCCATGTGAATATGTAACCGGATCAGATTGCTGATCTTTTCAAACTCTGTTTCAGTATTCCTGGGAAGATCTTCCAGCATTTTTTCGTAATCCTGAAATATTGCCCGGATGATCTCGGTAAATATCTCTTCCTTGCCCTGGAAGTGATAGTACAGCAGGGGCTCGGTAACGCCTGCCTCCTTGGCTATCTGCAGGGTTGTAGTGTTGTCGAAACCCTGAGTTGCGAAAAGTTGTGTTGCAGTACTGAGTATCTTGTGCTTTTTATTTTTAGCCATGATTATTACCTTGTTTGTTTCTGGTTTGCCGACAGCACTTTTATTTGAAATCTTAAATCAACAATGTCAAGTGTTTTTATCTTTTATTTATGGTGCTGGAAAGATTTTTGTTAATATTCAACTCAACAGGGCCCGGGCAAAATTTTCAGGGTCAAACGGACGCAGATCTTCCATTTTTTCGCCCAGTCCGATAAATGAAATGGGTATCTGATGCTGCAGGGCTATGGCCACCATTACCCCGCCTTTGGCTGTGCCGTCCAGTTTGGTTAAAATAATTTCGTCGATATTGATCTCCCGGGCGAAAAGTTCGGTCTGGGACAAAGCGTTCTGGCCGGTTGTTGCATCCAAAACCAGTATGGTGCGGTGAGGGGTGCCGGGACGTTTTTTCTGCATTACACTTTTAACTTTTTTCAGTTCCTGCATCAAGCCGGATTTAGTGTGCAGCCTGCCGGCAGTGTCCACATACAGAACATCCGTCCCAGCGGCCACAGCTTTGTCCAGGGCTTCGTAAGCCACTGAAGCCGGGTCCGCCCCGTGGCTTTTGGCATAAAACTGGGCATCAACGCGTTCAGCCCAGATACCCAGCTGCTCAATGGCCGCGGCTCTGAAGGTGTCTCCGGCGGCAATCATCACCCGCCGACCTTTCATGCGGTCCCTGTGAGCGAGTTTGGCAATAGTAGTAGTCTTGCCTACACCGTTTACTCCGATCATCAGAACCACTTCCGGAGGATCGGGCTTGATTCTTTTTTTGGGTCTGGGAAAGAAGCCAGCCAGTTCTTTACCCAGGAGCTGCTTGAATTCCTGGGGATCCTCCACATTTTTTCCGGATACTTCTGTCCGCAGCTTCTGCACAAGTTCGGTAGCTGCTTTGTGTCCGACATCGGACATGATCAGTATCTCTTCCAGTTCTTCCCAGAAGGCCTGGTCAAAACTGGTACTGGAGCTGAGAAGCTGGTCGATCTGCCTGGACAGCTGGGCCTTGGTCTTACTCAGTCCATGAGAGAGCTTGATAAAAAGCCGGCTTTTCTCATCCTCCTCGTCTTCCAGGTCCAGGGCCAGGGCCATCCTGTACTGAAGTTCCGACCTGAATTCTTCCAGGTGGGTATACCCCATGTCGTCCAGCCATTTGGCAAATCCGGCCACAAAGTCTTCTGCTTCTTTCTTGGGAACTTCCAGGGCATCAAAGAAAAAATAAAGCCTTTGCCACAGCAAGTCTCCCTTGGAATCAACTCCCTGCAGAAGATGATTCAGCCATATGCTCAGTCTGGGCTCTGCTACAGCCAGGGACTGCCTGAGGCGTGCCTGCCATTCCTTATCCTGTGTCTCAGTGGGAGCGGATGGCTTATCCTCTATTATTGGCGGCTCTATTGTTTCTTGAGGATCGCTTTTCCACAGGTTTTTGATTTTGCTGAAAAAACCCAAGTTCAACTCCTCCAGTTCAGATTGTGATTAATGCGGGGTTGCAAGTGCAGTCTGCTTTAGTACAGGTCAATGAGGTATTTATCCCAGTGGATTTTGCCTTTTGCCTTCTTTTTGTGGCGTATAAGCACATAAAGGGCTCCGGTCCCGCCGTGCCTGGGAAGAGCGGAGCAGAAGGCCAGAACAATTCTTTTCAGCGGTTCCATGGTCAGCCAGACCTGTACCTCGTTTCTGAGTACTCCCTCGCCCAGGGGTGAGTTTTTTCCGCGTCCAGGGATCAGCAGCACACAGGTCTTGCCCTGATGGTACTGCTCACGCATGAAGTGCAACAGTTCCTGCCGGGCCTGGTCGCTGTTCAGGCCGTGCAGGTCCAGGTGGGCTTCAATGCTCAGTTCTCCGCTTTTTAACCGGCGAAACGTCCTGGTATTGATGCTTTTGACGTAGCCCTGGATGTATTCATCCGAGAATTGCACATCAAACTCAACATCACCCCTGACAAGTCTGTACAGGGTGTCCAGGTCGCTTTCCTCTTCAAGGGAAACTTTTTCTGCTGCAGGCTCCGTCTCCAGGGGTATATCCCGTCCCTTGCCCTTGAGGGGTTTGACTTCGGACATGGCTGCCTGAAAGAGGTTATCTCCACTGCCATCTTCCTCTTCTTCAGAAGGAGTGGGTGGTTCTGGAGTTTTTTCCCTCTTCCTGGAGGAGATTTTTATTTTTTTCAGCTCTTTTAAGGAGTTCATTTCAATATGCCTGAAATCTGGCTTTGTGGGCGCATATCATGCAAGGTTTTGGGAACTGTCCGGCTCCCTGCAGGCTGTACCGTTTTTCTGGAAAGAGTGCAGGTTTACTTTGCTTTTAATCAGCTCCACTACTTCATGGGATGAGTCTGCCATGCAGAACAGGGAAAAATCGCTTTTCTTCATGTAGCCCCTGGAAACCATTTGCTCCATCATCCAGTCTAAAAGTCCTTTCCAGAACTGCCTGCCCACCAGAATGACGGGAAAGGGCTTGATGCGCTGGGTCTGCATCAGGACCAGGGTCTCGCAGAGCTCGTCCATGGTGCCCAGTCCGCCGGGCATCACAATATATGCCTTGGCGTATTTTATGAACATGACTTTGCGTACAAAGAAATATCTGAAATCACATCTAAGGGTTGTGTAATTATTGGCTTTCTGTTCAAAGGGCAGCTTGATGTGCAGGCCTACCGAGTTTCCCTGGGCGTCGAATGCCCCCTTGTTCCCCGCCTCCATTATCCCCGGACCTCCTCCGGTAATAATGTTGAAGCCGTAACTGGCAAGTCTGTTGGATATGTCGTAGGCCATGCGGTAATATTCGTCCTCCGGGTCCAGCCTGGCTGAACCGAATATGGACACAGCCGGACCCAGGTCATTCATTTTTTCAAAGGCGTCAACGAATTCCGCCATGATTTTGAAAAGACGCCATGAATTGGTGTATGAAAGGTCTTCAATAAGGTATTGATTTGAATTGGCCATGCAGGTTTTCCTTGTTCCTGTATTCTACTGTTTGCCTGCTTTTGCTGTAAGTTTGCGGGGTTTCACCCGGGCATTTTTCCAGGCAATGGGGTTAAAGACTATAATTACAAAACATCGACAATTCAAGCTCAGCCGAGCCCGGTTTTTTTTCAGGTTTCCATCCGGAAAAATGACTTCCCGGCTGGAAACAATTTTTTATCAAATGATCAGATCCTGCCTTCTGAGACCATTCTGTTGAGTATGTTTCTATAGCTTAGTCCTGCAAACTGAAATCCCTTGGTGCCGAATTTCATGTTGGCTTCCAGTATATACAGCCTGCCCCTGCTCTGGCATATATCAATGCCTGACAGATCAAAGCCACAGACCCGGGCAGCCCGGAGGCCGATCTCAAGCACTTCATGAGGTATATTTTCCAGGGATACTGTACCCCCTTGTGAGATATTGGCTTTGAAGCTTCCCTGGGCCGGTATCCTGCGGTAGGAATGAACAACTTCATCCCCTACGACTACAACCCTGTAGTCGTCATCCACAGACAGAAATTCCTGGATATAGGCCGGGTGATTATTTGCCAGGTAGATGTCCAGTTCATGCCGGTCTTGAATAAGCCAGACACCGTGACCCATGGATGATGTCCTGGGCTTCTTGGCTATAAAGGGGAAGGAAAAGTCATCTGTAATGGAGTTCTGCTGTTTGGGGCCGAAATAAAACCTGGTTCTGGGAGCAGGCAGTCCCTGCAGCTGAAAAAGAATGGTCTGTTTGATCTTGTCCCCCATGAAGCGGTAGGTGTTCACGCCGGGGAAAATTCTTTTGCCCATGATCTGAAACAGGTCGGCATACAGCGAGGTGGGAAAATATATCTTTTGGGCCTTAAGAATCATGTCCAGCTTCCATGAAGGGTAATCCTCCAGGTTGGGAAACACGCCCAGGGTAAGAACATCCGGGCAGTGGATCAACTGGGAGCCTAGAGCAATCCGGGTATGGGAAGAAGGTGCTTCCATGTTCGTCGATGGAGTTTGTTTACCCAGGTTCAGAGCAGAGACAAGTCAGGTGACGCCGGTTGAAAAATTGTGTCAGGCAAAATCCCACCTGGGTCCTTCCGGGGTATCCATGACCTCTATGCCCTTGGCGGTGAGTTCTTCCCGGATCTGGTCGGCGGTTTCAAAGTTCTTGTCTTTTCTGGCCTGCTGTCTTTTCAAAATAAGATCCTGAACAGCCTGCTGATCAATATTCAGGCGTTTGCAGCGCATGAGTTTCAATTCTTCCAGAAAAGCTTCACCGGGATACTGGAAAACTCCCAGGGCATCTCCCCAGTTTTTAAGCATGTCCAGCATCTTTTGCATGATTTCCCTGCCGGCCTCGCTTTTACGGAAAGTCTTGTCCTCCAGCATACGGTTGGCCAGACGCACCAGGCCGAATACATAACCCATGGCCTCGGCTGTGTTCAGGTCATCCTGCATGGCCTGGTCCCATTTGCCGGCAAGCCCCTGTAATTCTTCGTCTGCCTCGGGAAAACTCTGCCCTTTGCTCCATTTTTCCTTCTGCAGTCCCTTCTGCAGAGCCGTCTTGGCCCAGTACACCCTCTTCAAGGCCTTTTCCGTCTCTTCCAGGGAGCCGTCGGAATAGTCCAGGGGGCTGCGGTAATGTTTTGTCAGCAGGAAAAAGCGCAGTACTTCCCCGTGGAAATCTTTCATTATGTCCCTGATGGTTATGAAGTTGCCCAGGGACTTGGACATTTTCTCGGAGTTCACTCTGACAAATCCGTTGTGCACCCAGTATCTTACGAATTCTCTGTCGAATGCAGCCTCACTCTGGGCCTTTTCGTTTTCATGGTGGGGGAAAGCCAGGTCCTGGCCTCCACCGTGGATGTCAAAGGGAATGCCCAGGTATTTCTCGCTCATGGCAGTACATTCCAGGTGCCAGCCCGGCCGGCCTGCACCCCAGGGGCTGTCCCAGGATGGTTCCCCGGGTTTGGCCGTTTTCCACAGTGCAAAATCCAGCGGGTCCTCTTTTTCTTCATCCTGGGCTATCCTTGATCCGGACTGAAGTTCTTCAATGTTTCTGCCGGACAGTTGTCCGTAATTGGGCATTCTGCGCACCCGGAAGTAGATGTCTCCGCCGGAAGTAATGTAGGCAAAACCTTTGTCCAGAAGAGACTGGGTGAGCCGGATCATTTCGTCTATATGCCTGGTGGCTCTGGGCTCCACATCCGCCTTGAGAACGTTTAGTTCATCCATGTCCCGGTAGAAGGCCTCAATGTATTTATCGGCCACCAGGTCCGGATCCAGTCCTTCTTCCTCTGCGCGTTTGATGATTTTATCGTCAACATCGGTGAAGTTGCGGACAAAATTGACCTGGTATCCCAGGCAGCGCAGGTAGCGCACCAGTACATCAAAGACCACGCAGGACCTGGCATGTCCGATATGGCAGTAGTCATAAGCGGTGATGCCGCAGACATACATTCTTACCTTGCCTGGCTCCAGGGGGACGAACTTTTCTTTTGCGCGGTGCTGGGTATTATAGATGAGCATTATTGATAGAATCCTGTAGTTTTCGTTTTTAAAGCAAACAGCTGCAGCTTGTTCAGGGGTAACTGTTCACTATAATGATATGACCTTCAGTGGTCCGGAAATTCGGCAAACAGGACGTAAAAACTCGCTCCAAGGAAGCGTAAATCAAAACCTCTTCAA
>SL_8KL_010_SEDDRAFT_10004944_pt1 | contig 10589 bp, 7 predicted proteins | sample SodLakKL_010_SED_4_FD_11160 | JGI IMG/M metagenome (IMG submission 11160) | reverse complement strand
CGCCGTGACCTCGAGCAGCGGCTTCTCCCCGGCGGTCGCCGTCCGGTGTTCGGCGACGAGTCGCTCGACGAACCGCGCGTCGTCGGGGTTGTCCTCGACGAGCAACAGCTCGATGCCGCCTCCCCGTCGAGCGGTCACCGTCCCACCTCTCGGCTGGGGCGCGGCCTTCCAGTGGGAGACATTCGATCACAGTTTCGACTCGAGTCATCTATGCCTTTCGGCCCGGCGGAATAGCTATCCGTCCGGCTTCGCATTCGGACGTATGACACGCGAGACCATCCCGTCGCGTCCCGACGATCGGGCGGCCCTCGACGCCCTCTCGTTGCTCGGAAAGAAGTGGCACCCCGTCGTCTTGCTCGCTCTCGGACGGGAGAGCCCCACCGGCTTCAACGCGCTCTTAGAGCGGATTCCGGACGTTTCCGGGAAGGTCCTCTCCGACACCCTCGGCGCGCTCGAGGACGCGGGGCTGGTCGACCGACAGGTCGTCAACGAATCCCCGCTGCGGGTCGAGTACGGGTTGACGACCGCCGGCGAGGAGCTGGCGCCGGTGTTCGAGGCCCTGGCCGAGTGGGGCGAGCGTCACCTCGAGACGACGACGCCGACGGTCCTCATCGCCGACCGGGACCGGCGCATCACGGAGCTGTACGGGAGCTGGCTGACCGACCGGTACACAGTCGTCCGCGCCCACGACTGGGAGGAGGTCACCGAACGGCGGGACGACGGCCTCGACGTCGTCGTCTTCGACGAGGGGCTTCCCGGCGTCGACCGGGGCGAGCTCCCGGAGCGTCTCGGCGAGGAGTGTCGGACGATCATGCTCGTGGGCGATCGCCCCGGCGTCGAGCTCCTCGAGGTCGACTGTGACGACGTCCGTCGCAAACCCGTCGTCCGGGAGACGCTCCTGGAGGCGATCGACGCCCAGCTGGAGCGGAAATCGGAGCCGCCCGGCAGACGGGAGCGGGCCGCACTCTCACGGCGGCTGGCGCTGCTCGAACGGGTGTACGCCCGCGAACGGCTGTCGGCGAACGACGCGTACCTCGCCGCCCGCTCCCGACTCGAGGACGAAGGAGTCGAATCCGGTGAGGGGGCCGACGAGAGCGCGGCTCCGGACGGGAAGGGATCCGCCGGGAGGCCCGCCTCCGGCGAGGGAGCCGGCGAGCGAGTCGACGACTCCCCCGGGCGTCCGGGGGGGAGCTGAGCCCCTCGAGGTAACTTACTTCGAAGTAACTTACGTTCAGGTAACCACCCCAGGGTACCTTCCGCTCAGCTAACAGTTATACCGGTGTGTGCCGTAGGCACGTTCGGGGGGAAGGCGAACCTGGGGTGGTATCGCTCGTCGTTGGGGGACGGCGGGTGGCGGTACGAGTTTCGCCTCCGGTGTCGACGGTGGTCGGCACCGAATGGGGTGAGACTCGACTCTCGGTTCCGTAGAGGACGGACTACGCACCGACGAGTACGCCACAGCCTCGAAAATCGCGCACCGACGAGTACGCCACAGCCTCGAAAATCGCGTACCGACGAGTACGCCACAGCCTCGAAAATCACGCACCGACGAGTACGCTACAGACACATCACGCACTGACGAGTGCGCTACAGACACGGCCTCACGTCTTCGTGACCGATGGGTCACGGCGGCCGGTCCGTCACACCCCGTAGCGGGCCGGCACGTTACACCCCGTAGCGGTTGAGTTCGATCACGTTCGCGGCCCCGCGGACCTGCTCGACGAAGCGGTTCTCGCTCCAGTCGTCGCTCATCCGGGCGGTCGGGGCGGAGACGCTGATCGCGCCGGTGACGTCCTCGGCGAACCGGACGGGCGCGGCGACACACCGCAGCCCCTCGAGGCGCTCCTCGTCGTCGACGGCGAACCCGCGCTCGCGGCTCCGTGCGAGCTCCTGGGCCAGCGCCGCCCGGTCGGTGATCGTCTTCGGGGTGGCTTCGGGCAGCCCGTGTCGGTCGACGATCGCGTCCACGCGCTCCTCGGGGAGCTGTGCGAGGATCGCCTTCCCGAGCGCGGAGCTGTGCATGTGGACGTGGCGACCGACGTAGGTGTCGAGGTCGACGGCCTGGGGGCCTTTCGACCGGCGCAGGTAGACGGCCTTCCCCCCTTCCTCGACGACGAGGTTGACGAGCTCCCCCGACTCCCTGGCGAGGGCGTCGACCTCCGGCTCGGCGACCCGGTAGAGGTCCATCCGGCTTCGCAGGTAGCCACCGAGGTCGAGGAACTTCAGACTGAGCCGGTAGCCGTCGTCCTCACGGATCACGTAGCCGTGTTCCTCGAGCGTACTCAGGTGGTTGTGTACCGCGCTCTTTCCCATCTCCAGCGTCGAGGCCAGCTCGGTCACGCCCGCCCGATCGCGCTCTTTCAGCACCTCGACGAGCTGGAGGGACCGCCCGGTGGTCTTCACCGGGTGTTTCGCGTCTCGGGACACCCGAGAACGGACCACCTCCAGAATCATAAGTATTGTTCTGTGCGAGAGAACGCCGTTCCGCGCTACGACACCGACGGCGACGCCGATCGGCCACGTCGGACGGTCGCCAGTTTAGTAATCTCTTTTATAGGATCTGCTAAAGATAGAAATTCTATATTTTATTTATCCGACTTTTTGGACGAGTCGACGACCGGTTTCGGGTCATTTACACTTTAGAAGCCTTTTGGCGTCGGTTCTACCGGTCGGACAGCCCCGACCGGATCGGATATGTCTCGAAATGTATAATTTAGTGATATACGTTCGAAATGGTTGTTTCGGTCGGTTCTGGGATCGAAAACCGGCTCTGCGGCTATTTTACACGTGTACGGCTGTAACGCATCCGACGGTTTCGGACGGTTCCGGCCGACGCGTTCTCCGATAGAGAACGCAGCGACCAGATTCGCCGATCGGGTCGGCCACTGGAGTCGCTGGACGAACCGGCGATGGCCACGAAACCCGAAGACGTCCGGACGGTGCGAAGACGGTCAGTCGTCCTCGCCGTCGGCGACGAGCCGGCGGTCGGTGGCGTCGGCAACGACCGCGGAGTCGGCCGGGCCGACGATCGCCTCGACGTACTTCTCGATCGGGTGAGGCGGCTGGGACTCCCCGGGCCGGTCGCCGAGCTGGGAGCGACAGGAGGCCCCCGGCGCGGTGACGACGTCGCCGGGGCTCTCCTCGACCTGCCGGAAGAGGATCCGACCGATCGCCTGGGAGAGCTCGTAGTGTTCGGCCTCGTAGCCGAAGGAGCCGGCCATCCCACAGCACGTCGAGTCGAGCGGATCGACGTCGTAGCCCGCCCGACGGAGCGCCCCGACGGCGTGGTGGTCCTTCCGGGTGGCCTTCTGGTTGCAGTGGCCGTGGTAGGTCAGCGTCTCCCCGGGGGCGTCGAACGCGAGCCGGTCGTCGATCCGCATGGTGTCGAGATACTCCATGATCCCGTAGGCGGCGTCGGCGACGCGGTCGACCGCCGGCCCGGAGAGCAGGTCGCGGTACTCGTCCTGGAACATCACGGCGTCGGAGGGTTCGACGAAGACGACGTCCCAGCCGTCGGCGACGTACGGCGCGAGCGTCTCGACGTTGTGTTCGGCGTGCTCGCGGGCGTCGTCGAGCAGCCCCATCGAGAACGCCGCCCGGCCGCTGGGGGCCAGCTCGTCGGCGACCCGGACGTGGACGCCGGCGGTCTCGAGGACCTGGACCGTCACCTTCCCCGGGCGCGTGTAGCTGTAGTTCGTGTACGTATCCGGGAACAGGAGCACCTTCGCGTCGGCGTCGGCTTCGGGGAGCCGGCTTCCCCGCGCGTCGAACCAGTCGACGAGCGACCGGGACTCGAAGGACGGCAGCTCCCGGTCGGCGGCGATGCCGAACAGCCGCTCCATCAGGGCCCGCGAGCCGGGCAGCTTCGGGCCGACGTTCGACAGCGGCGCGAGGGCGCTCCCGAGCGCCGAGAGCCGGTCGATGTTGCCGAAGAGGCGCGTCCGCAGGCTGGTACCCTTCTCCTGGTGGTACTCGTGTTTGACCTCGGCTTTGAGCTTCGCCAGGTCGACGCCGGTCGGACAGTCGCTCTTACAGCCCTTACAGCCCACACAGAGGTCGAGCACCTCGGTCTGGAATCGCTCGGAGTGGATCTCCTCCTCGGGGAGCTCCCCGGAGATGGCCGCCCGGAGCATGTTCGCCCGCCCGCGGGTCGTCTGGATCTCCTCTTTGGAGGCGCGGTAGGTCGGACACATCACGTCCGAGTCGGTCTGCCGGCAGGTGCCACAGCCGTTACACAGCTCCACGAGGTGGGAAAAGCCCCCCTCGTCCTCGAAGTCGAGGGCGGTCTGGGGTTCGATCGACCGGTAGCTCGCGCCGTACCGGAGGTTCTCGCGCATGTCGGCGCCGACGCCACGCTCGCTCTCGGGGCCGGGATCGCCGGGCCCCTCGCGGTAGACGACGTTGCCGGGGTTCATCAGCCAGTCGGGGTCGAAGGCGGTCTTCAGCTCCTTGAACGCCCCCCAGAGAGCCTCGCCGTACATCTTGGGGTTGAACTCGGTGCGGGCCATCCCGTCGCCGTGTTCCCCGGAGAACGCCCCGTGGTGTTCGAGCACGAGGTCCGTGACGTCGTCGGTGATCGCGTGCATCGTCTCGATCCCGTCCTCGTCTTTGAGGTTGAGGATCGGCCGGATGTGGAGGGTTCCCGATCCGGCGTGGGCGAAGTACGCCGCGGAGGTGCCGTGGTCCTCGAGGATCCCCTCGAAGCTCGCGACGTACTCCGCGAGCTCCTCGGGTGGCACCGTCGCGTCCTCGATGAACGGGTACGGCTTCGGATCGCCCTCGAGGGCCATCAGGAGGGGGATCGCGGCCTTCCGGAGCTTCCAGAGGTCGGCCTGATCGGCCTCGGTGTACGCCTCGATGACGTCGAACGCCGTCCCCTCCTCGACGAAGTGGGCGTTCGTCGCCCCGATCGCCGCCTCGAACTCCTCGACGCACTCGTCGTCCCACTCGAGCATCAGCGCCGCCGTCGCCTCCTCGGGGATCGGCTCGGCGTACTCGGCGTACCCCTCCGACTCCCGGGCGAGCCGGAACACCTCGTCGTCCATCAGCTCGACGGCGCTGACGGGGAACTCGAGGGCCTCCGGGACCGCCTCCATCGCGTCGATCAGGTCGGCGAAGAAGTAGATCGCCAGCGCGGTCTCCTCGGGGACGGTCACGAGCGAGAGCGTCGCCTCGACGATCACCCCGAGGGTGCCTTCCGCACCGACGAACAGCTTCGAGAGGTTGATCACCTCCTCGCCGGCCTCGTTCTCGTAGATCACCTTCTGGAGGTTGTAACCCGACACCGACCGTTTCAGCGAGGGGTATCGCTCCTCGATCTCCGCCTCGTGGTCTTCGACCAGCCCGCGGACGGTCTCGTAGATCCGGGCTTCCAGATCGTCCTTGCCGACGATCCGGTCGTACTCCTCGCCGTCGAGGACGAGCTCGCGGGTGTGGACGAGCGAGCCGTCGGCGAGCACCACCTTCAGCTCCTCGGTGTAGGCGTCGGTGATGCCGTACCGGACGGAGTGTGCACCCGTCGAGTTGTTGCCGATGCCGCCGCCGATCGTCGACCGGTTCGAGGAGGCGGGATCCGGGGCGAACTTCAGGCCGTGGTCGGCGACCGCCGCGTCGAGGTGGTCCTGGACGAGCCCGGGCTGGACGACCGCCCGCTGGCTCTCGGGGTCGACCTCGAGCAGGTCGTCCATGTACTTGGTGAAATCGAGGACGATACAGCCGGGACCGACGGCCTGGCCCGCGAGCGAGGAGCCGGCACCCCGCGGGAGCACCGGCACGTCGTGGTCGGCGGCGACCTCGACTGCGGCGATCACGTCGTCCTCGTCTCTGGGGAGGACGACGCCGGCCGGCCTGGCCTGGTAGATGCTCCCGTCGGTGGCATAGAGGATCTGGGCGTACTCGTCGAACTGCACCTCCCCGCGGACGCGCTCGCGGAGGTCGCTCGCGAGGGCCACGTACTCGCCGACGTCCGGCCGGTCGGTGCCGAGAGCGGTCGCTGACGTCTCTAACCCCTCCGGATCGTAGAACCGGTCTTCGACTGCCATACTCCGATAGTAGAAAGGTGACGAATTAAGCCTTGGGTGATCCCCGCCCCCGGGTCGCGGGGATCGCTCGAAACCCCCCGCGAGCCCCCGAAACCGGCGGTCGAAGCCGGGGAGATCGAAACCGTGGTGTTTATTCCCGTGCCACGAGTGGGCTCCGGACGCATGTCGCTGATACACGTCTGTCTGAACGTGGCCGACGCCGAACGCGCCGCCGACTGGTACGAAAGCGAGCTCGGATTCGAACGCTCCTGGGAGTTCACCACCCCCGACGGCGACACCCGCAACCTCTACGTCGCCGACGAGGACGGCGTCGAGATCCAGCTGTCGGACACCGACGGCGAGGAGTCCTTCGAGGCCGGCACCGCCTGGGACCACCTCGCGATCGGCGTCGACGACGTCGACGCGGCGTTCGAGCGGATCGACGACCACGGCGTCGTCTCCGAGCCCGCCGACCAGCCCGCCGCGGGCGCCCGGACGGCGTTCATCGAGGACCCCGACGGCCACGTCGTCGAGCTCGTCGAGCCCCTCGAGTGAGAGACGCGACCCCGTGGAGAACGTAACTGGCAGTTCGTGGCTGACAGCCGGTATTACCCCGGTAGTGAAATAATTCCAATATATACGGCCTCGTATCACTCGGGGCCGTTTATTCCTCCTATAGAGTCTGTGAGACGGTTTCCGACGGTGCGAGGCGACGGTTCGACGAGGCGAAACCCGGCCTGGGCAGGAAAAGATAACGTTCGAGTTCAGTATACAGAAGATATAGTTCCGCCGGTCGACGCGTCGGTTCCGCCGACGCGACCGGGACGCGGTGGCGCGTCGGACGGAAACCCTCTTGAGCCGTCGCACCCAGGCGCAACCATGGGAATCGACGTACGCGAGGTGGGGGAGCTCTCCCCGGCCGAGCGGGAGGCGTTCTTCGAACGGGACGCCGGCATCGAGGCGGTGCGGGAGGACGTCGCCGACATCGTCGGTCGCGTCCGCGAGGAGGGCGACGTCGCCGTCCGCGAGTTCGCCCGGGAGTTCGACGGCGTCGAGGTCGGCAACCTCGAGATCACCGACGACTGTCGGCGGGCCTACGAGGCCGTCGACGACGAGATACGGACGGCGATCGAGACCGCCGCCGGAAACGTCCGGGAGTTCCACGAGGCACAGCTGCCGACCGACTGGCGCCGGGAGTTCGAGGCGGGACGGGAGCTCGGCCGACGGTTCCGGCCGATCGACAGCGCCGGGGGGTACGTCCCCGGCGGGACGGCCGCCTACCCCTCGAGTGCCATCATGGGGGTCGTGCCGGCGGTCGTCGCGGGCGTCGAACACGTCTCGGTGGTGACGCCGCCGGCCGAGGAGATCGACCCCGCGACGCTCGCGGCGATCCACGCCGCCGGCGCCGACGCGGTGTACGCCGTCGGCGGCGCACAGGCGATCGCCGCCCTCGCTTACGGCACCGAGACGGTCGGTCCGGTCGCGAAGATCGTCGGCCCCGGCAACCGGTGGGTGACGGCGGCGAAAGCCGAGGTGCGTGGCGACGTCGAGATCGACTTCCTGGCCGGACCGAGCGAGGTGGTCGTCCTCGCGGACGGGACGGCAGAACCGGCGCTCGTCGCCGGCGAGCTCCTCGCTCAGGCCGAACACGACCCCGACGCGAGCGTCGTCGCGGTGACCGACGACGCCGACCTCGCCGCGGCCGTCGCCGAGGCGGTCGACCGGCTGGCCGGCGACCGCGCCCGCGAGGACGTCGTCCGGGCGGCGCTCGCGAACGATGCCAGCGGCGTCCTCCTCGCGCGATCGCTCAGCGAGGCGATCCTCTTTACCGAGTCGTACGCCCCCGAACACCTGGCGATCGTCGCCGACGAGGAGGAGGCGATCCTCGAACGGATCGACAGCGCCGGCAGCGTCTTCCTCGGACCGTACACCCCCGTCGCCGCCGGCGACTACGCCAGCGGGACGAACCACGTGTTGCCGACCGGCGGCGGCGCCCGGCTGACCGGCGGCCTCGCAGTCGAGACGTTCCTGCGATCGACGACCGTCCAGCGACTCTCGAGGGCGGGACTCGACGGACTCGCCGACACGATCACGACGCTCGCCGACGCCGAGGGGCTCGAGGCACACGCCGAGAGCGTCCGGATGCGTCTCGAGGAGTAGCCGACTCCCGGATCGTCGCCACGGACCCCGGGCCAGGCCGTCGACGCGGGCCCAGGCCGTCGCCACGGGCGGACCGGGCGACGCCCCGAGTGGGAGTCGGGCGACGTCTCGACTGGTCAGGCGACGTCCCGGCTGAAAATCGGACGACGCCCCCGGCCGAGATGAGGTGACGCCCCCGGCTGGAGTCAGGCGATGTCCCGGCTGGTGTCGATCTCGACGCGCTCGGAGAGCTCGAGTTTGATCGTCTCGGTCGGCGCGCCGCCGACGCGGAACTTCGGCACNGTCAGGTGGTTCTCGAGCTCGGTCGCGCCGACGGTGGTCCGGAGGTCGAAGACGGCGTCGGCGGCGTGGATCGTCTCCGTGCGGTGTTCGGGGACGCGGTCGCCTTTCAGACAGTGGAGGATGGCGATCGAGCCCGTCGCGAGCATCCGGTCTTTGAGGTAGTTGAGGAAGTCGATATACCGGTGGCGTTCACAGCGTTCGAGGGCGCTGACGGTGTCGACGATGAGGTTCGCGCCCTCCGGAAGGGCGTCGATCAGGCGTTTCGCCTCCTTGATCGGGTTCTCCCGGTCGACCCGCCGGACGGTCGGGCTGCCGACGCTGGCGAGCGAGGAGTCGATCGCCTCCCGGATCGCCTCGTCCGAGCGCTGCGTCGAGAGATACAGCGTCCCCCGGGCAGCAGTGAGCTCGTAGAGGAGCAGCTCCGACTGGCTGGCCGGCTCGGCGGTGTAGGCGACGACCGAACCCGGCGGCAACCCGCCGTCGAGCTTCCGGTCCAGCACGTCGATTCCGGTCTCTAGCCGACCCACCATGCGGATGTGAGGTATTGCTGTAGCCACCTGATAACTCCTTTGGCTTGCGCGGCGGCCGTGGCGCCGTCCGGTCCGGAGACGCGTCGGCGGCGTTCCGGACGGCTCCGTCCGTGGGCGAACCCCGTCCGTCGGCGGTCCGAACGACCCCGACCGTGGGCGAACCCCGTCCGTCGGCGGTCCGGACGGCTCCGTAGGCGGTCGAAACCCGTCCGCCGGTGGTCGGGACGTGTCGGTTTCGGGGCCGATAGGGAGATTCAAGGGGGCGCGGCGACCGGTATCGAACGAATGCGCCACGACCACCTCATTACGAGTAAACAGCTCTCGCGGGCGGACATCGAGCTCGTGCTCGACCGTGCGGCCGAGATCGACCGGGATCAGGAGGCCGTCGCCGGCCGTCACGCCGACGCGTTGCTCGGACTGCTCTTTTTCGAGCCCAGCACGCGCACGAAGCTGAGCTTCGAGGCGGCGATGAAACGCCTCGGCGGGGACGTCGTCGACATGGGTGCGGTCGAATCCTCGAGTGTCACCAAAGGCGAGACCCTCGCCGATACGGTCCGGGTCATCCAGGGGTACGCCGACGCGCTCGTGCTCCGCCACCCACGGGAGGGGGCCGCGACGATGGCCGCCGAGTTCGCCGACGTGCCGGTGATAAACGCCGGCGACGGCGCCGGCCACCACCCGACACAGACGCTGCTCGACCTCTATACGATCCGGGAGAACGCCGGCCTCGAGGAGCTCACGATCGGGATCGTCGGCGACCTGAAGTACGGCCGGACGGTCCACTCGCTGGCCTACGCGCTCGCGAACTTCGATGCCCAGCAACACTTCGTCAGCCCCGAGAGCCTCCAGTTGCCCCGCGAGGTCGTCTACGACCTCCACCAGGAGGGGGCGTCGGTCCGCGAACACGAGGCGCTCGCCGACGTCCTCCCCTCGCTCGACGTCCTCTACGTGACCCGGATCCAGCGCGAACGGTTCCCCGACGAGGCCGAGTACCGCGAGGTGGCCGGCCGCTACCGCATCGACGCCGAGAGCCTGGCGGCGGCCGACGACGAGCTGACCGTGATGCACCCACTCCCCCGGGTCGACGAGATCGCCCCCGACGTCGACGACACCGACCACGCCGCCTACTTCGAGCAGGCCCACAACGGCGTCCCCGTTCGCATGGCGCTGCTCGATCTCCTCCTGGGTGATCTCGATGAGTGAACACGAACTCCGCGTGAGCAAGATCCGCAGCGGCACCGTCATCGACCACGTCCGGGCCGGCCAGGCGCTCAACGTCCTCACGATCGTCGGCATCGACGGCAGCGAGGGCGAGGAGGTCTCGATCGGGATGAACGTCCCCTCCGACCGCCTCGCCCGCAAGGACATCGTCAAAGTCGAGGGGCGAGAACTCAGCCAGGAGGAAGTCGACGTCCTCTCGCTTATCGCCCCCGACGCGACGATCAACATCGTCCGGGAGTACGAGGTCGTCGAGAAACACCGCGTCGAGCGCCCCGAAGTCGTCGAGGGCGTCCTCGAGTGTCCGAACCCCGGCTGTATCACCAACGCCGACGAACCCGCCGCGACGCGCTTCGAGGTGCTCGACGACGGCGTCCGG
>SL_8KL_010_SEDDRAFT_10004943_pt1 | contig 10589 bp, 8 predicted proteins | sample SodLakKL_010_SED_4_FD_11160 | JGI IMG/M metagenome (IMG submission 11160) | reverse complement strand
GTTGTTTTAGCCGGCCCGGGCAACAACGGTGGAGACGGCCTTGTAACTGCCCGCCAGCTTAACAGGTTGGGAATTTCCGTTTCTGTTTGGTGCACGGCATCCCCTCAATCATATAAGGGAGATGCGCTGGTAAATCATAATTTCCTGGAAAAGAAAGGATTTCCCTTAAATTATATAGAGGATGAGACGCGGATGAAAGAATTGCAGGAAGATATAAAAAGTGCGGATTTGCTAATAGATGCCCTCCTGGGGACCGGAACCGGTAGGCTTGTGGAAGGGGTGCTTGCCGATATTATAGAATTAGTAAATGCTGCTAAAGCCCCGGTTTTATCTGTAGACATTCCCTCGGGTATTGATGCCAATACGGGAAAAGTGCTGGGGATAGCTGTGAAGGCGAAATGGACGGTAACGCTGGCTTGTTTAAAGAGAGGCCATCTCCTTTATCCGGGTGCTGAATATGCGGGCAAGGTAACTGTTGCCGATATTGATATTCCGGAGAGAGCGGTTCCATCAGAGGCCATGGAAGTCATTACTCCGAACGGGTAATGTCGCTGTTACCCCGCCGCCCCTTGAATGCCCATAAAGGAACTTTTGGGAGGGCTCTCATTGTGGCCGGGTCGCCGGGTATGAGCGGCGCAGCTCTGCTTGCCGGAGAATCCGCCTTGCGCGGCGGTGCGGGATTGGTGCATCTGGCTACTGCCCGCAGCTTACGGGGCATTATTGAAGCTAAAACGGTGGAAATAATTACCCAAAATCTTCCGGAAGACGGTGAAGGTTATATCACTTCCAAGGCAGCCGACATCCTTCTGGAATGGGCCGGTAAATGCCAGGTTTTAGCCATAGGCCCCGGATTGTTTCCGGGGGAGGAAACCTATCGGCTTTTGGGAAAACTGGTACCCGAATGTCCGGTGCCCATGGTCATTGATGCCGGGGCCCTGGGTGCTCTTGCTGCCGCCCCTGAATTGCTTTTGAAGGCTCGCTCACCGGTAGTAATTACACCTCATCCCGGGGAAATGGCCAGGTTGACCGGTTTGAAAATGAGCGAGGTGGAAGAAGAACGGTTAGACCTCCCGGTGAGAATGGCTCAAACCTGGCGCTTTGTGGTTGTCCTTAAAGGTGCCCCAACGGTAGTAGCTTTTCCGGACGGCTCCTCCTGGGTGAACCCCACCGGGGGCCCGGTTTTAGCCAGTGCGGGTACCGGCGATCTACTCACGGGATTGATTGCCGGCTTAATTTCCCAGGGATTGACTGCGGAGGAATCTTCTTTTTGCGGGGTTTATTTACATGGATTAGCCGGTGATCTCACTGCACAAGCAAATGGGGAGACAAGGGGCATGAAAGCCGGAGACGTTTTGCAAAGTTTCCCGGCAGCTTTTCAAACCCTGCTGGAACATAAATGGGACTCTTCTGAGTTTGGAACTTTCCACCGGCAGCTGCGTCATTTTTGATTAAGATTGGATTGAGGCAAGCTTGTTTGAAGGATAGAGTTGGACTGAGACAAGCTTGTGTGAAGAAGAATTGGATTGAGGTAAGCTTGTGTGAAGGATAGAATTGTATTGAGACAAGCTTGTGTGAAGGATAGAATTGGACTGAGACAAGCTGTGTGAAGGGGACGGTTATTCATTGTCCCCGAAGCGCAGCGAAGGGCCGAAGGAAGCGAAGCGACTGAGGGGAGAGAATGGAACCGTCCCCTGAAACATAGCGTAATAAGCCTGAGCAGTTATTTTCTTTTTTTATGAAATTGGAAAAGAATAAGGCTTCGACGTCCACCGGTTTAGGGCAACGAATAAAAAGGAGGTTGTGATAATGCTTGTAGAAGAAGTGATGAGTAGGGATGTTGTAACCGTAAATGTGAATGATACCGTGGAAGATTGCTCCAGGCTATTATTTGAGCATGATATCAGCGGTTTGCCCGTTTTGGATGATGACGGCGCAGTGGTGGGCATGATAACCGAAGGCGACTTGATCCGCCGGGCGGCCCGCATCAAAGCTCCCGGTTACCTGGAAATACTGGGAGGCCAGATATTTTTGGGTAATCCGAACAAATTTGTGGAAGAAATCCAAAAAGCAATGGCATACCGCGCCAGAGACCTCATGACTGAAAAAGTTGCTGTCATATCGCCGCAGGAAAGTGTGGAAGAAGCTGCTACCAAAATGTTAAGGCTGGGGATAAAAAGGCTCCCCGTTTTGGATGAAGAAAACAATCTGGTAGGCATTATTTCCCGCCGGGACATCATGCATTCTATCTATGAGTGAAATTCTAAGGAGGAACGAGATTATACCGTGAAAACAGCCTCTACCTTCAGGCAGGCAAGCTGAAAAAAGCTGACTTGCCGGGAAATTATTATTTGTTTATGTTAGGCGCGGTGGCCCGGTAATTGCTAAAAATATTGGCAGTGTCTAATCTAAGGAACTTTGGGCGTAAATATCGAAGTAAAATAGTTTTTAGTGTCATTGAGTATGTAGCTACCTGGCAAGAAATATAATTAATAATTAGAGAAAGGAGCACTAATTTATGGGTAAGGCAAGCAATCGCAAAAAACAAAAAAGAGCAGAAAAAGAACGCATTGAGCAGGAGGAAATAAACAAACCCCAGGCCGGTTTTTTCCAGCGGCGGGAAGTAAAATATGGCCTTTTAGCCCTTGTGCTTATAGTGCTGGCAATTTCCGCCTATCTGGCAGTGTATGGATTGGGAGACCCGGGTCAAGGCGAAGAGCAAGCTTTAAGTGAAAACAGCGAAGAGGTCGGTGAGCCGGGGGTAGATGATTCTGAAGCCGAAGAAGCCGGTGAATCCGGGGAAAACGGTGAAGCCCTTGAAGAAGCAGGCGCGGAACAGGATGAAGATTCCCCGCGGCCTGTGGTTACTATAGAGATGGAACATGGTGAATTAATAAAAATGGAATTGAAGCCCGAAATTGCGCCCCAAACGGTTAAAAACTTCATCTATTTAATTGAGGACGGTTTTTACGATGGACTAACTTTTCACCGGGTGATCCCGAACTTCATGGTGCAGGGAGGCTGCCCCGAAGGAACCGGGCAGGGAGGCCCGGGCTATAATATTAAAGGGGAATTTTCCGCCAACGGCCACCAAAATGACTTAAAACATACCCGCGGGGTAGTTTCCATGGCCCGCTCGCAAATGCCCGATTCGGCCGGTTCCCAGTTTTTCATCATGGTTGAAGATGATCCGGCATTGGATGGGGAATATGCCGCTTTCGGGCAGGTAATAGAAGGAATGGAGGAAGTAGATCGCATTGTTGCAGTGGAAAGGGACGATGCCGATAAGCCCCTGGAGGGACAGGTAATGAAAGAAGTAACCGTGGAAACTTTCGACGAAGACTACGAACCTCCCGAAAAACTATAGAACGCGCGTGGAGTTGACTTTTCTGTTGTTTTGAACGGTATAAAATTTGTTTTATGGGCAGCTTCTTTTTTAGCCCTAAAAACTAACAAATTTACTCGTGGAAGTAAATCAGGGCTGTTTGTAAATGTAAGAGTATGTTACTTTCATGGGGCGCACGTAACCGCCTTTTACCTTTTGCAGTTTGAGTAAAATTAGCGAGGCAGCCGTTACCAGGGTTACTGCTGTTGCTATATTTAAAAGGCATCGAGATTTTTGATTCATGGTCTTTTCCTCCGGTGAAAAAGTTGGGCTTCTACATCAACCGGGTGTATTTAACGGGCATTATTCCGATATATACACCCCGTTATTTTTGATATGCCCGAGTTTTCTCAGGCCTTCTGCTTTATAGGTCGCCACTGAACTTTTAAAGATATTATATCATATATTTGCCCGCAGGGTGATAGATGGTGATGGATTTTAAAGGAAATAATCTTTGCTTATACATGAGCACAGCCTTCTTTGCCCTGTTAACCCCAAACATACAAATGTGTGTTAAAATGAATAATAAATGTGTTCATTTAGGGAGACATCTTATGGCTATTGATAAAAATAAAACGGAAAAGTTGATTCAAGATATTGATGATGTATTTGATAATTTCATGTTTAGTCTAACTCCCCCGGCAAGGGCTTTTGTGAAAAGGTCGGTTATGGGACCTGCCATAGATGAAATAAAGCATCTTATCAGCGAAAGCCGTCCCCCGGTTTTGTTTATACTGGGCAGGTCCGGCCATGGCAAGTCTTCCCTGGTCAATGCGCTGGCTAACAAACATGTTGCCGAGGTAGGTGATGTTAAGCCCACTACTTCTTCCACCGTCCCTTATGACATATCTTTTCCCGAGCGGTATTCCTCCTGGCAAATTGTTGATTCCCGGGGAATATTTGAAACTACTCACCCCGACGGCGCTGTTTCTGAAAATGCCCTGCAAACTGTTTCTACAGATATAGTAAAATATAAGCCCGATGTCATTATGCACGTGGTAAGCGCTACAGAGGTCAGGAACCTTGCTCCTGATTTGAGGCATTTCCGCCGCATTTATTCCGAATTAAAGGAAAAAACGGGCATGTCGGTGCCTATTTTGGTAGTGGTTAATAAAGCTGATACACTGGGGAACCCCCGGGAATGGCCGCCTGAAACTTACAGCCATAAAGCCGCTCTTATCAGGGAAACCCTCGATTACCTGGCGGATGAAGCACTTCAGGTGCGGGACAAAAAACAGATAGATCTGCATACTTCACTCAGGGGATTCATCACCGATGATGAATCCTATCTGGGGATTATTCCCACTTGTGCTCTCGAAGGGGAATTTTGGAATATAGAAACCCTTTCTTTCTTTATTGGCAAGCACATCCCCCTCAATACTTTGCTGGATTTCTACCAGGCGCAGAATCGCAAAAACTTTTTGCGGCAGATATCTTCGCACCTCATTGAAAGATTTTCCAAAATAGCCGGAGGCATAGGCGCTGCACCCATTCCCATTGCCGATATTGCCGTATTAACCCCCCTGCAGCTGCTCATGATTATGACCATCGGCGGGTTATCCTGCCGGGAATTTGATCAGGAAACCGCCCGGGAGTATATGGCAGCTGCCGGGGTAAACATAGGAATGGCCCTGGGAATGCGTTCAGCAGCCAAGTATCTCTTGAGATTGGTCCCTGTGGGGGGATGGGCTCTTTCGGGCACTATTGCCTCTACAGCGACTTATGCGCTGGGCAAATCTGCCGAATCCTACTTTTTCGGTGGGAAATTGCAATCCCCCGATTATTTTAAAAAGGAAATTGAAGAAGGCAAATAGTCATTTTAGTTAATTATTATTCTCTATAGAGCAAACAGACTCAAGCAGGCGGTTGTTTTCTTTTTTTATCTTTTTCTTCTTCTTATTTATTTTTTGTCTTCCTTTTCTGCCTTATCCTCTGCTGATGTTATTTCTTCTTTTATTTCTTCTCTGTCTTGACTGTAAGTTTCATTGATTTCGGCGAATTCTTTTTCTATTTCCAGGAATGCCCGCACAATTTCCGGGTCAAAATGGCTGCCGGCATCATTGGTTATTCTTTCTACGGCGGTTTCGTGTGGCAGTGGTTCTTTATATGGGCGTCGGGAAATTATGGCATCGTAGGCATCGGCCAGGGCAAAGATCCTTGCTGCCAGGGGAATGTCTTCTCCTTTTAAATTTTGGGGGTAGCCGCTGCCGTCAAATTTTTCATGGTGTGATAGGGCGATTTCTTCTGCCATGTTTATATAGTTTTTATCCAGCCTCTGTTTCCCGATGACATTTCTGATTGTTTCGGCGCCAATGAGGGTATGTTTTTTCATTTCCGCGAATTCGGTTTCATCCAATTTACCCGGCTTTAAGAGTATACTGTCTTTGATGCCCACCTTTCCGATATCATGGAGGGGCCCGACCCTGTAAATCTGTTCGATAAATTTTTTGTCAAGTTCCAGCTGCCTGGAAAGTTGCACTGAATATTCCCGTGTTCTTTCCAGGTGATAACTGGTTTCCGGATCCCGCAGTTCCGCAACTTTTGCCAGTGCAAACAGCGTAGTTTCAAAATACTCTTCCGGCTCTGTAAGGCCGGATTCATCATCAATGGCTTCCAATTCCCTGCCCAGGTATTTAATTATTTTTCTGAATTTGTTGCCTACAGCCAAAAATTTATTATGCTGGCACTGAAAAAATTGGATTATTTCTGCAAGGTTTTGCTGGTGAGTTTCGGGGTCCACTGCTTTTTTTAAGTCTTGTGCTATCTCTGCCAACTGTTTCTCAAAATCATCCATGTGCTCCATGTTTTTGTGGTTTAAGTTGTTATTATTTTTGGTCATTTCCTGCGTCACCCCCTATGAGGGAATAAATAAGGTGCCCCGTTATATTCCGAATTTTAAAATTTACTGGTGGATTTAATGCTGGAAGTGATGCTGCAATTATTGATCTGGTTTTGCTGTATTAGTTAATAGGTACTAAAGTTCGCTTATTTGCTCTTACTAATAGTTGTACTATTGCTTAATGAAGGGCATTTAAAAAAGTGGATTGAAAAATTTATGAAAACGGGGCACCATTTTTGTTTTTTTTATTATTTCCGGTATTTCCGGCTCAAAAAGTTTTTTGGAATTCCTTCCCCTCCTTAAGCTTTATTATAAATCTCATTAATCTCGAATCATGTTGTTCTTGCCTGATGCTGTTTAAATAATAAACACCATAGCTTTTGTATTCACATTCTTTGCAATTTATCCAAATCCTATTATTCGACAAAACAAAAACAGTTCCTCCTTAAATTTCGAGTAATTTTTTTAATTATAGTTAATATTCGTCATAAAATCATTATGAAAGACGTATATTCGTAACTCTTTCTTCATAAACTAAGATACCTCTTGTTTTCTTAATTTTGCAGGTAAAAGAACTTGCTGACAAGGGTTGGTTTTTCCGTTATGATAATAAGCAGAATTAAATAAGGAATTTTATTAAACATACAACATCTTCATCAAATCAAATAAACCTTTGGAAAAATCTGAAATAATAAATTGCCAGAAGAATAGGATGATCATATTGACACAAAAGAAAATTATTACCGTGAAACCTTGGAAGTTACACTTTAGTGTCCCGGGCGGCTTTACCCTCATGGAAGCGCTCACCACTCACGGCATATATATGGATGCTCCTTGCGGTGGTTGGGGAACTTGTGGGGGGTGTAGGGTTAAAATATATTCTCCCGGCCAAAAGGAAGGTAGGATTGTGCAAGCATGCCAGACTCCGGTGGAGAATGATCTGGTTGTAGAAATGCCCGAGGCCTATGATGAAAGTGAAGAAGAAACGGTAGATGGATTAACCGGTCGGGTAGAAAATATTGATCCGGTGGTGGAGTATTACCCGGTGGAGTTAAACCTCCAGGGAGCTTCCTGCTGGGAAGAAGTGCAGAATAGTTTTCCTGCCCATTGGAAATTTCCGCGCATAGCAAATCCTACGCTTCTTAACACTATGGCTACGCTGGCCGATGAACACAAAGACCTCACTGCGGTGGTAGTAGATGGTGTCCTTAATGATTTTCGCCCTGCTGACAATAGTGTAAACCCCCTGGGTATCGCCCTGGATTTAGGAACCACCACGGCGGTAGGTGCACTGGTGGACTTGCAAAAAGGAGTTACCCTTTCCATAGCTTCCTGCAGAAACAGGCAGCGTTCGTGGGGGGCTGACGTAATCTCCCGGGCTGCTTATGCCGGCAAAAAAGTTGAAAATTTGAAAACTCTTCAGAAACGGGCAGTAGAAACAATTAACCACATTATTGACAATCTTGAAGATGATGTGAAAACGGGTGATGATCCGGTAGATGAAATTGTAATTGTGGGTAATTCACTGATGATGCATCTATTGTTGGGGATTTCGCCTTCTTTGCTGGTGAAAGCCCCCTTTACGCCGGTAGTCAGAGAGGCCGTTCATGTTACTGCCCAGGAAATTGGTATTCGGCTCAATGGTGGGGAAAGCGGATCGGTTTATTTGGCACCTTCTGTTTCCTCTTACGTGGGGGGAGATGCGCTGGCGGCGGTCTGCGCTGGCGGCGGTTTTGGCTTCCGGCATGCATCTGAGCAAAAAACCCCGCCTTCTTTTGGATATCGGCACTAACGGTGAAATGGTGTTAGGCTGGAAAGATCATCTTATCGCCTGTTCCACTGCTGCCGGTCCTGCTTTCGAAGGAGCTCACTTCCGCTGTGGTATGGGGGGAAGCCGTGGTGCTATCAACAGGGTAGAGATCAAAGACGGCCAGGTGCATTATGGCGTTGTGGGGAAAGAAAGGCCGGCGGGCATCTGCGGTTCCGGAGTAGTTGATGCCGTATCTGCTATGTTGTCGGAAAACATCATCACTTCCCGAGGCACTTTCCAGAATCCGGAAAACCTCCCCGAAAGTCTGCAAAATCGGATTTATCACAGTGAAAAAGGCCCGGAGTTTATCCTGGTGCCGGCGAAAGAAACCGTGGATGGCTGGGATATTTCCCTTAATAGGCAGGAAATAGGCGAGTTTCAACTGGCCAAAGCTGCCATTAGGGCGGGAATTAAAATTTTACTGGAGTATGCCGGGTTGGAAATGGAAGAAGTAGATGAAATTTTACTGGCAGGCACTTTTGGCACATATTTACGTCCCGAGAGCGCTGCTTCTATAGGGTTATGGCCTGAATTTCCCATTTCCAGGGTACGCCCGGTAGGTAATGCTGCAAGCCTGGGTGCGCGTATGCTGTTGCTTTCCCGTTCAGCCAGGCGAGAGGTTGAGAGGCTTTCTTTGCAGGTTGATCACCTCAACCTTGCCGATACGCCCGACTTTATGAAAGAGTATGCCGATGCTATGTCCCTGGGCAAGGAATCCTTGCGGTAATAAGCTCAACACTTTTCTTAAAATTTGGAGTTAAAATGTTTATGGGGAGGTTATGTAGATGGATCCGCTTTTGCAAAAATCAGGAACCCAATTGGCGGCCCTTATTCGCAGCAGAGAGGTTTCTGCCCGGGAAGTTTTGGAAAAACATATTGAACATATCAAAAAAGTCAACCCGCTCATAAATGCCTTGGTCGAGGACCGCTTTGCCTGGGCGCGGGAAGAAGCCGACGAAGCTGACAGGCAGTTAGAATCAACTTCCGGTAAAGGATTGCCCCCCTTACACGGAGTTCCCTGCTCAATCAAAGAAAATCTGGCCCATGTGGGCATGCCCAACACCTGCGGGCTTGCCCATCGCAAAGGGGTGGTTTTACAGTATGACGCCACGGCAGTTGCGCGGATCAGACAGGCCGGCGCTATTTCCATGGGTGTTACCAACATTCCGGAGTTTTGCATGTGGATAGAAACCTATAACAATATATACGGTAGATGCAAGAATCCCTACGATACCAGGCGTATTACCGGTGGAAGTTCCGGTGGTGAAGGTGCGCTAATAAGCGCGGGAGGCTCTCCCTTCGGTTTAGGTTCCGACATAGCCGGTTCCATACGCTATCCCGCTTTTTTTAACGGCGTTTTCGGACATAAACCCAGCGGCGGCCTTGTGCCCGGTACCGGCCATTATCCCCAGTTGGGAGATAAAGTAGGCAGGTATAACACNGTCGGCCCCCTTGCCCGGCGGGCGGAAGACCTTTTCCCTTTACTAAAAATAATCGCCGGGCCTGACGACAAAGATGGATCATGTCTCAAATATCGGCTGCGGGATCCTTCTCGGGTAAAACTGGACAGGTTAAATGTGATCAGCATCGAAAATCATGGATCCTTCCGCATAGATGAAGATCTCCGCCGTGCTCAGCAGAAATGTGCCGATTATCTGGAAGAAAAAGGAGCCCGGGTATTCCGAAACTTGCGCCTTGATTCCATTGATCGGTGCTTGGAGATATGGGCGTCTATGGTGGTTTCCCAAATGGAAGGTTCTGTGGAAGACTTTGTTAGCGGCGGCGATGAAATAAACATTCCCCGAGAACTTTTGAGGATGGGGCTGCGCCGTTCCGAACATACTGCGCCCATCATGGTGCTGGTAATGCTGGAAAAATTATATCGCTTTTTTGAACAACCGCCGCGGGGTGATAAGTTAAATCAATTCACCCGAAAGTTTTTTGATGCCGGCTTGCAATTGAAAGAAGACCTGCAAAAATTGCTGGACAACAATGGCATAATACTCTACCCATCTTTTTCCACTACTGCCCCTGTTCACAAGCGTCCTCTTTATTCTCCCTTTAATACCACTTACATGATGATGGCTAACGTCATGGAGCTTCCTTCTACGCAGGTTCCGTTGGGGCTGAATCACCGTGGCCTTCCCCTGGGCTTGCAGATAATAGGCAACCAGGGCTACGATCATTTGACCATTGCTGCGGCCATGGAACTGGAGGAAGCTTTCGGGGGTTGGATTCCCCCCTGGGAAGCAAAGAGAGGGGAAGATCGAAAGCACAGCGTATCTGCTGTATTGACTTAAGCTTTTCCGATGCTTTTAACGCACCTGATGAAAATTGCCGTGCATGGTGGTATTCGCCGCAATTCTGTGGCCTAAATCAGGTGTAGTTTTGTACTTATTTTGAGGAGTTTATAGCTTTTAAATATTACTTAATTGATTACGATATTTTAACTTGTCCAACTGCATTACTGTTGGTTTAGGGGGCATAAACTAAAAATTCGAAAAAATTATTAAATATTTCAGTATTTAAGGTAGGAAATTGTTAGCATAAATAGAATA
>SL_8KL_010_SEDDRAFT_10004942_pt1 | contig 10590 bp, 13 predicted proteins | sample SodLakKL_010_SED_4_FD_11160 | JGI IMG/M metagenome (IMG submission 11160) | reverse complement strand
CTTACACTGAATCTGGACGTGATCCATTCTGCGAAGCCATGGTGGTCTCATTTTTGCCGGCGAATTGATCTTGCCGCAGATTGAAGCGTGAATGCAGAATCTGCAAAAAACAATCCTGCTCAAACACCGGTTATATGGCGGATCAGTTAAGGTTCTCCTTAAGAAAATCTTCTTTTCCTTAATTCCCCTTGCAAACAATAACAAATCTCTTATTTTCTGCCATTGTATTCTTTGTGAGATTGCCCGGAAGCGGGTGTTGAGTTTTTAATTAAATGTCATTCTGTACCACCATCTGGTAGAGGCGGCTTGGAGATTCACACCACTATTTCCGAACTCTCTCATCATTCAATCCTAACTAAACATTGTTCACGTGGCTGAAGAGAAGAACGAACCTGAAAATGAAATCCCCGAATCTGAAGGCAGGGGTACTCTTTTTGATAAATTTCTAAACTTTATTGAAAAAGCGGGAAATAAACTTCCTGACCCCGCAATGCTCTTCTTTCTGTTACTGGTGATTGTGTGGGTGCTCTCCGCAATTCTATCGCCCATCGATTTCGGTGAGGTTCACCCCCGTACCGGCGCCGAGCTGAACGTACAGAATATGCTTACCGGTGATAATCTTGCTGATTTTCTCGCTAACATGATTAACACCTTTGTGCTCTTTGCCCCGCTCGGTATTGTGCTGGTGGCGATGCTGGGTGTTGGTGTGGCGGAGCACTCCGGCTGGATAGATGCCGGCCTCAAGAAGCTTCTTGGTTTTACACCGGCCTCCCTGCTTACACCCATGTTAATCTTAATTGCAATTGTAAGCCACACGGCAGCCGATGCGGGTTATGTACTGGTGATTCCGCTGGGGGGTGTCATCTTCTATGCGGCAGGCAGGCACCCGCTTGCAGGTATTGCGGCGGCCTTTGCCGGGGTGAGTGGCGGTTTCTCTGCCAACTTTATTCCATCAGCAATAGACCCGCTCTTGATGAGCTTTACGCTTGAGGCTGCGCGAATTCTGGATCCAACCATAGAGCTCAATCCGCTCAATAACATCTATTTTACAGCGGTCTCCAGCATCCTGATTGTTGGAGTAGGCTGGTACATCACCGACAAAATTGTTGAACCCCGGCTGGAGGGAATTGAGGTGGATGGCGATGAAGACCAAATGCCACAGATGGAAGTTGTAACCGAAAAAGAGAGCCGTGCATTTTGGTTTGGTTTTGGCGCAATGATCCTCGGCTTTGTAGGACTTATTCTCTGGGCATGGCCTGAGGGTTCATCTCTTCGAGATCCGAATTGGGATAATCCCGAGGTAAGTTCACTCTTCTCTTTCCAGGCTCCCCTGATGCAGGCTATCGTGCCGCTGATCTTTATCCTGCTGCTTATTCCGGGCGTTGTTTACGGGTACGCTTCAGGCAGGTACAAGACTTCGAAAGACATGATTGACAACATGACCAAAGCGATGGAGAGCATGGGGTACTATGTGGTTATGGCCTTCTTCTGCGCTCTCTTTATTGACGCGTTTGGCAAGTCGAATATAGGACTTCTGGTTGCTATAAAAGGCGCCAACTTTTTGCAGGCACTCGCACTGCCGGGACAGGTTACCATTGTGGGAATTGTGTTCCTGAGTGCATTTGTGAACCTGCTGGTGGGCTCTGCCTCGGCCAAGTGGGCGCTTATTGCCCCGATCTTTGTGCCGATGCTGATGCAGCTTGGAATCTCTCCGGATTTAACTCAGGCTGCGTATCGCGTGGGTGATTCGGTATCAAATATCATCACCCCGCTGCTGCCCTACTTCCCGCTTGTGGTCGTATTCTGTCAGCGCTACGTGAAGAACACAGGTATCGGAACCCTAATATCCATGATGATTCCCTATTCGATCATATTTGGAATCACCTGGACGATCTTCCTGCTGGTCTACTGGTGGCTCGGAATTCCGCTCAGTTTTGAAGCAAACTACGTGTATCCGGCGCCGTGAAAGTAGCGAGTATTGAGTATTGAGATAAGATCTTAGACATGGTTTTTCTGTCTTTTCCCTGTATCTGTTTCAGGGTCAAAACAGATTTCAGGGATAGTATCAAGATCTGCATTTAAACAGAAATACCATGTCTCTGCAATCCGTCTCAATACTCGCTAATCAATACTACTTCTTACTCCTGAGCATCATCTCCTGGATAACGGTGTCCAGCGGGATGTCTCTCTCGACAAGAAGTACCAGCAGGTGGTAGATCAGGTCGGCCGATTCGTTTACTACTTCTGAATCCTTCTTATTTTTGGATGCAATAATTGTTTCTATTGCCTCTTCGCCCAGCTTTTGGGCGATCTTATCGATCCCTTTTTTAAACAGGCGGGTTGAGTAAGATCCTTTGGGCTTATCTTTTTTTCGTTCTATTAACAGGCGTTCAAGGTCGTATAAAAATTCAACTTCTTCTTTTTCTTTTGTTCCCATGGTTGGTGTAATCTGTTTGTGGGGTGTGTTAGTTTTTTGAAAAGAGCGTCGATAAAAAAGCTTACCCCTCTCTGTTCATTTAAATCGGTTCAATAAGGCGTACCGGAATACCTTCTTCAGCCATTTTCGTTTTTAAATCTTCTATTTCAATCTCCCGGAAGTGGAAAATGCTCGCTGCCAGTACAGCGTCAGCTTTGCCCAGGGTAACTGCATCACAGCAGTGCTGCATGGTTCCTGCTCCACCGCTGGCGATGACGGGAATGGTAACAAGTTTATTTACCTCATTCAACAGCTCGAGATCAAAACCCGATTTGGTGCCGTCGCGATCCATGCTGGTCAATAAAATTTCGCCGGCCCCGAGATGTTCTGTTTTTACGATCCACTCAAGTGCGTCGAGTCCGGTGGGTTCAGAGCCGCCCTTTACGAAAACTTCCCAGTGATCACCCACGCGCTTGGCGTCTACGGCAGCCACAACGGCTTGAGAACCGAATGCATCGGCTGCGCGGGTAATCAGGTCAGGGTCACGAACGATAGCGCTGTTCAGCGAAACCTTGTCCGCCCCGCCTTTCAGAATTTCTGCAATTTCATCTACCGATTTGATGCCGCCGCCCACGGTAAACGGTATATTGATCTGCCTGGCAATCTCCTTTACAAGCGCCACCAGGGTTTTTCGCTTCTCCTTTGTAGCTGTAATATCCAGAAACACCAGCTCATCGGCTCCTTCGGCGGTATATCGCTGTGCAAGTTCCACCGGATCACCGGCATCCCGCAGGCCGACAAAGTTCACCCCTTTAACGGTGCGTCCGTCTTTTATATCAAGGCAGGGTATGATGCGTTTTGTGAGCATGATTTTAGGTGTGGAAGATAACTTTTCATGCTGCATGCTACAAGTTACAAGATTCAGGAATTTGAACTTCCGACGCTTTCGGAATAGGTGTATTGAACTCTTCAACTGTATAGAAGATAAATGGATGCACCAATACTGTGGTCTGGTGCGTTGTGAATACTGAATACAACCTACTATTAGCTATGAAATTGATGCAAAACCTGACCATTCTGACAATCTGTTTTTTACTCTTTACCCAATGCGACAGTAACATTACAGGACCCGAAGACCCTGTTGGAGAGCTCCCTAGAGAGCTGACGGTGTCAGAGAAGATGCTGATTGAGGCCGACCAATCCTTTAGCTACGATATTTTCAGGCGGACCGTTGCTGGGAAACCGAATATGAGAACCTGATGATCTCTCCGCTGAGTATCTCCATGGCGCTGGCCATGACGCTAAACGGAGCAGAGGGCCAGACCTATGATGATATGAGGGAGGCGCTATACCTGTCGGGGATGGAGATTGATGAGATCAACGAGGCGTTTAAATCCCTGGTTGAACTCCTGATCACGGTTGACCCTCATGTAACCATGAAAATCGCCAACTCCATCTGGCATGCAGATTGGCTGTCGGTGAAAGAGGATTTCCTTGAGAGGGTACGGGATCACTATGGTGCTGAAGTTGCAGGCCTCGATTTTGACGACCCGGCATCCGTGGACGTTATCAATGCTTGGGTAAGAGAGAATACAGAGGAGCTGATAGAAGAGATTATTGATGAAATTCCCGACCACATCGTGATGTACCTGATCAATGCGCTCTACTTTAAAGGAGACTGGCTGCGCCCGTTTGATGCGGATGATACCCGGAAGGCGGATTTTCACCTGGAAACAGGGGAGAGTGTGGAAGTGGATATGATGCACCAGGAGGGACGTTTCGCCATCCATTTTTCGAATGACGTACAGATGATCGAAATGCCATACGGCGACAGTCTCTATACCATGTCGGTGCTGATGCCTGCCGACCCGGATATGCCGATCGATCGCTTCATAGATGAACAGATGACAGCATCAAACCTCGCAAGCTGGCGCTCCAACCTTACAGTGGATTCACGCGACATCACTGTAGAGCTTCCTAAATTTGAAATGGAGTACGAGATCGAATACAACGACATCCTTAAAGCGATGGGCATGGAGATCGCATTTGATAAGTATGAAGCGGACTTTAACGGTATCGCTGATGTGTCACCTGAAAACCTCTACATTGATGAGGTGATTCACAAAACCTTTATCCGCGTGGATGAAGAGGGGACTGAGGCGGCGGCCGTGACAAGTGTGGCAATCGCAATCACTTCCATGCCCCCGCAGATGATCGTGAACCGGCCGTTTGTGTTTATTATTCACGAAAGAGAGAGCGGCACGAATCTGTTTATGGGTAAGATGAAGAACCCCTCGTTATGATCGCGGATGTAGGGGATTGAGGGATTGCGCGGATTTTGGGAGTGTTCTGTTTCTTAGATTTGTGGATGTAGTTGTTGAGGTGCGGTTAGGTTGCGTTTAGGGCTGCCATTTCGTCTAAACGGATGTGGCCTTCGTAGTAGGCCTTGCCCACCACTACTCCGTAGAGGTTGTGGCTTTGCAGAGTGATCAGGTCGTTGAGATTTGAGACGCCGCCGGATGCGATCCAGTTCAGATCGGGGAATCGCTTTTGAAGATCCTGGTACATCTCCACATTTGGCCCGCTCAGCATGCCATCGCGGGCAATATCGGTACTGAGAACGGTTTTGAGACCGGCTTCAATCATTGGGTTCAAAAACTCCTCGATCGGTTCGTCCGAGGTCTCCAGCCACCCTCCGTACGCCATTTTGCCGTCTTTCAAGTCCAGCCCCAGGATCATTTCAGCCGGATGGTCTTTAATCGCCCCAAGCCACTCTTCCGGCTTTTTAACCGCCATGGATGAACAGATTACCCCGCTTATACCGGCATCAAGCAGCGTGTCGATATCCTCCCTCGAGCGAACCCCGCCGCCGGTCTGCACCGACAGGCCCAAATCGGTTATGATCTCCCTGATAATCGGCAGATTGTGAAACTCACCGCTTTTGGCACCGTTCAAATCCACCACATGGATATGATTGAATCCGGCCTGTTTGAATTTGGCGGCTTCATCCAGCGGCAGGTGGTTGTAGATCGTTCTTTTATCGTAATCGCCCTTCTGAAGGCGTACAACCTGTCCGTCGAGCAGGTCAATTGCGGGGATAATTTTCATTTGAACCGTTTTTACAGCTTTCTGATTGATGAGGTGTAAAGATATGGATTTGTGGTGAGTGAATGATGGAGAATATTGACTTGTGTTTGGCCATGAATTGATCTGTTAGTGTTTGTAACAGCGCATAAATTACTGTCTTGGCAGCAAAATTGGGTTTTATATGAAATATTCCGGGATTTCCACTATTATAGTGGGTAATATTACTGTTATAGCAGTAATAAATGCAAATACGCATTGTATTCGGGTAGAAAAATCTCTATAATATCAAATATTACTGCTAAAACAGAGATATTATGAATAAAAAAGGCAAACTGATTCGATGTCACCGTAAAAAAAGCGGATTGACCCAGAAAGAAGTTGCAGATTTGGCGGGAGTTGGTAAATCGGTGGTTTTTGATGTTGAGCACGGGAAATCGACGGTACAGTTCGATTCACTCCGGAAAATCTGTGATGTTCTGAATATCACAATAACCCTGAACAGTCCCATTATGGAACAGTGCCTGAAGGAGGTGGATCATGAGAATAGCTGAGGTTTATATGCATGGAATTTTGGCCGGCATCCTGTCTGAAGCGGAAAAGAACAGGGAATATCTGTTCAAATACGATTCCGCCTACAACGGTCCGCCGGTTTCGGTAACGATGCCGGTTAACATAGGTGAATTCCACTTTGAGCAGTTTCCGCCTTTTTTTGAAGGACTTCTTCCGGAAGGTGCTAATCTGGATATGCTGCTTCGATCACAGAAGCTTGACAGAAATGATCTTTTTGGAATCCTGTTGGCAGTGGGTGGCGACACCGTGGGCGCAGTAACTGTAGTGGAGGCACAGGATGAGACGATGCCCGATCACATATGAACCGATAGAGGATGGGCTCTACAGCAGCACCGGCTTCAACAAGCTAAACACAGCTCTCAAGAAGCTTGATCCGCTTCCTTTTACCGACCGGGAGCTTGCGCTTGAGTCACAGAGGAGAATGTCAAAGATGTCAATTCAGGGTGTTCAGCCCAAATTAAGTGCCCGGTTGAGCGTAAAACAGAGTCAATTTGAAATTGTTGACCGGCATGGAATTTTTATTCTGAAACCAAACCCTCCTCTTTTTGAACAGGTGCCGGAAAATGAAGATCTGTCGATGCGGCTGGCCTCTCTGTGCGGAATTGAAACCCCTCTGCATGGTATGGTATACAACAAAGAGATGAAGCTTGTCTACTTTATTCGTCGGTTCGATCGTATTGGAAAATCAGGTAAAGTTCATGTTGAGGATTTTGCCCAGATAGCCGGTATGACCCGCGACACCAAATACAACTACTCGATGGAGAAAGTGGCCGGGCTCATAGAAAAATACTGTACGTTTCCTACAGTAGAAAAACTGAAGCTATTTCGTTTAACCTTATTCAGTTACCTGACAGGGAATGAGGATATGCATCTCAAAAATTTCTCAATAATTCATAAGGATGGAATGATTGCACTTACCCCTGCTTACAATTTACTGAATACTACTATTATGCTGGCAAATCCAAAAGAAGAACTGGCTCTGTCCTTAAAAGGGAAAAAATCCAATTTTACTAAAAATATACTTTTCAGTTACTTTGGGAATGAGAGGCTGGGATTAAACCGTAAGGTACTATCCAATATTGAGGAAGAGTTTCAATCAGTTTATAAAATCTGGATTGATGTTATTGATTCAAGCTTTTTATCAAACGACCTGAAAGAAAAGTACACACATCTGATTCATGAACGCCGCAAAGCCATGGGTTGGTAGGTGCGGTAAAAGACTGGAGTTCTGTTTATTCGCTTTTTGACGAACCGTTGGTACTGCCCTTCACCAAATCCAGGAAGTTCTGCAGAAGATGTGAACCCACCTGTCCCGACTTTTCGGGGTGGAACTGTACACCCATAAAATTGTCTTTAGCAACCACGGCTGCAAAATCATTAATGTACTTGCAGCTCGCCAGGGTGTGATCGTTGTTTGGGGCATAATAGCCATGCACATAGTAAAGAAACTGTAAATTATTGATTCCCTTGATCAGGTGATGATCTTTAATCGTATTAAATTGGTTCCAGCCCATATGAGGCACTTTGGCTTGTGAGGCATCAAATTTTTTCAGGTGACCGGGTATCAATCCAAGCGTTGTGCAATTTCCCTCTTCAGATGATTCATAAAGCAGCTGCATNCCGAGGCAAATTCCAAGCACCGGTTTTTTGGTGTTTTTCAGCCACACGTCGAGATCGCGNGANCGNAGNTCNTCCATNGCNGATGCTGCATGACCCACGCCGGGGAAGATTATTCCGTCTGCTTTTTCGAGCTCTTTGGGATCGTCTGAGATAAAATAATCTGCTCCCAGCCTGTCGAGTGCGTTCGATACGGATGCAAGATTGCCTGCCTGATATTTGATGATTCCTATCATTGTTTTTAAAAAAGTGAAAGCACAAGTGAAATCGCGGACAAGCTGTCCGCGGTACTTTACCTAACCACTTATATCGTTCCTTTGGTTGTTGGGAGTATGCCCTTAGTTCTTTCAGTACGGCTAATGGCAAAGCGAAGTGCTTTTGCGAAGCCTTTAAACACCGCTTCTACTTTATGGTGTTCATTTTTTCCTGATGCCTCAACATGCAGAGTAGCCTTGGCGTTCATGGCCAGTGTATAATAAAAGTGTTCTAACATTTCGGTGGGAAAATCGCCAATATACTCCCGCTTTAGCTCCACTTCCCAACGCAAATAGGGGCGATCGGAAAGATCAATAGCTACAGTGGCCTGCGCCTCATCCATTGGCAGTACAAAACCGTATCGCTGGATGCCGGCTTTATTCCCGGAAATTGCCTGACGTATTGCCTGTCCAAGGGCGATGGCCGTATCCTCTATGGTGTGATGCTCGTCTACCTCCAGATCGCCTTTGCAGGAGAGCTCCAGGTCAATGAGCCCATGGCGCGCAATCTGGTCCAGCATGTGATCAAAAAAGTTCAGTCCCGTGCTGATGCTGCTCTTGCCCGTGCCGTCCAGGTTGATTGATACCGAAATATCGGTCTCTTTAGTGGTTCGCTTGATAGCGGCTTTGCGACTTGGAAAGAGAACGGCGCGAGCAAGGGTGGTCCAGTGATCGGCTGTTTCGACTATTGCGCCACCGGTTACAAATTGCAGCGATTCCTCCCGCCGGATGATGCCGTCAGCAGAGGATGCGTCAAATCCTGCATTCCCGATTCCCTCATTTTCAATGAGTCGCAGCCGGGCTTCTGAAAGCTTCTCCGGTTCAAAACCAAGCTCAGCTCCATTCTGCGTCAGGTAAGCCATTGCGCTAAGCGCTCCCGGGGGAAGCAGGGATTCCGTTTCAGAGGTAAGTGCTGTTGGGTGGATGTAGAGTTTCATGGATAATTGGTTAGTGAGTAAATAGTCCCCTTTGAAGGGGGTTAAATCAAACGCGTTTAGTGTTTGATTTTGGGGGATGTATCGCGGCGTTGATTAAGTTCGTAAATTTGAAATCGGGTAACAGCCCTTTAAATCATCCCCCTGCCATGCCTCAGGCGTGGCTTTCCCCCTTCTCCCATAGGGATCCCTACGGGGGAAGAGGGGCTACTCGTCCAAAACCTCTTTCAACGCCTTCAAAAACCGCACATTCTCATCAGGCTTGCCGATTGTTACCCGGAGGCAATCTTCACAAAGGGGTTCATTGCCGCGATAACGCACAATGATACCTTTTTCTGCCAGTTTTTGATATACCTCTTTTGCATTCCGGATTTTGAAAAGAAGAAAATTGGCATTTGATGGATAGACCTTCACAACTTCTTCGCTATGACTGAGTTGTTCGGCCACGTAGTTACGCTCCTCCCTGATTTTATCAATGTTTAAATTGAAAAGGTCGGGATTGTCGAAGGCTTTTAAGGCCGTATCTGCAGTAAGTTTATTAATGTTGTAGGGTGCTTTTACCCGAAGCATATAGCTGATTATCCGGGGATCAGCGATTGCAATTCCAAGCCGGATACCTGCCAGTCCGAATGCCTTTGAAAAGGTTTGCAGCACCACAAGCTTTGGGTATTGGCGCACCATTTCTGCCATGGACTCCTGACGGCTGAAATCGATATAGGCTTCATCCACAACCACAATTCCGTTGAACCGGATCAGTATTTTTAGCAGATCGGTTCGATTCAGGTCATTTGCCGTGGGATTGTTCGGTGAACAGAGGAACAGGATTTTGTCAGTCTCATCGGCTGCTTCCAGAATTTCATCCGGCTGGAGTTGGAACTTCTCCGTGAGCAGAACCTCTTTTATGCCCACATTATTGATATTTGCCGCCACCTTATACATCCCATAGGTTGGTGGAGTGATAAGAATCGAATCTTTTTCCGGATCGCAAAATATCCGCATCAAAAGGTCAATCGGCTCATCACTTCCCACTCCCAGAAATATGTTTTCAATATCCACACCCCTGTACTCCGCAATTTTCTTTCGCAACTGATCGTGTGTGGGTGACGGATACCGATGCAGGTCAAGAGAGTTGCGTACGATGGAACCGAAACTGTTCTCGTTGGCATCCAGCAGGGTTCCCTTGTCAAAATCATCGCGTGCACTGCGATAGGGAGTGAGGTTGCGAATGTTTTCACGAACCAGGGATTCGATGTTGATGGATTTAGGCATGTTTGGGTTGTAATGATTAATTCTTGATTGAAGTCCCCCTTCGAAGGGGGATGTGGGAAACACGAATACTTTCGTGGTTTCCACTGGGGGATGTTTGTTGGAGATTAAGAGTTAGCTTTAAATTCGAGATTTAACCACCCCCGGGAGACTGTCCAAAAAGATGCATTTGATCTATGGATGCCTTAATAATTAAAGTTTACTTCGTGAACCTTTGATCCGGCAGCTGGCGGATTTGTGGTAATGAAGCAGCCGGTTTTTGCCACGCCCCGTAGGGATCCCTATGGGAAAGACACGAGGTCACGAAGCAACACGAAGAATTTCTACTACATCTTTTTAAAATAAACTAAATAATTTAAGTTGAGCTGCAGGCAAATATACTTTTTGGACAGCCTCAGTCTTCACCTGCATTTAATTTCTTAAGCCTCACACTCACCGCATTCTT
>SL_8KL_010_SEDDRAFT_10004940_pt1 | contig 10590 bp, 6 predicted proteins | sample SodLakKL_010_SED_4_FD_11160 | JGI IMG/M metagenome (IMG submission 11160) | reverse complement strand
ATTTACGATATCTTTAATGTGTATTTTAAGAGCTTCTTCATCAATTGGGAAATAATAAGGAACTATCACATGGACAGCATCAGCTCCTTTTTCTTGAGCATATTTGCTCAATTCGATAGTTTTTTTAGTGCTGTTGCACATGGTTCCAGCGATAACCGGAACTCTTCCGTTCACTTTTTGGATTGAGACATCTATGATTTTTTTCTTTTCTTTGAAAGTCAATAGCGGGGCTTCTCCGTTGGTACCAAGCAGATAGATACCATGAACCCCTCGGTTTAGTATATAATCTATAAAATCGCCCATCCTTTGTTCATCGAATTTTGCTTCTTCATCAAATGGAGTGATAACTGCTGGGAAAATTCCTTCAAATGTCTTTTCTTTATTCATGATTAGGATTCTCCAATCAGTATTTGAAATCTTCTTGAATTTACCATATTCTGAAATTCTACGAGAGGAGAGATCTTCTCTTCGCTCCTCATAGAAGCATCTCTTCGTCTTCCAATGGTTCGGGACTACCTATAACTTCATCGCATTCTGGACATTCTTCTCCGGCATGATCATCTCTACATTTCGAGCATAATGCGAGGTCTCCACACTCATGCTTATAATCTGTTCTTTTTCCACAGAAATGGCAGTTTTCATAGGAGGCTGTTTCTTTTTCTTCCTGATCTTTCTCTGGTTCCGATTCATCTGTTTCAACTTCTTCCTTAGAAGAAATCTCTTCGCTTTCTTCCTCTTCAGTTTTTATTTCCTGACTTTCTGCTCTCTTTTTTTCTCTTTCGATCTCACCACTGGTAAGACTAGATATCTTAGTGCTCGGAGCTTGGTAATCAGCGCCTTCAAATTTCTTTAGAGCTCCCTGAAGTTTTTTAGCCTGGTAAATCCCTATATCTAAGTTTCTGATAAGGCTCAAAAAGTCTCTGTTCTTAGGAGATAATTCCAGGGCCTTGTGCTTGAGCAGTCTTTCCGTACTCTCATCGATCTCGTCGATTTGAAGGTCCATTTCGTCCACCGCCCTAATATATTCCAAAACTTCCTTACATTCCTTGATTTTTTTATCCGTGAAATTGGTAACTATATCGCATAATTTTATGCCCTCTTTGACCAACTTATCTCTCTTCCCCTCTGCGAGTTTGGAAATTATTACTTTGGAAGCTTCCTCTAGGTTATTTTTCTTTTCTCTTGACAATGAACTCAAATCCATACCTTCCTTCAATGTTATATATCTGAAAACATCATCGATATAATTGTAGGGCACATCACATTTCTGGAAAGCCTCTTCTTTAGTAACTGGTTTACCTCTCTTACATTCATATTCCAAGATGTCTTTCGCATATTTTTCGAGTTTTTTCGATTTTTTTCTATCTGCAGCTACCTCAAGCCCTTCGTTAGCAGATTGGAACTCCGAATCGATCTCGATCGCTCTTTCGAAAGCCCTTTCCGACTTTTCCAATTTTTCCATCTCTAATAGAACTCTTCCCTTGTTGTTCCACGCATATTTATCTTCGGGATCTAAACCGATAGCCTTGTCGTAAGCGCTCAAAGCCTCCTTAAGATCACCGACTTCTTCATAAGAGCGACCCAATTCAAACCATGCTTCTTGATACTCTTTGTCTTTTTCCGTAGCTTTTTTAAAGCTTTCTATCGCCTCTCGAGTCGGTATATCTCTAGCTTCAGATTCTACCTGTCCTTTTTTGAACCAAAGGCTCGCGTCTTGAGGATCTTTTTCCAGTGCTTCCTCATAAGCTCCTACTGAATCTTCTTTTCTGCCAACTAGGTCGTAACATTCCGCTAAAATTCTCCACGTGGACTTGTCTCCAACGCCGAGTTTGATCGCGGTATCTAAAGAATTGATCGCTTCCTCGTACCGTTCCATTTCAAAAGCCAACTCACCTTTGCATCTCCAAGTATCTCCGTTCTGATCATCTATCTCTAGTGATTTCTCAAAGATATCTCGTGCATCCTCGTATTTTTCAGACTCGATGAGACATTTCCCTTTAAGATTCAGATACTCTGTGTTTTTCGGCTCCAGTTCTAGTGCTTTGTCGTACCATTCTATAGCTTCGTCATAGCGTTCCATCTTCTTCAAGGCTTCTGCTTTTCTAATAATCGGGTGGACATCATTCTCATCTAGTTCATGAGCCTCGTTATAGGACCTCAAAGCATTTTCGTATCTTTCGAGGTGTTCTTGGATCATGCCTTTCTGCATCCAAGAAGTCTTGTCTTTTGGATCAAGTTCTAAAGCTTTATCGAAAGCATCTATACTCTTCTCCCTTTCTTTCAAGAACTTGTGAGCTTTTGCTTTATCTTTCCAAGTTTCGAAGTCGTTCTCATCCCTCTCTAAGACTTTGTCACAGTATTTTATCACCTCTTCCCACCTTTCTAACTCCATCAATATATCTTTAGTTTTTCTGAGATCACCAAGAGTTTCTTCCAAATCGAGTACTCTCTCCATAGATTCTAGCGCAGATTCAGCTTCACCGAGTTTTTTCAAAGATTCGGCTTTGTCTCTCCAAGCCTCTACATTCTGGGAATTCATCTCCAAGATCTTTTCAGCTGTTTGTTGAATTTCACTCCATCGACCGAGTTCTTTCAGTGACTCTTTTTTTTGCTCCAAGACCTTTAAGTCATACTCTTTCATATCTAGCGCCCTGTCGAAGGACTTCACAGCCTCACCATGATTCCCAGCTTCAGCTAGGCAGATACCTTTACGGATATGGGCAAATCTATTGCTCGGATCAAGTTCTAAAGATTTATCGAAGGCATCTATCGCTTCTTCATATCTCTCAAGCCACTCTAAAGCGGCTCCTTTACTGTACCAAATATTTTTATCTTCGTCTTCGATATTGAGTGCTTTTTCATATGATCGGACAGCCTCTTCGTATCGATCTACACCCTCTTGAGCGAGGGCTTTACTGTACCAGATCTTATAGTCTTCAGGATCAATTTCCAAAGCCTTATCATAAACATCGATTGCTTCATCGTATCTCTCCAATTTGTTCAATGCATGTCCCTTATTATTCCAATACCTTTTATCGTTAGGACCCAACTCATGGGCTTTTTCGAAACTCTCAACCGCTTCCTCGTATCTTCCTTTTTTGTACTCAGAAAGACCCTTATAATTCCATTCTTCCGGCCTAGATTCGTCTATGGAGAGCCCTCTTTTAGAATCTTCTATCGCTTTTTCAAGTTGACCTTTCATGCGGTAAGCTTTAGACCTGTCGAAATAGGCTTGAGCGTCATCAGGATCCACATTCAAAATTCTGTCACATACTTTTATCACTTCATCATATCTACTCAATTTAATCAAAGCTTCTTTCTTACCCTTCATCGCCTCAGGGTTCCTCCCTTGCAAACTCAAGGCCCTTTCGAACTTTTCTAAAGCGCTTGAAGGATCATTCATCTCCAAATAAGCTCTACCCATGTCGATCAAAGCTTGGACGTTTTCTTGGTCAATTTCGACCATCCTTTCAGTTACACGGATAACATCTCCCCATTGCTTTTTATCCCTGTATATCTCTTTTTCGTGGTCTAAGGCTTTTAAATCGCGAGGATTAAAAGACAAAGCTTCTTCGAAAGCCTTTATGGCTTTTTCCTTTTTCCCTAACCTTTGAAGAGCTACACCCTTGTCATATAGAGCACTTGCATCTTCAGGATTGCTCTCCAAGATACGGTCACATATATTTATCAATTCTTCGTATCGTTCTAGTTCTTTGAGAGTCTCTTTCTTGTTATTCAATAACCTGTTATCAGTCATATCAATATTTATTCCTTCCTCAAATGCACCCACTGCATCTTCATATCTCTCCATTTCGAACAAAATAGAGCCTTTTTCATTCCATAATTCTTTGTCCTCTTTATCCAAATCTAGAGCCTTATCGATCGCTTCCAAAGCCTCTTCACGCCTCTCGAGCTGATGGAGTGTGGTTCCCTTTTCCGTCCAAAGTTCCTTATGATCTGGATTTATATCTATACCGTTATCAAAACAGACCACTGCATCGTTTAGCTTATCTTGTTCTTTTAAAACCAAACCTTTCTTGAGCCAAATATTTTCGTCATCTGGATTTATATCTAGAGCCTGGTTCAATGTTTCTATAGCTGATCCAAAATTACCGTCTCTTTTAAGAGCCATGGCCTTTTCTGTTAATATCTCTGCATCTTCTGGATTTATCTCTAGGATTTTGTCATAAAAGGATATGTCATCTGGATCTATCTCTAATCCTGCCTTGTATGCTCTTACAGCTTCCTCTTCTCGGCCCATATCTGCCAGAATATCTCCTTTGTTACCATAACTCATCTTATTTTCTGGCTCTATCTCTATCGCATCCTCTAAGAATCTCAATGCCTCGTCCTTTCTTCCCTTTTCAGCAAGCAACAAAGCTTTATGATTAAGAGCTTTAACATTGTATTGATCGATTTGAAGTGATCTCTCTTCAGCTCTTAATCCCTCGTTTTCGAAACCTAAATTATAGTAAAGCCATCCTAAAGTATCATAGATCTCTGAGAGTTCCTCCTTCCTACCACGCAAGGCCTTTTCCTTTTTATTTATATAATTCCATGCATTATCACAATGTTCTCTAGCCTTTTCTAAGTCTCCCTCCCGATAGCTATCTTCAGCCTTCGTTAGTAATTTACGTGATTTTTTCAAGGCTCTTTTTTCTTTATCCCATAATGAACTTATAGAATCTAAGATACCCATTATTTATCCTCCTATTTTATTCAATCAATTGTTTGTTTATATATAATGTTTTTTACTGGCAAACAATACAACTGGCCACGAGTTTTAAAGGATAAAATCAAAATAAGGGTTTTAGGTGACCAGTTTTTCTAATTTGTCTCTCTCCATGGCTCTCTTAATCTCCAGAGCCAATCTTCTTCCTGTAGACATTTTCTTACCCCATAACGTATTTCCATATGGGTGTCCGACGTTCATATGAACATTAGTACCTCCGCCGACTCTTGGCGCAACGTCATAAATATAAAAATTTAGATCTTTATCGACGCAGGTCTGCAAGCAAAAAGGACCTATGATCCCTGGATCGTAATGTTTCTTGGTTGCTTCGACATAAGTTTCAGCCATCTCAAATACTTTCTCTATTTGGGATTCTCGAAGAGTAGCACTGTTATGACCGATGACTGTATATTCTGGAACTTTCTGCTCTTCGGTAAGGGTCATCTGCTGAGGGGCTGGAAGTCTCACATGGCCGTCGAGGCTGGTTTCGAAGCGCCAGTCTATTCCAAGAAGTTCTATTTTTGGCCCCTTCTCGGTGATGGGACTATAAAACAAATCAAAATTGAAGACCGGTCCAATTATATACTCCTCGATCCTGGCATCTTTTAGGTCTTCATCCGTAATCACATCGTTGTTTAATAGTTGTTCAGATTTTTCTTGGTATTCCTCATAGGAAGCTGCGGTGAAGAAACCCCTCTCTAACCTTTTCTCTTTATGTGGTAATTTTACCATCACGAGCTTATCTATCTCTTCAGGATTTTCATACTTTTTCGGAAATGGTAGACCTGCCTTTTCAAGTAACCAGTAGTAGTCTTTTTCTTCTTCTCTCTCTTCTGATCGGAGTAAATTCCGACTACCTATCATCGGAACTTGGAATTCGTTCTCTATCCTGTCCAAAGAGGCATAAGCGGTGAAAGAACGATTAGGGACAAAGAGCACATTTTCGTCTATAAGCCTTTCCTGATTCTCTTCATCTATCACGTCACCGAATCTGTCCAAAACCCAGGTCTCATCAACCACTCCTCTTTCTCTTTTTCCGGTTTTATCCTCATATCTTCGAAAATATTTATCGTATGTCTTTTCTCGACCTTTTTGGCATACAGCTAAAGTTGGAAATCCTTCATCAGCCGCCCCGTCGCATATATCCAATGCGGAATGAGATGCTATAGCACCAATTTTTATATCATCAAAATCATAATTATTCAATTTTTCCCTTACTTTCCTTTCGTCCAACATCTTGATCACTCTTGCTAAGAGATGAAAAATTCTCTATTTATCATTTGTGCTTATTGAAAAAGAGCATTGAAAATAATAAATAGTCACTCTCAATTTTAAGTTAGGGGTAAACTTCACGATGAGGAAAACAAAGATCGTAGCCACCATAGGCCCGGCCTCGTATAAGGAAGAAGATCTAGAAAGGCTCGTATCAGCAGGAATAAACGTTGCTAGGCTGAATTTCTCTCACGGAACTCACAAAGAACATTCTAAAACTCTAACCAAAATCAGAGATATCTCCGATAAGATCGGTGTGATGATGGACACGCAGGGTCCAGAGATCAGGCTGAATGAGGTAGAAGAAAATACCGAGCTGCGACAGGGCGAAAGAGTAAAGATAGTAACCCAAGATATCAAAGGGAACGAAGAGGTTCTACCGGTAGATCATCCCACGATAGATGAATTCTTAGAGAAAGGAGATACCATCTTGATCGATGACGGACAGATCGAATTAAGAGTTTTAGAGATAAATGATGAGATAGAGTGTGAGATCATATACGGTGGAAAAGTACTCTCTAGAAAGTCGGTTAACGTTCCGGGAAAGGCTATGGGGCTTAAGGCACCGACCGATAAGGATATCAGAGACATCAAATTCAGTGAGGATGAAGGTTTCGATTTCGTTTCTGCTTCTTTTATAAAATCCGCTGAAGAAATCGCGAAGATAAGAGAACTGATCGAAAAGAAAAATTCGGATATGAACATAATCGCCAAGATAGAACATCTCAAAGCTGTAGAAAACATCGATGAGATAATCCAAGCCTCTGATGGTGTGATGATAGCAAGAGGCGATTTAGGGGTTGAGATCCCTGCCTCTGATGTTCCGGTTCTTCAGAAGCAGATAATTGAGAAAGCCAATATCGAGGAAAAACCCGTTATCACCGCAACACAAATGCTCAAATCTATGACTGAAAGTCCTAGAGCGACCAGAGCTGAAGTGTCTGACGTAGCCAATGCAGTTATAGATGGCTCTGCAGCGGTGATGCTTTCTGAAGAAACAGCGATCGGAAAATATCCTGTCAAGTCGGTAAAATTTATGTCTGAAATATTGGAAAAGATGGAGGATTACGTGAAAGGAAGAAAATATTTCACAACCGAGAAAAAGAGCGGAGATGTTGCAGATATAATCGCAAAAAACGTAACTCAAGCTGCTCGGGAGATCGATGCGAAGTATATTGTGGCACATACCTCTTCCGGCTATACAGCTCACAAGATAGCAAGATTTAGACCCGATGTTGATGTAATTGCTTTTACAGACAAAAGATCAGTCCAGCGCAGGTTAAGTTTGGTCTGGGGCGTGAGAGCTTTTTACACAGAATTTCCACAACATGTAGATGAGATGGTATCTGGTACTGCCAAACAACTCTTCGAAAAAGGAATGGTCGATAAAGATGATAAACTATTGATAACAGTCGGCGTACCTGCTCCAGTTACCGGCATAACCAACACTATGCAGATCAGGACAGTTGGAAGTCTTATAGAGGAGCGTTGCGATTCTTCTTAAGCGCTGTAGGCAACTATTATCCTTCGATATCAGCGTTTGACCCGGAAGGAATCGAACTCACCAGTGGGTTCTTCTTCTTCGATCTCCACATCCTCCACCCTAGCATGGGGTTGGTTCTTCTTACAGAATTCTATGACCTCATTTACCTTCCCCTCAGGGCCTTCAAAAACGGCCTCAACTCTACCATCTCTAAGATTTTTTACCCAGCCCTTGACTCCTTTTTCTTTAGCTTTATCTCTAGTGTTAGCTCTAAAGAACACTCCCTGAACCTTACCGCTGAATAAACAATGTTTTCTTATCATGTCATCTCAACATAAACAAGGATAAAAAAAAGATTTTCGATATAGGAAGGGTCTTATTGTATCTGCTCAGCACTTTTGCACAATCCGTTAACTGCTTGAACTGCATCTTCAGGCGTTTGGTACACAGGTAAACCTTTCTTCTCGATCCGAGCTGCCATATTGTGGGTAAATTCGCCACCAGAAGCGATGGTTATTATCGGCTTTCCCTTCTCCTGCATCATATCCAGCTTTTCAACGATGCCATCATCTAACGCTGGAGATTGAAATAGACAGACCACGATCAGAACATCTACATTATCATCCTCGAGAGTGATCTCCATAGCTCTCTTGTACCTTTCAGAAGGTGAATCCCCAACGATATCCACTGGATTTTTGAGAGTTGCGTGAGTTGGTATGATGCCTTCTTCAACAGCTTTCTCTAATCTATCTTTTGTCAGATCAGAAAAGTTACCTAAATTCAAACCCTTGTTTATAAGGGAATCTGTAGACATGACTCCAGCACCTCCTCCGTTGGTTACTATTCCTATGTTTTTACCATCTGGCAGTGGTTGAAAAGACAATGCTTTCGCTACATTGAACATCTCCCTTAATGTCCTTATCCTCATAATCTTCGATTGTTTGAAGGCGCCGTCGTAAACACCATCCTTTCCAGCTAATGATGCGGTATGAGACGTAGCGGCTGAGGACCCTTTCTCAGTGCGACCTGACTTTATAGCTAATATCGGTTTTTTGCTTTTTTTCGCTGCTTCAAAAAATCTCCTTCCATCCTTGACACCTTCGATATAAAAGATGATAAAGTCGGTTTTTTCGTCTTCGGATATATAATTGATCAAGTCCGCCTCGTCTATATCGGCTCTATTTCCATAGCTGACGAATTTACTCAGACCTACATTAGATTCCGAAAACCAATCCAATATAGCCGCACCGAAAGCACCGCTCTGAGAGAGAAAGGCAATGGATCCAGGATCTGGACGAGCTTGTCTTTCGGGGGGATTGAATATCGTATCGAGTTCAATCCAAGGATTATAGATCCCTAAACAGTTCGGTCCTATCAGGTTCATATCATATTCATCGACTATATCTTTGATATCTTTTTCAAGATCCTCTCTTCCCGCTTCGCTGAATCCTGCACTGACAACTATAACGTTTTTTATATCTGACTTTCCACATTCTTTTAAGACGTCAGGTACGATTTTCGCAGGTAAAGACACCAAAGCTAGGTCCACTCGATTCTCAATATTTGTTACAGATTTGTAAGCTTCAATACCCAATATCCGATTTTCTTTGATATTCACAGGATATATCTCCCCTTCAAATTTTCTTTTGAGCGATTTCATTATCGCGTTACCTACTTTGCCTTCTTCGTTAGAGGCTCCTATCACTGCCACATTATCTGGCCAGAACATCTCATCTAGATCCATACTACCTACCAATATCTTATGACATTGATTATTTACCTTTTTCTATCTCCTTTTGATTAATTCTATTACAGGTATTTCTTAAATCTCAGTAAACTATATATATACCACAATAGACTTTGAACTTAGGAATCCTATATGGACGGGAAAGATTTAGAATTAGTGAAAAGTCTTATGAAGGAGTTAAAAAAGTTCGGCAACCCAGGCACTATTCTTTTTAATACTTCGACAACTCAGATAGCAAAGACTAATTTTTTTCTTCTCAAAGGTCTTTTGGACTTGGAAGATAAAAGAGGATATTTCATGAGTTTAGACAGACCGCATCAAAATATGGCTTATCTTTTAGATAATCACGATATAAATCAGGAAAATATATGGTACATAGATACTGTAAATCATCTATCAGGAAGGGAAAGGATAGACAGAAAAAATGTCGATTTTGTTAATAACACCTTTCAAATAGAGAAGTTGGCTGGAATCCTCGAAGAAAGAGAAGGTAAAAGAAATGATTTCGGTACTCTTGAGAACATCGATTTTGTGCTGATAGATAATCTAGCGCCGATGTTGAACTACAACAACATAGAAAAAATTCAAGAATTTTTGAGTTCTTTGGAGGATCTTATTGTTTCTCATGATAATTTAATTGGTTGTTTGGTAATGGATTCTGATTCTAACCAAGATTTGGATAGGAGCGTTAGGAGACATGTGAAAAACGTCATAAATGTTAAAAAACTAAAGGAGGAGATATAAAAATGACTAAACTCGAAAGAATTTCGACTGGTATAAAAGGACTAGATGAGATGGTAGATGGAGGTTTTCCATTTCCTTCTGTTTCTCTCATCGCCGGAGGGGCTGGCACAGGAAAAACCACCTTTGGATTGAAATTTCTCACCGAAGGCGCTAGACATGGAGAACAAGGGCTATTCTTCACTACTCTATCGGAACCAACCCAGTGGATGTTGAGATACACTAACCAATTCGATTTCGTAGATAAGGATTTCTTCGGTAATGAGATAAAATATCAAGATATAGGGTTGTTAGTCCAGAATGAAGGATACGAGGAACTTTTGGACTTTATAGACGACAAAATAGCTGAAGTCATGCCGCAGAGGATAGTGATAGATCCTATCACGGTTGTAGGGCCATATTTTGAACAGGATTATCGATCTTTTCTTTTTGAACTGATCAATCTTTTAAAGAATTGGCAGGCCGTTTCAGTATTGACTGGAGAGGTAGCCCCTAGAGAACCATACCCAGAAGAAGTTACTTATGCGGTTGACAGCGTGATATTGTTAAGTATGCTCGAGGAAGAAGGTTCCAGGAGAAAGTATCTAGAAGTTTTGAAGATGAGAGGTACTGATC
>SL_8KL_010_SEDDRAFT_10004937_pt1 | contig 10598 bp, 18 predicted proteins | sample SodLakKL_010_SED_4_FD_11160 | JGI IMG/M metagenome (IMG submission 11160) | reverse complement strand
GCCATAGAAGAAGGTAAGCAAGAAGCAAAAAGTGGGAACCTCAAAGAATACGCTACAGTGGAAGAGTTGTGGAATGATCTTAACGTAGCGGAAACTGAGGACTAAAATCATGAAATATAAACTTGCCCCGACAAAACAGTTTATGAAAATGCTAAAAGCACAACCCCCCGGTTTAGAAAAACAGCTTAAAAAAACTCTCAAGCATCTACAGGAAAATCCAGCTCATCCATCTTTACGCAGTAAAAAATACCAGTCAATCGAAGGTGTCTGGGAATCAAGTTTAAATATGAAATACCGTGTCATTATTGAAAGAGATGAAGATGGTTTTTATATTGCCGAAGCAACTAATCTACCTGGGTGTATATCGCAAGGCTCAACTAGAGCTGAAGCTATTGAAAATATTAAAGAAGCTATTGAGGTATATTTAGAAAGCCTTGCGGAACATGGTGAACCCATCCCACCGCCAATCTCTGAAGAAATAATTGAGGTTTCACTTTAATTATGCTACCAGTAGTATCGGGCCAGGAGGTAATAAATGCCCTATCACTTCTTGCCCTTCTTCACTTACGATATGAAGCAGTTTAGATAGATGCATTTTAGCTTCATGAATGTTCACCTGCATTGACTTTTCACCGTGAGCACTTTATTGACTTCCCCCCTTTAAAATGATATCATTATGATATCGTCAGGAAGGAGGAAGTATAATGCCAGACTTACTTATTCGTAATGTTCCCGAGGAAATAGCAAATATCTTGAAGAAAAAAGCAGCGAATAACAGGCATTCTTTACAGCAAGAACTATTGCAGATTATTGAAGCAGCAGCACGAGAAGACCATGTTATAAATTCAGACTACGCAACCATGGTAAGAGAAAAATTACAAGCTTATGGCAATGATTTTACTGACAGCACCAACTCAATCAGGACAGACAGAAACCGATGAAAACCTATGTCATAGATACCAGTGTTGCAGTAAAGTGGTATATTCCGGAACCTTTAAGTGATGCTGCATTATACTACCTGGAGCTTTACAGACAGGAGCAGGCCAGGTTACTTGCACCTGACCTCATTATTGCCGAGATCGGTAATGTTCTATGGAAGAAAGTTCGCCAGAATGAATTAATCATCCAGGATGCCAGACAAGTAGGCGATATTCTTTCTAACTATTGCCCTCTTAGGTTAATATCTTCAAGTAAATTGATGCCTGCCGCACTGGAGATAGCAATCTCTAAAGGTCTTACAATATATGATAGTTTATACCTGGCCCTGGCTGTATCAGTTGAAGCACCTCTGATAACCGCAGACCAGGAAATTAAAAAGCTGGCCCAAAACTTTCCATTTTCTGCACAGGTTATGCTGCTTAAATGAACCAGGCCGGAACTCTGCCTGGCAACACTTTTCTTACAGTGGGGATCCTGACCTTTATTGCAGCCCTGCCTTTAACCCGGACCAGTGGAAGAATAATTGCCGGGAGAAATCAATAGTCAAAAGGCACCAGGTAAACCTGGGTCCCTTCCTTACGGCCTTTAACCAGCTCACAATGCCTCAGCACAACAATCTGCTTATCCAGTTCGAGCTCAGATACATCAAGAGCCTCCATAACCTGCTGCCGGGTGGCCTTTTCATGTTCCACGATATAGTTGTAAATATTCTTTTGAATATCCAGCAGGCCTTCAGTACCAGTTTGACCGCTAGCCTGGCGGTGTTTTTTAGCCATCTGGACAGCTGTCACATCACAGGTTTTTGGCCGCTGAAGCACCTCCATGTAACAGTCCTCGCAAACCTGCTGATCCTGATGGTAATGAACATCTCGATTGGGTATTTCCTCCTGACATCTGGTACACTTTACTGCCATAATCTCACCTCCTAAAAAAAATTGTTCTTTCTTTAGGAACAACCTTGCCCCATACCCGACTGCCTATAAAAAGCAGGCAAACCTTTCAAGCCCTAAATAGTTTGAAGTGGAATTTTTTAGCTTATGAAAAAAGCCAGCCCTTAAAGATTAAATCTGCCGTTTAGTTGTTTCTTTTTTCTTTTTATGCTTTTGCAGGTAATCAACAACAGCCTGCCGCAAAGCAGCAACCCCGATATTGGAGCAGTGCACCTTCGATTCCGGCAGGCCGGACAGGGCCCTGACCACATCATCTTCCGTAATGGCCACAGCATCGCGCAGCGATCTCCCATCTGCCATTTCAGTCAGCACGCTGGCCGTAGCGATAGAAGCCGGGCAGCCGCATATTTCAAAACTGATCTCCTTGATTCGGTCAGCCCTGACCCGGATATAAATGCGAACAAAGTCTCCGCAATCGGGATCGCCAACTGTCCCCACACCATCAGCATCGGGAATAATTCCCACATTCCTCAGGTTTTGAAAATGATCTATAACTCTTGCCGTGTACATTAGCACATCACCTGTGTGTTTTTTAAAACCCGGTTGTAATTATAACATATGAACAAAAACGGAATCGTTATGATTTTACAGAATAATTGTTGCTACTGCCGGGGAGCTTTGCAGTTGTGGTGGTTAAGTAATATAAAGCATATAATTAGTTCAAAGGAGTTTAAATGAGTTCCCTGGCCGTTCAAATCCAGCCTGCAGATTGGAAAGCGCAGCACCTGTGATACCTTGCAGAAAGAATGAAGCAGTCAGGTCATTTAAATTTAGAATAGCCTTCATGTTCCAATTCCCGAACAACCAAATCTTCAAACTCTTCTTCAGCCGAAATAAATACAGCCCAAGGAATAAATTAGTTAAGTTTTTATAATAGTTATTGTATAATGGTAGCAACAAATTTTCTTGGGGGAACCTTAAATGCGGTTATCAAATACAGACAAAGACTTAATAATCAAGATCGCTAAACAACACGGAGTTACTTCTTTATCTTTTTTTGGGTCTGCTGCAAAAGGTGAAGAACATCAATCAAGCGATATTGATTTGCTTGTCGATTTTGAACAAGGGAGATCATTGCTTGACCTTGTTCGTTTAGAAAGAGAGCTAAAGGAAGAATTTAAAATAGATTTTGACGTTCTAACCCCAAGCAGTTTACACCCGAAGATCCGCGAACGTGTTGAAAAAGAGAAGGTATCATTATATTGAGCAATAAGCATGATCCAATTCCACATTTAGAAGACATAGTAAACTCCGTTGAGCATATTGAACAATATACAAAGGGTATTGATCTGCCCCAAATCTTAAATAACCAGATGATGCAAGATGCCATTGTTAGACGTATTGAAATTATTGGTGAAGCTGTAGGTAGGCTTCCTGAAAACATAAAAGCTATCAAGCCTGATATTCCCTGGCAGGATATAAAGGACATGCGCAACAAGTTGATCCATGATTATGGTCATGTAGACATAGAACTCGTTTGGGCAGTTATTGAAAAACACTTGCCTGCACTTAAAATTAGCATTTTAGAAATATTAGACTATTTATATACTACAGGTAGTGATACTTAACACCTGATAAAAGCTTAGTTCAGGAACAATAAAAATCATTTTCGTCTCCTGCTTGCATTGATTGCTTCTTCTCATGATGCATACTCTTCCTAAAGATTCCTGCAAAGTCATTTCGATATCCTGCCAGTCTTCCTCATAGGCCCAAAGAAACAGCTTTTCAGCTTCTTCAGCAGGGAAAGAAAGCATCAATGCTACCGGTTTGCCCCGATAAGTGATAATATAGCGTTCACCTTTTTTATGTCTGCTATAATATCTATCGCAAACAATTGCAAGTAAACTCAAGCGAGACATTACCACTTGAAATATACAAAAACCCGGCCATGGTTTTCGGGATCTTTTTTCACGCGGTGATAGCGCTCGCGAATATCTTTGCGGTCCAGGAACCGAAGGACCCTTTTTTTCAGCTGCCCGCTTCCCTTGCCGGTAATTATCTCCAGTTCCCTGGCCTTAGCAACTTGTGCCTCATCCATGGCGGTTTCTAAAGCGGCATCGATTTTGTCCCCTTTGTTGTAAACAGGGTGCAGGTCCAGCTTATGGCTTTTGCGCGACAAACCGGTTTCACCTCTAACAGCTTCAATGCCCTTTCTTAATAAGATTAGCCTCTATCTAAAAAAACTGGCTCGAGCAGAAACAAGAATCCATTTCACCTACAACTATAAGGTAAAGCTGCCTTTAGATCAAAGTCCATGCTCAATCACCACAGGTAAACATGAATCTAACGATTGCACCCCGGTATGATACCGGGGTGCAGGAAAAACCAGCGATCGATCTCGTTTAATCATGTATACAGGGAGAGGGCTAACCTTCCATGTCCCTCCGGCAATAACCTGCAGCGCCTACCACTAGCAAGGCCAGCGCTATAGCTGTAAGCACCAGCAGCCCGGTATAATTTATTTCTTCCATCGGCAACTGGGGCACATGGCCGTAAGGAGTAAGGGTTGCCATCCAATCAGGCAGTTGCAGTAAATCACCCAGGTAATTCACCATAAAGGAATAACCCAGATACACCCAGGCTAAGAAAATCCCCCGGGGCAGAAAGCCTACCAGCAACACGGCAACTCCCACCATCACCCAGGTAGCCGGCAGAAAAACCATGCCGGCATCGAAGATGGCCGTAAAAGAAACGGCTTCCTCGGTGACCGCCTCCCCGGCAGACCACAGTCCGATGACCCCGAGTAGCTGCATAACCAGGCTGAGCAATAAGGAAAGTAATATATAGCTCCCCAATAAGTTTTTCCGGGAAACCGCTCTCGCCAGCAGATTTTCGGTGCGGTGCCTTAGTTCTTCTCCCCGGAGCTTGGCGATCATCAACAAAACCGGGATGGCGGCAACCATGGAGATAACCGTCATCAACATGGGAATGAAGCGTTCGGTTAAAGTATATCCATCCATCTCGGGAAGCATCTCCCGTATCAGTTCCAGGGTTTCAAGGTAGATCTCCAGTTCCCCCATCACCGAGCCGTAAGAAGCGCCAAGAACGAACAATCCCACTGCCCAGGCGATCACCGCATTTCGCTGCAACCTACAGGCAAGCCCCAGGGTCCCTTGCAAGAAAACCGAAGCGGTTTTTCTTCCCGGTTTGGCCGGGATAAAACCGGCCCCCAGGTCGCGTATGGAATTTAAGTAAAGGCTCAGAGCCAACACTGCCAGGGAGGCAGCTAACATCAGACCCACCGGCCACCAGTAATTGTTCAAGTACACCTCGGTGCGGACTATCCAACCAAGGGGAGAAACCAGGGAGAGGGTTTCCATGTCCACATCGCCTACAGCACGGAGGAGATAAAACAGGCCCAAAAAAGCAAAAGCCAGTCCCATTGTGCCCCGGGAACTTTCCGAAAGCTGAGCAAAAAGCGCAGTAAGCGCGGCAAAAAATAAGCCGGTAGCTCCCAGGGCCGCACCGTATAAGAAGGACCCCCTCCAGTCGATACTTTCAATTCCCATGAGAGGGAGACCCACCCCTACCAGCAGGGCCAGGAGCAGGTTGGCACCCAGCATCACCAGGGCGTTGGCACTCAAATTGGAAAGGCGTCCTACCGGGAGAGCGCGAAGCATCTCGATACGACCGTTTTCCTCGTCTCCCCGGGTGTGGCGCATCATTAATAAAATACTCATTATACTTACTATAATCGCGGTAAAGAGGAGCATCTGGTGGCCCATCATTATACCGACGGTATAATCATCCAACCCGTACCCGGGTCCAAACATGGCAGTTACCGCCGGATTGTCCATGGTTTTCTGCCATAACCTGTCTTTCCTGTTCCGTGGGAGTCAGCTCCATATAGGCCTGTGTCACTACCAGGACAAGCATAAGTATAGCTACCAGCCAGATGGCAATGCGGATACGCTCCTGGCGCAGGATCAGGCGAACGTACAACATTAGATTATGGTTTAGCTTCTTCCCCATCTCAGGATTCACCCCCTGCATCCTGGTAATAGCGCAGGAACAGGTCTTCCAGAGCCGGGGGAGCGCTTTCGAGCTTCACCACTTCGAAACGACTTAAGTGCCTGATAACCTCACCCAGCTCTTCCGTATCCACCTGGAAGGAATATACTTGACCGTCTTCATGAAGGTTATGCACCCCTTTAAGTTCCCCCAGGGAAGAAACCGGGTCCCTGGTTTCCACCACCATGTTGATCCTGGTTAAATGGCGCAGCTCGCTTAAGCTACCCGTTTCTATAATCCGGCCCTCGCGAATGATGCTGACCCGGTCACAAATTTTTTCTATTTCCGAGAGTATATGACTGGATAGAAAGACGCTTTTGCCTGCATCTTTTTCTTCCATCATGCACTCCTGGAACACTTTTTCCATTAATGGATCCAGCCCCAGGGTTGGCTCATCCAAAACATAGAGATCGGCATCAGAAGCAAATGCTGCAACCAGCGCCACTTTCTGGCGATTTCCCTGCGAATAAGTGCCACACTTCTTACTCGGGTCTAAGTTGAATTTTCGCAGCAGTTCTTCCCGCCGGCTTTCCTTCACCGAAGCACCCCGGAACTTAAGGAAAAGATCGATAACTTCACCCCCGGTAAGCTCCGGCCAAAGATTTACTTCCCCGGGAACATAGGCAAGGTGGCGATGAATTTCCACCGCATCGTTCCAGGCATTTTTCCCAAAAACAGTAGCCTCGCCTTCCGTAGCCTTCAGAATTCCCAGTAACACCCGGATGGTAGTGGTTTTGCCCGCCCCGTTGGGACCGATAAATCCGTAAACCTCTCCCTGGTTCACTTCCAGGTTAACACCATCCAGGGCTTTTAATTTGCCGAACATTTTGGTCAAGTTACTGGTTTTTAAAACCGGCATACTTAATCCTCCCCTTTTCTGTAATAAACTATTTTCAAGATATCTGCATACGCAAAAAACTCCTCCCAGTAGGGAGCAAAGTCGATAGCAGAAAGATCCCGGCCCTGGAGCCTGTTAATAAGCTCCTGCTCGTAACCATCAAGGGTCCACTTAATAAGTTTGATAATTTTATCCGGGGCAATATCTTTGCGGAACCGGGAGGTATCTATGTTTTGGAATAGTTTTTGGTAGCTGTTGTTTCTCAGGTTTTCCAGCCTGCTTTTTACTTCTTCCGGCAGCTCTATCTCTTGACTGATATAAAGGGTGCCCAGGAAATTAAAAACATGGGGGTTTTTTTGATAAGCTTCCAGCTTGGCCCGGGCCGCCTGTTTATACTTTTCGATGAAATCTGTTTCACTATCATCGAGAAAGCTCAAGTACTCGTCGATCACGAAATTAATCCCCTGCTCAATTAAGTAAAAAAAGAGCTCCGTTTTGCTGTTGAAGTAATAAAAGAGCATGCCTTTACCGATCCCGGCTTCTTCTACAATACTGTTGGTAGAAGCCTTTTCAAAACCCCGGGAGGCAAATTCCCGGTAGGCTGCTCTCAGTATTCTTTGCTGCTTTTCCGGTTCCAACCGGGAAAAAGTGTCGGAAATGATCCACCACTCCTGCCTTGAGTAGACCACTCTGGTCTACTTAAGTATATAGTAAATAGACCAGTGTGGTCAATATATTTTTTCACCCTTTTACATTAAAAAACTGCTGATTTTTTTATTGCCAGCGGGTTGAAAATCCGTTGTAATTGTGCTGATAATTATAATTGCACCAGTACCAGCATAAGTAACAGCACAAGTAATTGTTAAGACACCGATTGCGAGGAGGATAACAGGATGGATAATAATTATGCAGCAACAGAAAAATACTGGAACGGGGTGTTTAAAAATAAAGCGGAGTTCCACCCCCGGGGAAAGTTATCCCCTCCCGAGCTGGAGCAGGCACTGCAGTGGTTGTGCCGGGATGCCTCAACGGTGCTGGACTTTGGCTGCGGCCACGGACATGCCCTTGCCCGTTGCTTCGACTACGGTGTTGAGCATATTACGGGCCTTGATGTTTCCCAGGAAGCCATAGAACTGGCCCGCCGAGTATTAAAAAAACACGGTTACCAGAGCAGGTCCACCCTCATTTGTGGGGGCTTGGATGCTTTAAAGGCAATAAAGGAGACTCCTGTTGATGCAGTTATTCTCTTTAATGTTCTAGATAACTTACTTCCCAGGGATGCTGAAGAAGTCCTCGCGGTCACTGGAAAAATGGTCTCCTCGGGGGGTAAAATGCTCATAAAGCTTAATCCATATTTCGAACCCGGGGTGCTGGCAAGCGAAGAGGGTTTTACCAGGGTAAATTGTGAATCGGGCGCTGAATTATACCGGGAGGATTCGGGTCTTTATCTATGGAATATGAGCGATGCGGAAGTTAAAAAACTCGTTAACCCTCACTGGGTAACTGTAAATTGCCTGGAAATTGAACTTAAAGGCGGGCTTACAAACAGGATATACTTCTTGGAAAAAACGAGTTAAAGCTTGACCTTTTAATCATTCCTGAATCTACATTGAGCCCTTTTGCAAAGCTAATTTTTTTCAGCCAAACCCTTAGGTTACAAGCGGCTCCTTTTAGTCCCACCTTTTGTCTGGATAATAACCAACAGTTTGTTGAAATAATACCCCCACGGGAGTGATTTCAGTGGAGATAAGAGATTATCTGCAAGAAACGAAGGAGATGGCCACTTTAGGGGTAAATACCTGGCAGCAGTTCCGGGAGGTATTTCTTTCCCGGCATTATGATTTGATGGAGGGCTTTATAAAAACCCATCTGCGCTCGTTAGGCTCGTGGGCTATTTTGCAGGAGGCAGTGGAAAGGCAGGACTGGCCGCAAGTAGCGGAAAAAATCCTCACCGCTTTTCCACCCCGGGATTATCTTTAAGCCACCGTTAATCTGAAGAGGCCTGCTTGTATTTCTATCCAGCCGCCTNTCTCTTAAGGAACGGATGGTTTAAGTCACAAGATTATNATAGTCTCTTATCTCAAGTGTCCTGCAAACCGGGGGAGGGACAGAAACAGGCTGGCGTATTGACAGTATCGGCACCAGACCCTGATTTTANAACATAGTAACTGCACACCAAGGAACTAAATTATGGTAAAATGTAATAGCAGTTCAGTTAAATCTTTAAAGAAGGAGCGGTTCCTATGAAAAATTCAAAATCTGCGTTGTCAAAAAATGAACAGAATGCTGTTACTGAATTTAAAGCTAACCTAGTTAATAAGATAGGCAGTTCTTTAATAGAAATTAAGCTTTTTGGCTCTAAAGCTACTGATTCTAGCACAACTTACTCTGATTTGGATTTACTGGTTATCTTATCAGAAGTTACCACTGACTTAAAAGAACTTATCTATGATGTGGCTGTGGACATAAATTTAAAATACGATGTTGTAATCAGTCCTGTTATTTATTCGAAACACTTATATCAGAGTGATTACTTGAAAGATACCTATTTTTATAAAGCTACTGTCCAAGACGGAATAAGCATATGAGTAAAGAATTAATAAAATGGAGAATGGAGAAAGCCCAAAATACTTATCAAGAAGGTTTGCTTCTTAAGGTTTGCTTCTTTTAGAAGAAAACATGCTTGATGGTGCTGTAAACCGTTTTTATTATGCAACGTTCCACGGAATGAGAGCTGTCCTGGCTACGAAAGGTTACGATGCTCCTAAGCATAGTGGTGTAATTTCACTATTCAACTTACATTTTGTAAAACCCGGATATTTTTCTAAACAAGCATCCAAGATTATAACAATTACTTTCTCAGAGCGTTCTACTGCAGACTATAACGATTATAAGACCTTCCAAAAAGAAGAAGTTATTGTAATCAGAGATAAGGTTAATACCTTTCTTAAAGAAGTGGAAGGCTACCTAACCAATGATTGATTATTTCAAAGCTCAAGCTCTTTTCAACTCATTATTTAATAAGAATACAGAAAAATCTTGCATGCAGATCCAGCTTCATGCCCTCAGCATAATCATTTCCACATAACACATTCTGTACTTGTCTCTATTAAAAATGGAATACATCAATAAGGAGGATTTCTATGAGTATCCTTGATGACAAAACAACAGAAGTAAAACCAACACACCCAGGTAAAATGTTAAGAGAAGACTTTATGCCTGACTATAACCTTACAGTGAAAGCACTTGCTGAAAAACTAAAGGTTTCCCGCCAAACGGTTAATGAACTAGTCCATGAACGCAGAAACTTAAGTCCTGAAATGGCCCTTAGGTTATCACATTTATTTGGGAACACTCCGGAATTTTGGTTAAATGCTCAGCGTGAAGTTGACCTCTGGAATGCTAAATCCAAGCTATCAAAAACAATTGAAAAAATAAAACCGCTTAAAACTGCATAACCCAATATCTTTCGCAACGCAACCAGAAATCAGGAATATAGATGATATGATCTCCATAAGTCGAGGGGACGTTTAAATTGGCTTGCCACCCTGTTGCCGGGCAAATCCTAAACCAGGCGCCGGTTCTTAAAAAGGGGAAGCAAAAAGCTACCACTATCATATTCAAACTATGAAAACTTTCCTGCCTCTTTATTTTTTCGCTGCCGAGCTATGTAGTTTTTACTTGCCAAACACAACTTTCATTTGACGGAAAATTTTCTAAAAGCTTGATTCGACATATTAAGCAATGATTGGTATAATTTCAACAAAGCACACTGTTGTTAAAAGCCTTTTTGATGGTATCGAAAGGAGTGTGGCTTGATGAGCTTAGATATAAATAAAAAAGAGATCAAACAATATAAA
>SL_8KL_010_SEDDRAFT_10004934_pt1 | contig 10601 bp, 7 predicted proteins | sample SodLakKL_010_SED_4_FD_11160 | JGI IMG/M metagenome (IMG submission 11160) | reverse complement strand
GCAGAGCCAGCCGGCTGGCTCTTTTTATGCAGCCGTGGATCATAACCCCACCGGCAACGATCCTGAGAGGTTTATGGTTCTTAAAGAAATCCATGAAACTCATTGATATTTGGATTTATTTCGTATGTTTACCTGATTAAGATACAAGAAATTGCCGGGCAAAATTCTATAAAATACAAACTTCGGATCAGCAGGGCCAGGGCCACTCAGGCATTTTCAAATTTCAGAACCAAACTTTACAACCATGAAAAGAATTACCCTGCTCATAGGCGTCCTGATCATTGCATCCGGCTGTAACAGACAACCTGAAACCTTCGATTTTACCCTGCGCGGAACCGTTACCGGCAAGGAATCCGGCGAGTTTTATTTTTTCGAAAGCCGGAGGCTGGGCGATGAGGTTTTGGTCACATTTGAGGACCATTCATTTGAGTACTCCGGTTCTTCGCCCAACATGTACGGTTCCATGATATTCAAAGATCTGAGCCTGGGAAGTGGTTTCCAGATAGTAATCGAACCCGGGGAGATCATTCTTGATCTCAACTGGGATTCATTAAGTCAGGGATCTTCCATACTGAAAGGTGATTATAACATTGCCAGGCATGAGCTTCAGCAAAAAACAAATGAACTTTTCCCTGCCGAGGTTTTTCTTGCAGATGAGTCCCGTAAAGAGATTGGTGACTGGATGATTGAAAATGCAAATAATTTTCACCCTGTCAGCCTGTTAAGTTCCTGGGAAAGTTTTGATGATTTCATGCCCATCGATAAGCTTGGTGAATTTGTTCAAAGTGTAAAGGATGAGAACCTGAGGAACTCCCGGGAATTCATTGAGCTGCACTCCATCTGGATGGCAAAAAAGGACCACATCAATGCTGTGGAAAAGAAAGCAATGGACTTCCGGCTACCTGACCATGAAGGAAATCTGATTGACTTTTCTGCTGTATCAGAAGACAAATGGACATTTGTGGAAAAATCAGGCAGCTGGTGTGGGAACACAACAAGAAACACCAGAAGCTTATTGCCTGTTTATGACAAATACAGGGAATATGGCCTGGAAATAGTAACCATTGTTCCGGAATCAAGCAAAGAAAGGTGGCTGAACTGGCTCAATGAGGAACAATTTCCGTGGATCAATCTTGTGGAGCTTGATGCGGACCTTCCTGAACAAAAAATCTCATACGCCCAGATGCTTTTCAGGGGTGGGAGTTACCTTGTGGATGAAACCGGTACGGTGATAGCCAATGACCTGTCTGCCGCATCCCTGAACGAAGTCCTGATGCAACGTTTTGAACCTGAAGCCTGGGAGGAATACATCAGGGATAAATGGATCATGCCGGATNATATTGTNATCCTCGACAGGGAAGAACCAGTGGAATCATTTGATNAACTGGTTGAAATCATGTCGGGCCGCCCGTTTCTGATTGACACCTGGGCCACCTGGTGCGCTCCGTGCCTTACAGAATTTGAATACAACGAACCGCTTAAGGCTTTTCTTGAAACAGTGGGGATGGAAATGGTTTACATCAATTTTGACCGTCCTGAAGATGAAGCCACATTGATCCAAACCATCAGGGATCAGGATTTACAGGGATATCATGTAAGAATAAATCCCTCACTCCGGCAGGATTTGATGGATATGGGGTTCAGGGGAGGGTTACCAACCTATATGATCGTAAATGCACAAGGGGAAATGGTTGAGTCCGATGCACTCAGGCCAAGTATGACAGACAGGCTTTACAACCAGATCACCAATGCGTTGAAATAAGGCTGGGCCGGCTTTTTGCCAACTGATTTGAATTGGCCTCCATACCTTAATGTGTGTTGCGCAAATTTGGATTAGTCCCCAGGAAACCCGGGGCTGAAATGCACTGTTTTTTCCCAATCCAAAAAATTGACCTAATTTTGAAAACCGGCTTCCGGCCTGAAACGCTGTTCCGGAATGTTTAACTGCAATACCCCCTTTGATGCACCGGCGCTTCCTATGTCTGGCTAAGTGGTGGTCAGGTGGTTTGTCAACCTGATGCCACCATGGTTCCCGCATTTTGAGAGGTATAAACCAAAGGCAGCCGGAGAGCCAGGGTATTTATTTAAAAACGAAACAAATACAATTAGACACATTATGGAAAGACTGGTCACTTCAAATCTGAAGCTGGGAATGATCGCAGGAGGGCAACTTGGAAAAATGCTGATCCAGGAAGCGAGCAAATGGGACATCATCACTTATGTGCTGGATAATGAAGAAAATTGTCCTGCCGGGAAAATTGCTTCCCATTATGTCAAAGGGCACCATCTTGACTTCGATGCGGTCTACCGGTTTGGCAAAATGGTGGATATACTGACCTATGAACTTGAAAACATCAATATAGAAGCCCTGAAAAAACTTAAATCTGAAGGGCTGAAGATAGTTCCGGATCCGGAAATTCTGGAGTTAATACAAGACAAAGGCCTCCAGAAAGAATTCTATGATAAGCACGGGATCCCAACCGCTGCATTTAAGATTTTCGATTCAGAAGCAGCCATTTTAGAAGGAATTGAGCAAGGCGACATCACCTTCCCTTTTGTTCAGAAACTCAGAAGAGGCGGATACGACGGACGCGGAGTGGCAGTGATCAACAACAAAAACGATATATATAAAATTCTTCCGGGAGCATCGGTCATTGAAGAAAAAGTGGAGATCGAAAAAGAAATCTCCGTGATTACCGGACGAAACAAAGCAAGCGAAATTAAATCCTTTCCGGTTGTCGAAATGGTGTTTGACCCCCATGCAAATCTTGTTGACAAAATCATCTGCCCCTCCTCAGTAACAGCCGAACAATCCGAAAAGGCCATTGCTTTTTCCGGAAAAATCATAGATCTGCTGAACCTGGAAGGGCTGCTGGCTGTGGAACTCTTCATCGATTCAACGGGCCGGGTACTGGTCAACGAAGTTGCCCCACGGCCACACAACAGCGGTCATCACACCATTGAAAGCATCATCACATCGCAATTTGAACAGCACCTGCGCGCCATTCTGAATCTGCCCCTGGGAAGCACAGAACTTAAACTACCCTCTGTAATGGTCAACATTGTGGGAACTGAAGGCCACGAAGGGCCTGTGATCTATGAAGGGTTGACGGAGTGTATGGCCATTGAGGGGGTAAAGATTCATTTATACGGGAAAAAGATCACCAGGCCCTACCGGAAAATGGGACACATCACGGTAATGGCATCCTCACTGGAAGACGCACTGAAAAAGGCTGAACAAGTTAAACAATTAATCAAGGTCAAATCATGGAAAAAAAACCAGTAAGCATCGTAATGGGATCAGATTCCGATTTACCTGTTATGCAACAGGCAGCGGAAATGCTTGAAAAATTTGGCGTCGGTTATGAAATAGATATCGTTTCGGCACACCGCACCCCTGAAAAATTATATGAGTTTGCATCCAATGCCCACAAACGGGGAGTCGTTGCAATCATTGCAGGAGCAGGGGGCGCAGCCCATCTGCCGGGGATGGTGGCAGCCATGTCGCCGCTGCCTGTGATCGGGGTGCCCATAAAATCAAGCAACTCAATCGACGGCTGGGATTCCGTGCTCTCCATTTTACAGATGCCGGGCGGAGTACCCGTGGCAACCGTAGCGCTGAACGGTGCGAAAAATGCAGGCATACTTGCAGCCCAGATCGTATCGGCCACAAACACTTCGGTACGGGAAAAGATCATTCATTACAAACAGGAGCTTAAAGAACAGGTGGAGGCGAAATCAGATCAATTGAAGAACCAGAAAGGCTGATCACTTTCTCAAAACGGGCAAGGTCATACACCGTATGCCGCCGCCATTTTTCTTTAATTCAGAAACATCAACCTCAATGACTTCCACGCCTTCCTTTGCCAGTTTTTGATTAAACGCATGGCAGCCTGCATCAGCCAGGATTTTATTTTCCCTTAACAACAGGAAGTTTGCGGGCATGCTCATCGGGTCTTCTTCTGAAACAGATATGATCCGCTGATCTTTCAGGTACGGGAAATCACTGACATTGATGTACCGTTCATCCAGCACAACCATCTCTTTTGAGATGATGTTGAAAGCCCCGTCCAGGTGATGCGCAACCTGATGGGGAATGACCTGAAAATCCGGTATATTTAACAATGCCTGAACTGCCCTGGCCCCTTCCGGTTGAGTTCTTGCACCCACTCCGACCATTGCCGTTGTTTCATCAAGAAAGAAAAAATCACCCCCCTCAAATTGTATGCTCCAATCCCTGTTCAGAACAGGAATGTCGTGCCTTTCACAAAACTCAATGAAAGCCGTGGCCTCTCCCGTTTTCACTTCCGTGTGCTTTTGGGTTGCGACGATGGCACCCTTTGAGGAGATGATGCCCACATCCCTGGTATCCTTTTGATCAGGGTCGCCCTTTACAGGCGAGGAAAGTGACACCTCACCCCTTCTGCCTCCAGTGCAGCACACATGGCTTCATGCTGCCGGATGGCCAGTTGCCGGTTAGTCTTCCCGAACCAGGCTCTCTGCCAGGGAGTTTCCAGGGTCACAATGTCGAAATACAAGGGTTTCGCGACCAAAACATCCCTTAAAGGTTGAAATAAATTATCGGCACCGAATTCCATAGTTCAGATATAATACGGAAATATAGAAAATTATTGGCTCCGGCCAGTTATTCTTGATAAATCACTGCATAATGATTGAAAAAACAGCTGAAGTGCTTCCTGGCCTTGTGACATCAGGTAAGGCAATACCCGGATTGCAGATAGTTCTCAAGAACTTTATATAACATTTCCCGGTTTACCGGCTTGGTAAGCAAGTAGTTGCTTCCGGCTTTTTCCGCTTTTTCCCTGTCGGCTTCCAGGCTATAGGCCGTCAATGCCACCACGGGCANANCTGCTTGTTTTGCCTTGATGGCCCTGGTGGCCTCAAAGCCATCCATCCTGGGCATGCGCAGGTCCATCAGGACAATGTCCGTGTCCGGGTTTTTTTCAAAAACATCCAGGGCTTGCAGGCCATCTGTGGCTTCCAGAATCTTTGCGCCGGTAGGATTGAGCATGGAGCGCAGCAGCATCATGCTGTCTTCGTCATCTTCCACCAGCAACAGGCTGTTTCCGGAAAGGGCCGGGACTTCAACCGATGANTGCTTGCTCGTTTTTTCCTGGTCGGTCACTTCAAGCGGAATNTTAAAGTAGAAAGTGGAACCCTTGTCCTCTTCCGACTCCAGCCAGATCCTGCCATCCATAGCTTCCAGGATTCGACTGGAAATCGCCAGCCCGATCCCTACGCCATCGTGCTCCCGCGTATGGGAGTCGTCGCCTTGCCGGAAAAATTCGAAGATCACCTCTTTTTTGTCTTCCGGAATACCCACCCCGGTATCTTCCACATAGAACGTCAGGCGGTCTTCTCCTTCACGGAAAAAGCCGAACGCAATCTCTCCTTTTTCCGTGAACTTCACCGCATTTTTAAACAGGTTGTTGAGCACCTGGTTGGTCTTGTTCCGGTCGCCGATCACGTAGGATTTGAGGATTTTCAGCTCCGGCTTGAAGGACACTTCGATCTGATCCCGTTTGCCAGCGGCATTCAGGATGCCTTTCAGGCTTGATTTGGCATCGTTGAGCAGCTCCATCACGGAAAAGTGTTCCTGTTTCACGCGTACCTTATCCTGTTCGGCAATGGCCAGCGCAAAAATATCTTCGATGATGGACAGCAGGTTGTTGCCGCTCTTATAAATGCTGGCACCAAAGTCGCGGATGTCTTCATCTTCTGCCATTGACTGGATCACGTCGCTGAAGCCGATGACGTGGTTCAGCGGTGTACGCAGTTCGTGGTTCATGGTCGCCAGGAAGGCCGACTTGAGGCGGTCGCTCTCTTCGGCCTTTTCTTTGGCAATGATCAGTTCCTGCTCTGCCTTTTCTCTTTGTGCTATCTGCCTCTCCAGCTCCTGTGCGTGTTTCTTTAAATCTGTGTAGTTGTTCAGGTTGTCGATGATATGTGCTGCCTGAAATGCAAATCCTCTAAGCAGATTAAGCTCGTCTGATGTAAACGTCCGGGTTTTCCCTACAGACGACAAAATCAATACCCCGATGGCTCTTTCCCTGATCAAGATGGGCAGGAAGAGATTTGTTCTGAGGTTTCTAAGGTCAACGGCTTTCTGTTCTTCATATGTAAGCCTGACTGACGATGCATCCTCCATCAGCACATACTCGCCGGTTTGTAATGCTTTTTCTATGTGGGGATGATCCTTTATACTGGCAGACCGCAGTTCTTCCGGAAAATCTTCAGGCAAAGCAGGTATCGTGGCAGAAAGTCTTATGTTATCATCATCTTCTTTCAGGTAAATGGCACCTGTGCCCAACCCAGCAAGTTTGATGGCATTGTTAACAATCATCTGCATGAGTACGTCCTGATCCGTGGAGGAGGTAACTTCCTTGCTTATTTCAAACAAGGATTCAAGTCGTTGATTGCTTCTTTGGATTGCTTCTTCGGCCAGCTTCCGCTCCGTTATATCTGCTGCAATGCCCGCATAGCGGATGGTTTCCCCTTGGGCGTTCTTCACGGGAAAGGTTCTTGTGGATATCCAGCGTATGCTGCCATCCGCTGAATGAATACGGTACTCCGTGTTAAATTGACCCGTACGATTGAATGTCTCGTATTCTTTTTCAATCCGGGCTTTGTCTTCTTCGTGGATGTTTTCCAGGAAGGATGAGGGGTCCTCATAGAGGCTTTCTGCAGTTTTTCCGAAAATCTCCTCATAACCCGGGCTGATGTATAGGATCTTGTGCGTTTCGGCGGCCCTTAACCAGAAGAGGCCTTCAAAATTGTCGATGATTTGCCGGAGCTTTTCTTCCTTTTCGATGGCATCCTCGGCCTTTTTTTGCCGCATGATGTCGACCATGAAGCCGGTGATCTTTTCCAGCTTGCCTTTAGCATCTTTGCTGACTCCCGCAGTTTCACGCACCCATCTGACCTCCCCGCCTTTCCTGATGATGCGATGCTCATACTCCAAAAACTGTCCGGTGCGCTGCTTTACTATCGGCTGATTGACCCTGGACACGTAATCCCGGTCATCGGGATGCACCCTTTCCAGAAAGGCCTCAAAGCTGCCCGGGAATTCGCCCTCCTCCAGGCCAAAGAGGGCCTCACACTCTTTCGACCAGTAAAGCTGTCCTGTTTGTATATCGTATTCCCAAAGCCCGGTTTTGGCAAAGGCCTGTGCCTGAGACAGCTTTTCCTGGTATTGTTTCAGTGCGTTTTCCATTTCGCGCCGCCCGGTGATGTCGGTCCACGCACCGATGAACTCCAGGTTACCATCCAAATCGAGTACTGTCTTCTGATTGTCTGCCAGCCACCGGTAGTTTCCCCATGCATCCCTGAAACGGTATTCTCCATACCAACTCTTGCCCGGCTGATGGTATTGTTCGTCATAAATGCGTTTCTCCTGCAGCAAGGTTAAATCATCCGGGTGCAGGCAATCGATCCAGTTGGAAAAATTATGCAGAAATTGACTGGGCTCATAACCCAGCACTTCTCTGACGTTGTTATTGATATAAGTAATGTCCGGCTTGCCATCTGTCATCCGGTATGCATAAATGACCGCCGGCGTGTGGGCCAGCAGGCTTTGCTTCTCCAGGTTTTTCTTTTCCAGGGCTGCTTCCTTTTCCTTGAGCTCCGTGATGTCGCGCCCCACGCCCTGCACCTCCAGGATGTTACCGTTCTTGTCCACGATGGCACTATCCTCCCAGTGAAGCCAGCGCCAGCCGTTCACCGTATAGGCACGTTGCTCTATCTGGCAGCGGTAGGGAGGCTTTTTCAGCTTTTCCATCTCCTCCAGGGTGTGTTGCTGGTCCTCATCGTGAACCAGGGGCACAAAACTTTGTCCAACCAGCTCTTCCCTGGTCTTTCCAAAGGTTTCGCAATATTTGTCATTGACGTAGGTGAAGCGGTTTTGCTGGTCAACCCGCACGATCATGTCGTTTTGGGATTCCAGCAGGCCGCGGTAGCGTTCTTCACTTGTTTTCAGCTTCTCCATCGACTCCCGGGTCTGAGTGATGTCCAGGAAAGCCGTGATAAAATGGCCCTTTTTCGGGGAGTAGGTTTTGACGTCGTACCAGCGCTTGAATCCAGCTGAGTATTGCTGAAAGGTTTTTGGTTCTCTGGCCAGTGCCACCTCCCCATAAAAGCCGATCCAGTCGAAGGGGTCATCGTTGAGGCCAGGCAAGACCTCCGTGGCCTTTTTGCCAATAATGTTGTTTGCCGCCAAACCCGTCAGTTCTTCAAAAGCTTTATTCACCTCAAGGAAGGTATAATCTACTGGTTTCCCGGCTTTATCCAATACGATTTTGTGGTGGGCGTAACCGATGGGTGCCGCGTGCACCAGGGTTTTGTAAAATGAGGTATCCATAAAAGGTTGGCTTATAGAAAATTGGTCGGCGAAAGTACAAAGAATCGGGAATAAAAAAAAGCGGAAAACGGGACTCGAACCCGCCACCTTCAGCTTGGGAAGCTGACGCTCTACCGGATGAGCTATTTCCGCTTTGTACCTGCAAATATAGCTGTTTTATGACTATCAATCCAAACCGGTTGCCGGCAAAAAAGTTTCACCGGTCACACTGCATATAATTTGCCTGATGATCAGCCCGCTAAACAAAATATTACATATATTAGCACTTATTATGTATTAATTTTCCTGTTATGCGTATTACCGAAATTTCTGTTTACCAGTCAACCGTACCACTGAAAAAGGCTTTTGTCATCTCGCTGGGAAGATTTGACCACGCCAACAACCTTCTTGTTAAAATCCACACAGACAACAATCTTACCGGATTTGGCGAATGCAGTCCCTTTCTCACCATCAACGGTGAGACCATGGAAAGTGCCTATGAGGTGGCCCGCCACATTGCACCCCACCTGATCGGCCGCAACCCGGCCGACATGGAAGACTGCATGGGGGTTATGGATCGCCTGATCTATGGAAACACCGGGATCAAAAGTGCCTTTGACATTGCATTGCACGACCTGGCATCAAAAGCTGCCGGGGTGCCTTTGTATAAATACCTGGGGGCTGCCGATACCAGGGAAATTGTTACTGACTACACGGTGAGTATGGGCGAACCCGGGCAAATGGCCGCCGATGCCCTTGAACTTTCAAAAAGGGGGTTCCGGGTCGTAAAAGTCAAGCTGGGAGATTCTGGGAAGCTTGATGTGGAACGCATCCGTTCAATCAGAAAGGCCATCGGGAAAGATGTTGCGATCAGGGTGGATGCCAACCAGGGCTGGTCTGTTAAAGAAGCCATTGAAACCCTGCAGGGCATTTATCCTTATCAGATCCAGTATTGTGAAGAACCCATCCCCCGCTGGGATTTTATGAATCTGCCAAAAGTCAGGAAAGCCAGCCCGGTTCCGGTCATGGCCGATGAATCCTGCACGGATCATCATGATGCCAAACGCCTGATCGACCTGCAGGCCTGCGATATGTTCAACCTGAAGATGGGCAAGTCAAGCGGCTTATTCAAAGCCATGAAAATCATCAGACTGGCGGAAGAACAGGAAATGCCCATGCAGATCGGAGGCTTTATTGAGTCAAAGGTGGCATTTACCGCATGCGCCCACCTGGCCTGTGTCAGTAAACTGATACGTTATTTTGATTTTGATTCTCCGCTGATGCTGGCCTTTGACCCGGTTGAAGGTGGGATGACATATCATGAGGAAGGCGTGGTGAAAGTACCGGAGCGTCCGGGCCTGGGTCTTACTGTACCGGAGAAGTACCTGGAAACCCTGCAGAGCTTTACAGTTCAATAGCAGGCAAATGCTTCCAGTTAACATATGCAGCCTGTATCGAAATCATAAATTGAGTCATCCCCCATCAGGTTTCAGGCAGTCCTGGAGGACACCGGGCCTGTCTCGAAATCATAAATTGAGTCATCCTCCATCCCAAAAACCAGAACATGAAAAAGAAGCATTGGTACGAAAAATTGTTTGAAAACTACGCTGAAAAATATGACAATGAGGTTTTTACCAAAGGAACACAGGGAGAATGTGACTTCATTGAAAAAGAAATCGGCTTCAATAAAAAATTAAACATCATTGACGTGGGTTGCGGAACGGGCCGGCACTCCATCGAATTGGCCCAAAGGGGGTATAAGGTTTGTGGGGTTGACCTGTCTGAATCCATGCTGAAAAAGGCGAAAGAAAAAGCCGGCGAAAAACAGGCCGACACAACTTTTTTACAATGCGATGCAAGGAGCCTGCCTTTTACAAGGGAGTTTGACGTGGCGATCATGCTGTGTGAGGGCGCTTTCCCGCTGATGGAGACCGATGAGGAAAATTATGCCATCCTCAAAAGTGTATCTGAATCGTTGAAACAACGTGCAAAATTTATCTTCACCACACTCAGCGGCCTGTTTCCCCTGTTTCATTCAATCAACGATTTTCACGCACAAGATGCAGAGAAGGGAGGTGCTACCTATGAAAGCACCGGATTTGACCTGATGACCTTCAGGGATTACAACACTACCAGGTTTGAGGATGACAGTGGAGTGGTCAGGGAACTGAAATGCAACGAACGCTATTATGTACCCAGTGAAATTACCTGGCTGTTGAAAACACTGGGGTTTACAAGTATTGAA
>SL_8KL_010_SEDDRAFT_10004933_pt1 | contig 10602 bp, 7 predicted proteins | sample SodLakKL_010_SED_4_FD_11160 | JGI IMG/M metagenome (IMG submission 11160) | reverse complement strand
CGGGCTGCTCGGCGGGCGCCTCGTCGCCGGAGCCGATCACCGCCACCACCGAGCCGACCTCGGCGGTCTCGTCGACGTCGACCTTGATCTCCTGAAGCACCCCGGATGCCGGGGAGGGCACCTCGGTGTCGACCTTGTCAGAGCTGAGCTCGAACAGCGGCTGGTCGACCTCGACGTGGTCGCCGACGGAGACGAGCCAGCTGGTGATGGTTCCCTCGGTGACGCTCTCACCGAGCTGGGGCAGGGTGACCTCGGTTGCCACGGTGGTCCTCCTCGCGGGTGGCGTGTGCGGCGCGATCTGATCGTGGGGTGCGGGCGGCTCGGGCTCTGCCGCCTGCGGCGCGGGCTCGGGTTCCTCCGTCTGCGGCGTGGGCGCGGCCTCGGGCTCGGGCTCTGCCGCCTCGGCCTCGGCGCGCCGGCGCCGGCGCTGCCGCGTGGCCTCTCCCGGCACGTTCCCCGCGCGCCGCCGGCGGCGCGGGGCGGCGGCCGGGTCGGCCTCGGGTCGGCGTCGGCGTCGGGCCATGGTCTGCTCGGATCGTCGGGGTGGTGGTCGCTCCGGGCGGTCGCTAGCCGTGCAGCTGCCGGCCGGCCAGGGCCAGATGCGCCTCGCCCACGGCCTCGGACAGCGAGGGGTGGGGATGGATGAGCTCGGCGACGTCGGTGGGCAGCGCCTCCCAGCTGTAGATGAGCTGGCCCTCGGCGATGAGGTCGGTGGCGTGCGGGCCGACCATGTGGACCCCGAGCACCGGCCCGTTGTCCTTGCCGGCCAGCACCTTCACGTGCCCGGTGCCGCGCATCATCATCGCCCGGCTGTTGTGGCTCAGCGGGAACACGGTCTTGTCGTAGTCGATCCCCTCCGCGCGCAGCTCCTGCTCGTTCCAGCCGACGGAGCCGATCTCGGGGTGGCAGTAGTACACGCGCGGGATGGCGCGGGTGTCGATCGGGTGCACCGGCAGGCCGGCCACCTGCTCGGCCACCAGCAGGCCCTCCTGGAACGAGGCGTGGGCCAGCCCCAGGTAGGGCGGGGGCAGGATGTCACCGACCGCGTACACGCCCGGCAGGCTGGTGCGCAGGTGGTCGTCGACGGGCACGAAGCCACGGTCGAGGGTCACCCCGGCCTCCTCGAAGCCCATGCCCTCGGTGACCGGTCGGCGCCCGATCGCGACCATCAGCAGGTCGCCCTCGAGCTGCTCTTCGCCCCGGTCGCTCTCGATCGTGACGCGGACGGCGCCCTCGCCCTTCTCGACCCGCGTCGCCTTCGCCCCGGTGCGCGTGGCGATGCCCGCCTTCTTGAAGTCCTTGGCGAGCTGCTTCTGGCTGTCGATGTCCTCGCGGGGGACGAGGCCGTCCTCCATCTCGACGATGGTGACCTGCTCGGCGCCCCAGTCGTTCCAGACCGTGGCGAACTCCACGCCCACCGCGCTGGCGCCCAGCACGATCGGGCGCTGCGGTCGGCGCTGGAGATACATCGCCTCGTCGGAGGTGATGACCAGCTCCCCGTCGCGGTCGGCGCCCTCGATCGGCACGTCGCGCGGCGCCGAGCCGGTGGCCAGGACCACCCCACGCGAGCCGGTGACGGTGCGCTGGCCCTCGTCGGTGTCGACCACCACCGTGCGCGCGTCGGCGAGGTGGCCGGTGCCGGCGATGACGTCGACCCCCCGCCCCTTGAGCGCGCCCTGCAGGCCCTTGTGGTTGGTGTCCACGACCGTCTGCTTGTAGGCCAGGACGCGCTCCATGTCCACGCCCTCGAACGTGGACTGGACGCCGTAGTGGGCGCTGTCGCGCGTCTGGCTGGCGACCTCGGCGGACTGCAGGAACGCCTTGGTGGGCACGCAGCCCCAGTGCAGGCAGGTGCCACCGACCTTGTCGCGCTCCACCAGGGCGACCGACAAGCCGAGGCCCGCCGCGCGCAGCGCACAGGAGTAGCCCCCCGTGCCGCCGCCGAGGATCACGAGATCGTAGGTGTCCGCCATCACGAAAGCCCTGTCGCCCGGGTACGGTCCGTCGCGCTGACGCGCGCGCACGCTGCGGGGCGCGCACGGGAGCGCTCCCGGTCATCCTAACCGTCGTCGCGGCGACCTCACCCCTCGATAGGCTGCACCGCGAGGCGGCGTCGAGCGCCTCGAACGGGCAGCCGAGAGCGAGGAGCGACCGCCGATGGGCGCAGCGGACCTGCGGCGCACACCGCTTGCCAGCTGGCACGCCGGCCGCGGGGCGCGCCTGGCCGACTTCGCCGGCTGGTGGATGCCGGTCGACTACGGCAGCGTCGTGGCCGAGCACCATGCGGTGCGCGAGGGCTGCGGCGCGTTCGACCTCGGCCACCTCGGATCGGTGAGCATCACCGGGCCCGAGGCGGACGCGGTGGTCCAGCAGGCCTTCACCGTGGCCGTGGAGCGCCTCGAGCCGGGGCGATCCCAGTACGCGCTGTGCCTGACGCCGCAGGCCGGCATCGTCGACGACCTGATCGTGTACCGGCTGCCGTGGGGCTTCTGGACCGTGCCCAACGCGGCCAACCTCGCAGCGGTGCTCGAGGTGCTCGAGGACGCCGCGCGGGACCGCGACGCGGCGGTGGCCGAGCACGGGTCGCAGGTGGGCTGCGTGGCTGTGCAGGGACCGCGGTCACCGGAGGTGCTGGCCGCAGTGGGGCTCGACCCCGGCGAGCTGCGCTTTGGGCGGGCACGCACGCTGCCGCCGGAGGCCACCCCCGCGCAGCCCCCGCCCGAGGGCGGCATCCTCGCGCGCACCGGCTACACCGGCGAGCGCGGCTACGAGCTGTTCCTCGGCGCCGACGAGGTCGTCGAGCTGTGGGACCAGCTGATCGCGGCGGGCGCGCAGCCTGCCGGGCTCGGCGCCCGCGACACGCTGCGGCTGGAGGCCGGGCTGGCGCTGCACGGCAACGACCTGTCCACCGCCACCGATCCGGTCTCGGCCCGCCTGTCATGGGCCACGCGGCTCGGCGGCGGCTTCGTGGGGGAGGAGGCCGCGGCTCACCTGGCCGAGGTCGGGACCCCGCGCCGGCTCATCGGGGTGCGGGCCACCGGCCGCGGGGTGCCGCGTCCCGGCTGCCCGGTGCACCACGACGGCCGCGAGGTCGGCGTGCTGACCTCGGGCACGATGAGCCCGACGCTGGGGGTGGGCATCGGCATGGGCTACCTGGACCGCGCGGTGGAGGTCGGCACCGCGGTGACCGTCGAGGTGCGCGGCCGCGACGTCCCCGCCGAGGTGGTCACGCCGCCGTTCGTGCAGCCGGCGCCGCGCGAGGGCTGACCGGATCGTCGCCTCGCGCGCCGGGGCCCACGTCCTAGACTGCTCGCACCGTGAGAGTCCTCATCGCACCCGACTCCTTCAAGGGCACCCTCGGCGCGGCCGAGGCCGCCGCCGCGCTGGCGCAGGGCTGGCGACGCGCCCGGCCCGATGACGAGATCATCCAGCTGCCCCTCGCTGACGGCGGCGACGGGACCCTGGCCGTCGTCGAGGCCGCCACCCCTGGCGCCGAGCGGCGCACCGTCGAGGTCGCCGACGCCCGCGGGCGGGCCACCCAGGCCGACTGGCTGGCGCTGCCCGACGGCACGGCCGTGGTGGAGGCTGCCCAGGCCGTGGGCCTCGGCGACCTGCCGCCCGAGGAGCGCGACCCGCTGACGGCCACCAGCTACGGCGTGGGTCAGCTGCTGGCGGACGCGGCCGCCCACGCCCGCGCCATCACGGTGGGCCTGGGCGGGTCGGCCACCTCCGATGGGGGCGGCGGGCTGGCCACCGCCCTGGGCCACCGGCTGCTGCGCGCCGACGGCAACGGCGTCAAGGTCGGCGCCCGCTGGCTGACCGAGCTGGACCGCGTGGTCCCGGGGCCGCCGCTGGGGGTGCCGGTCGACGTGGCGGTCGACGTGACCAACCCGCTGCTCGGGCCCGAGGGCGCGGTGGCGGTGTTCGCGCCGCAGAAGGGGGCCAGCGAGCGCGACCTGCCCGTGCTCGAGCAGGCCCTCGCCCACCTCGCCGACATCGCCGAGCGCGACCTGCCCGGCGGGCCCTGGCGCGACCTGCCCGGTGCTGGCGCCGCGGGCGGCCTCGGCTGGGCGCTGGCGGCGTGGTGCGACGCACGGCTGCGCTCGGGCGGGCAGTGGATCGCCGAGCTCGTGGGGTTCGACGCGGCCCTGGCGCAGGCCGACGGCGTCATCTTCGCCGAGGGATCGCTGGACGCCCAGACGACCGGCCACGGCAAGATCGGCGCGCACGTCGCCGAGCGCGCCCGAGCGCGCGGGGTGCGGCTGCTCGCCGTGGCCGGCGCGGTCTCCGAGGGCGCCCGGGAGGTCTTCGACGACGTCGAGGCGCTGGGGCCCCACGGACTGGAGCGCCCGGCGGCGCTGGCAGCCGAGCGTGCCGAGGCGCTGGCCTCCCGCCAGCCCTGACGGGGGCTCGGCCCACCGGCGCGGACGCGGCGGCGCCGTACGGGCTAGTCTCCCCGCGTCCGTCGGAGACCGTCCTTGGTCGTGCGCCGGCCGACCGGTGCATGGGGCGCGACCCAGGCCGGACAGCGCCCGGCCCGGGTCAGGCGGTCCGAGCGCGGCGACACACAAGGAGCGGGAACCATGGGAGAGCTGCTCGCGCCCATCGAGGAGGGCCTGGGCTGGCTGAGCGGAGTGGTGTGGGGCGAGTACCTGCTCGTCCCGCTGCTGCTGCTCACCGGGCTGTGGCTGACGGTGATGCTGCGGGGCCTGCAGTTCCGTCGGCTGCTCTACGCGCTGTGGCTGGCGCTGATCAAGCGCAAGGAGGTCGGCGCGGAAGGCGACATCACCCACTACGCCGCGCTTGCCACCGCCTTGGCAGCCACCATCGGGGTCGGCAACATCGCCGGCGTCGCGGGCGCCATCGCCATCGGCGGGCCCGGCGCGGTGCTGTGGATGTGGGTCACGGGACTGGTCGGCATGGCCACCAAGTACAGCGAGGCGTTCCTCGGGGTGAAGTACCGCCGCGTCGACGCCAAGGGCGAGCAGAGCGGCGGCCCGATGTTCTACCTGTCGCGGGGGCTGCCGGGGGGGTTCGGCATGACGCTGGGCGTCGCCTTCGCGGTGTTCGCCGCCATCGCCGCCTTCGGCATCGGCAACATGGTCCAGGCCAACACCGTGGCCGACAGCGTCAACGACCAGTTCGGCGTCTCCCCGGTGGTCACCGGCGCGGTGCTGACCGTGGCCGCTGCGGCCGTGATCCTCGGCGGGATCCGCTCGATCGGCCGCTTCGCGGCCCTGTTCGTGCCGTTCATGGCGGTGCTGTACATCCTCGGGGCCCTGTGGGTGCTCATCGTCAACGTGGATGCGCTGCCCGCCGCGATCGCGCTGATCTTCCAGGACGCCTTCAGTGGCACCGCCGCCACCGGTGGGTTCGCGGGCGCTGGGATCGCGGTGGTCATCCAGCAGGGCGTGGCGCGCGGCATCTTCTCCAACGAGTCCGGGCTCGGCACCGGTGGCATCGCAGCGGCAGCGGCCCAGACCACCCATCCGGTCCGCCAGGCGCTCGTGTCGATGACCCAGACGTTCATCGACACGCTGGTGGTCGTGTCCTTCACCGGCCTGGCGATCGTGGTGACCGGCGCGTGGACGCTGGAGGACGTCGCCAACCGCGAGGGCGCGCGCGTGACCATCGAGGCGTTCTCGCAGGGGCTGCCCGGCGCCTGGGGCGGCATCCTGGTGACGGTCGCGGTGGTGTTCTTCGCCTTCTCGACCCTGCTCGGCTGGAGCTACTTCGGCGAGCGCTCGATGGACTTCCTGTTCGGGCGGCGAGCGGTGGAGCCCTACCGCGTGGTGTTCGTGGCGCTCATCTTCGTGGGCGCTGTGGTCGAGGTGAACGTCGTCTGGCTGTTCGCCGACGTGATGAACGGGCTGATGGCGCTGCCCAACCTCGTGGGGCTGCTCCTGCTCTCCGGGGTCGTGGCACGCGAGACGCGCGCCTACCTGCAGCGCCCCGACTGGAAGGCGGTGGACGCGCCCGCGTCCGCCGGTGCGACCGGCGGCAGCGCCAGCGATCAGCACAGTGACCCACCCCCCGACGTGGGCTGACGCCGTCCCCTGGGGGCCGCTGGTGGCCGCCGGTGCCGACACCGGCGGTCACCAGCGGCCACCGGTCGCTACACTCCCGATTGCACAACGCCACCCTTGAGAAGCGTCGTCGAGCGAGCAGGAGTCGCCGATGCAGAGCGACATCACCACCGCGCCGCAGCAGGAGCGGGAGCTGACCTCACCGATCGTCCTCACGCCCGCGGCGGCGAGCAAGGTCGGCGAGCTCATGGAGCGCGAGGAGCAGTCCGGGCTCGCGCTCCGCGTAGCGGTGCAACCGGGTGGATGCTCGGGGATGCGCTACGCGCTGTTCTTCGACGACCGCGCGCTCGACGGCGACGTCGCGTTCGAGATCGAGGGCGTGCCGGTGCGCGTCGACCAGATGAGCGCGCCCTATCTGCGCGGGACCAAGATCGACTGGGTGGACAGCCTCCAGGGCGCCGGCTTCTCGATCGACAACCCCAACGCCGGCAACCCGTGCGCCTGCGGCGACAGCTTCGGCTGATCGCCCGGGCCAGGACGACCACCACGCCGTGAGCCCGCTGGCAGGGATCGCACGACGCGGCCGACGCGGTCGGCGGACGCTGCCATGAGCGCACCCGACGCCGGGTCGAGCCCGCCGGGCGCGTCCATGCGCGCCGAGATCGGCGAGCAGACTGCGGTGCTGCGCTCGTTGATCGCTCGGCGCGAGGAGATCGCCGCGGCGGTGCGCCGCAGCGTCCCCGCGCCGCTGCGCGGGGTGGTGCTGGTGGCGCGCGGGTCCTCTGACAACGCCGCGATCTACGGGCGCTACGTGCTGGAGCTGCTGGCTGGCGTGCCGGTGATGCTGGCCGCGCCGAGCCTGCAGACCCGCTACGGCGTGACGCCGCAGCTAGAGGGCTTTGTGGTGATCGGGGTGAGCCAGTCGGGGCGCACTCCGGAGATCGTGACCACCGTGGAGCGGCTGCGCGCCGGTGGCGCGGCCACGCTGGCGGTGACCAACGCCGCCGAGACGCCGCTGGTGGAGGCGTGCGACGAGGCGGTCGTGCTGGACACCGGTCCTGAGGAGGCGGTGCCGGCCACCAAGACGTTCACTGCCACGGTGGCNGCGTTCGCCGAGATCGCCGACGCGCTCGCCGAGGTCCCCTGGGGACCCGAGGACTGGGAGGCCGTGGTCGACGCGGTGGCGGCGATCACCGCCGACAGCGGCCCCGCCCAGGAGCTCGTCGAGCTCGTCACCGGTGCCCAGCGGATCCTGCCGGTGGGTCGGGGCCTGCTGCTGGGCGCGGCGCTCGAGGTCGGGCTCAAGCTGGCCGAGACCACCGGCGCGGCGGTGCACGCCTACTCGGCAGCCGATCTGCTGCACGGCCCGATCGCCACCGTCGGGCCGGGCACGGTGGCGCTGTGCATCGTCGCCGAGGGGCCCACGGTGGACGACGTGCGCGAGACCGCCGAGGCGCTAGCCGCGCGCGGAGCCACCGTGGTCGGGGTGGGCGATGATCCGCAGCTGCTGCCGCAGGCCACACGGTGGCTGCCGGTCCCAGCCGGGGTGCCCGAGTCGCTTGCCACGATCCCGCAGGTGGTGCGTGGCCAGCAGCTGGCCGAGCGAGCCGCCATGGCCGCCGGCATCGACCCCGACCGCCCCTTCGACCTGTCCAAGGTCACACCCACCACCTGACCGCGATCGCGCGGGGTCGCCGCGCTCGCCGCACCCGCGCTCACCACCGCAGACGGACGGTGCGCAGGCCGAAGGGCGGCACCGTGACGCGCAGCACCCCACCCTCCAACGGCAGGGCTCGGGGGTGCTCCTCGGCGAGGTCGACGGCGGCTGCGGCAGCGGGCGGCTCGGGCAGGCGCAGCGTCGTGGCGCCGCCGACGCCCGCGGGGTCGGCCAGACGCACCACGATCTCGTCCCCGTCCTCGGCCGGCTTGAGGGCGGACAGCAGCGCTGGGCCCTCCACGGCGAGGAAGCCGCGGCGCAGCTGCGGTGGCGGGGCGGTGGTCTGCCAGGCCCGCAGGGGTGCGCGCCAGCGCTCGCCATGGCGCAGCAGCGTCGCATCGTCGTCGCCGAGCCGGACTGCCAGGGAGAAGCGGTGGTCGCCGTCCTGCTGCGCCCCCGGGGTTGGCACCGGCGGGCCCGCCCCCATCGGGCGGGCGCGCAGGTCGTGGTGGCCGAGCTGCCCGACGGCGCGCAGGAGCGTGACCGCCAGCTCGGCGTGACCACCCCGGTCGACCCCGCTGACCTCGGGCAGGCCGGCGCAGAGCGCCGCGAGGCGATCCGCACCGCGGCCCACGGCCGCGACCCGCTGGGCCGGCGCGGTCCGCGGATCCGCCTCTCCGCGCGCATCCTCGGCGATCGGCAGGTCGGGTGGGGTCAGCGGGCGCTGGACCAGCGCCAGGGTCGCGTCGCTGACCCAGCCGCGCGCCGCCGGCGCGGACGCCGCCCAGCGCAGCCGGTGGTCGCGGGCGTGGTGGCGCAGCGCGACGTCCCACTCGAGCCGGCCCGGGCCGCCCAGCCAGGCACCGACGGCCATGCGTGCTGCGACCTCGCCGGCGTCGGTCGCGCCACGGCGACGCGCCGCACCGCCGGGCGGGTGCAGGCGCGCGTGCAGCGCCAGCCCGGACCACACCGCGGAGCGCACCCGCTCGGCGCCACCCAGCTCGGCGCCTGCCACCACATCGTCGACGGGCTCCATGGTGTAGGTGTCGCCGGCGTCGGCGTGGCTGAGCAGGCGTCCCAGGCCGGGCCAGTCCCGATCCTCGGCGTCGCGGAGGTCGACACCGGCGTCATCGCGGGCCGTCAGCTGCCACGCGCCGAGGTCGGCCACCGAGGCGTCGGTGCGAGCGTGGCGGCCTTCCTCGGGCACCCGGTCGCCGAGGGCCACCTCGTAGGCGAGCCAGCCGCAGGCCGGCACGTCGCGAGCCAGCAGTGCCATGCGCCAGCGCTGCAGGGCCGGCCAGGCGGGCAGCTGGTCGACGTCGGTCACGAGGTCCGCGCGCGCCGGGCCGAGCGGCTCGGCGCTGAAGGGGACGGGGCTGCCCCCCGCGTCGTGCACCGCCACCGGCGCGCGCCCCTCGGGCAGCGCCAGCGTGGCCGTCACGCCGTCGTCCAGCGGGGTCCCGTGCGGGTTGGTCACCACCAGATGGGCGGTCGAGGCGCTGGGGGCACGCGCCGGACGCGTGTCCACGCCGACGCGGCGCAGAGCGCGTGCGGTGACGTGCTCGGCGAGCTCCTCGGCGTCCTCCAGGCGCCCGCGCACGTCGGCGTCGACCGCATCGGTCGAGCAGCCGCAGATCGAGTCGTGGGGATGGCAGGCGAGCAGGTGGCCCCAGGCGCGGTCCAGCAGTGCGCGCAGCGTCTGGTCGTCGGCCTGCCCGTCGGCCGCTGCTCGGCACGGCTCCTCGGCGCGGCTCGCCCAGGCGACCCACGGCTCGGCCCAGCGCTGCAACGTGGTCGCGGTGCGCGCCGCCGCCTGCTTGACCGGCATCCGCGTCGACAGCGTGCCGGCCAGCAGGAACGCGCCGTCGCGCCCGGGCACCCGCAGCTCGCCGGTGCTGCTCGGCAGGTCCTGTGGCGGATGGGTCGCCCGCACCGCAGCGGCATGGTCGGCCAGGGTCGTGGCCCGCACCGCGGCGCCGTCCACCGTCGGCGGGTCACCGAGGCGCGCCAGCCGCCGACGGATGTCCCGGGGCGCGAGGTGATCGCCGCCATCCAGCAGCAGCCACGGACCGTCCTCGCGGGCCCGTGCGGCGGCGAGCCAGTCGGCCAGCCGCTCGGGCGCCGCCTCGACGTCCCAGAGCACCTCGGGGTTGTAGTAGCACGCCCGCAGCGCGACGACCTCGCTGCCATCGGGTGCCCGCCAGCGGAACCGGCTCGGCTGCGGTGGCGCGCCCCGCCAGACGATGGTCGTGGTGAAGCCGAACCCGGCCAGCACCGTGGGCAGGTCGGCGGGGAAGCCGAACAGGTCCGGCGCGTAGGCGACCTGCGAGCCACCCCCGAGCGCCGCGGTCCAGCGGCGCCCCGCCAGCAGGTTGCGCGCCAGCGACTCGGCATCGACCAGCGTCGTGTCGGCCAGCACGTGCCAGGGGCCCACGGTCAGGCGCCCGGCCCGCGCGTGGCCCGAGAGCCGGTCGATCAGGTCCGGGCGCACCGCCGCGACGTCGTCCAGCACGATCGTCTGGCCGTCGAGCAGCACGTGGGGCAGGCGACCGTCGTCGAGCTGATCGGCCACCGCGGCGACCAGCTCGACCAGCCGCGCGCCGAACGCCGTGGCCGTGCGATACCACTCGCGGTCCCAGTGGGTGTGGGTGACGACGTGGACCGTTGCGGCGTCGCCCGCGTCATCGGCCATCTCGGGGGAGCCCGCCTGCGGTCGCCGACCCGTCACGGGTTGCCCTCGGGCTCGGGCGGTGCGATCAGCGCGCCGGCGAAGCGCGCGGCGATCGCCTGCGGGCGGGTGATGGCGGTGCCCACGCACACGGCGAACGCTCCCAGCGCCAGCGCGCGCTGCGCATCGTCGGGCGTGGCGATCCGACCCTCGGCCAGCACGGGCACCGGCAGGCTGGCCGCGAGCTGGCC
>SL_8KL_010_SEDDRAFT_10004929_pt1 | contig 10606 bp, 6 predicted proteins | sample SodLakKL_010_SED_4_FD_11160 | JGI IMG/M metagenome (IMG submission 11160) | reverse complement strand
GGTGGCTGCAGCAGAGATTATTACGATAGATATTAGCATAAGTAAAACATAAAAATTCCTTTTATTCATCAGCTTAACTTCCTTCCAGATTTGCCTTCAGGTTTTCAAAATATTTTCCAGGTAAACTCTCATGCTCCTTCGGAGCACAACATTAAATGAAAATTTTTCTGCAAATTTTCAAGGTAAACCGCCATGCCCCTCTGGGGCACCACAATGCGTGAAAATATCACGACATATTTTCCAGGTAATTAACAGTAAGTAACCAGCAGCAAGTAAATAACATATAATCAAATAACAGATAGTCATAAACCAGCTCAGAAAAAGAATATCCTTTCAAAATATCATTTAATATTCTTCCACAATATCATCATACTTAAACCGGGTTTCCCGGGGTTTCAGCTCCTTATTCTGATCAAAATAGCCGGCTGAAATCATCATTGTGACCTCAATATTTTCACCCAGATCAAATAACTTCCGGGTGTCTGCAGCGTTGAATCCTATCATGGGATGAGTGTTAACCCCAAAGCGCTGAGCAGTCAGCATAATACTCATGGCTAGCAAAGAGCTGTTTCTCACAGCATAGGCTGTGGCTTTGAGCGGATCCTGTTTGGATTTTTCGTTTCTTTTAATGACTTTCCTGACTTTCTCTTCATTCAGCTTTCCCAGGCGAATTTTTTCATCCCAGATGGGATTTTTCCTCTTATAGCCCTCTTTATCACCTAAGATAATCAAAAGTACCGGGGCATCAAGTACCTTCTGCTGGCTGCAGGCTTTGTCATAGACCTCCTGCCTTTTCTCCTGGCTCTTGACAGCAATAATCCTCCAGGGCTGCATATTATAGGAGGAAGGTGCCAGCACCGCCAGATTTATTATCTTTTTCAGCAGATCATCTGCAAGATCTCTATCGGGATCAAAATGAAAAACTGATCTTCTTTCTTTTGCCACCTCAATAAAATCAACACAGTCTTCACATTCTTCGGTCATAGGTTAACCTCCCTGGTAGTTTAGATAGTTTAACCTGATAGCAAATATCTCCGGAATCTCCGGGATTTCAGCCAAGAATATTTGTCTCGAGCAGAAAAGACTAAAATTTAAACAGTTTGCCGGACCAAAAATTGATATGATATAATAATTAAAGGTTATAACTTTTGTTATTAATAATATTGTCAGTTCTCTATAATTTTTCCTCTATTTTCCCTCATTATGATAACCTTCTATTCAGCAGAGTAGAATTCCTGTTTTTGTAGCTAAATTTATACAAATAAATCTAAATTTTTTTAGAAGGTGATATCTTGGAGACCAGACAGGGAAATATTCCAACTTACTTAATCATTATGATATTAATAATGGGGGCCTTTGGTGTTATGGGAGGAGGGCTGATCGCTCCTGCCCTGCCAGCTATAGGTGAGGCCTTTGCAGCTCCAGATGAGCAGATAGGACTGGTGTTAAGCATCTATACCCTGGCAGCTGCCCTCAGCCTGCCTCTGACTGGTTATCTTCTTGATGCAGTGGGCAGGCGGAAGGTCGGACTGGCCTGTCTGATAATCGATGGAACAGCCGGACTGGCAATTATCTTTACCACCAGTTTTCCAGCTATGCTGGTGCTGCGCTTTGTTCAGGGGATTGGAATTGCCGGTTTAATCCCGGTGGCCATGACGATAATCGGCGACCTCTTCCAGAAGAAACGAAGACTTCAGGTTATGGGTTATCTAACTGGAACCATTTCTTTGGGGGCGGTAGTAATTCCCTCAATCGGTGGTTTTTTAGCTTCAGTGGACTGGCGGCTGGTCTTTGCGGTCTATGGCTTTTCCCTGCTCCTGGCACTATTCTTTTTTGGCACTCTACCTGAAACTTCAGAAAAACACCGGAAGAAAGGCTCTAAAACAACAAGCGCCGAATCTCCCCGGAAATATCTGGCTTCACTTTTCTCTGTCTTAAAAATCACTGAAATTCGAAACCTGATGATCCACTCCTTAATAATTTATTTCCTTCTGTATGCTCTGGTAACCTTTATCCCGCTTTATCTGGTCATCGGTCACGGCTTTACAGAAATATTTACCGGGCTGGCTCTTTCTCTCCAGGGTCTTTTTTCAGCACTGCTGGCCTCCCAGGCCGGTTTTATTGCTGACTTTTTAAGCTGGAGGCTGCGGGCTGCCGCAGGATTTGCCCTGATAGCCCTGGGTTTTATTTTATTACCTTTCTGGCCGGAAGGAAGCTATCTGCTCAGCGCCAGTTTTATCATCTACGGTACCGGGATGGGGATGGTTTCTCCCACAATCTATAACAGGGCAACAGGTCTCCCTCCAGCCAATCTTACCGGGTCGGTCATCGCAATTTTCAATACTATGAAATTCGTGGGAATGACGCTTGCACCCTTAATTCTGGGACTTATTTTTGCTGTAACTGGACTGGAAACGATCTTTATAGGTGTGGGAATTGGTGCTGCTCTCTGGGGATTTATTACTCTCAGACCGCTTATTGCTATCTAAAAAACCCCGAAAACCACCGGAAATAGGAAGTTTTCGGGGCTGATTATCTTCTAAATTAATTTCTGCTGATCAGGGTTTTAGAGAAATGTTAGAGAGATTTTAGAGAGGCTTTAGAGAGATTAAAGATTATAGCTTTCACCCGGATCCAGAACGAAAACTTCAGCCTCGGGGTCGTGCTTGCCTGCAAGTTCAACAAACTCTTCGGCATCGGGTACCAGAATAGGAAAGGTGCCAAAATGCATGGGAATCACTTTATCGGGCTGGAGAAGTTCAACAGCCAGTGCTGCCTGAGCGGGATCCATGGTAAAGACGCTACCAATTGGCAGCAGAGCCAGATTTATGTCGTAGAGCTCTCCTAAAAGTTCCATTCCAGAGAAAATTCCGGTATCGCCAGCATGATATATGGTTTTCCCGTCGGGAAGACGGACAACATAACCAGCAGGACTGCCTACATCGCTGGAATGGAAGGCCTGTACCATCGTAATTTTAACTCCCCTGACCTCTACTGTTCCGCCAATATTCATGCCTCCGCCGCCATTGACAAAGTTTTCTTCCTCCAGACTGCCTGGATTATTCTCCTGAATTTTAGCCAGCACCTCGGGCTGACCAACAATTACCCCCTCCTCTGCTGTTCTCGCTGCAATATTTTCCAGGTGATCAAAATGATCATGGGTTACCAGTACCAGATCAGCCGGTTCCGGCTCTTCTGCTGGTGCAGAGGGGTTATTTTCCCGATAGGGATCAATTAAGACTGTCAGATCTTCACTGGTAGTAATTTCAAAGGATGCATGTCCCAGCCATTTAACCTGATGAGTCATGATTTAACCTCCTTTAGTTTGGGAAATTTTAGCTAAAGCGGCTCTGAGTTATAAGTATTACAATGCCAGGGAAAAATGTGAAAGTTTTATCTCCTGTATTCACCTGCATTTTAATTATTTCTTGATTCCAGCAGATTTTCCTCCCGGTTAATTATATCCAGGGTAAATTCTCCAGTTATAACCGGAGTTTCTTATTAAATTAATATTATTTCAATCAAATTTAGATTGTAAGCTTTTCTGAGAAAAATAAAGTAAAATAAGCAAACCCCAGGTATTTTAAATTCTGCAGCTTAAAGTCTGGTCCCGGTAATAATTTCAGTTAACAGACCCACCAGGGAACCTGACCAGCCGTAAAGTTTAAGTTTGGTCAGATAGGGGCCGGCAAAGGAATTAAAAAGATCTTCAATGGCTGCAGGATTCATCTCCTCCACCTGGGTCATGGTTACCTCCTTAATTTCCAGAGATTGCAGCAGCCCCTGGAAGTGATTTTCCAGCCCATCCAGACTGTTAACCAGCAGCAGATTCAGGATATATTCAGCAGTTTCAACCTTTATTTTCCGGGATGGCGGTCCTGAAGAACGGCTAATATGACGGCTGAAAATCTGCTGCAGCTCCGTCAGAAACTGCTGGTTTTGAGAAAGATTGACGATTAAATGTTCCAGATCCAGAGAAAATCTTTCCCCATCCAGAATGGTGGCAGGTTTAATTATCTCAGGTCGGGTACTGAAAAAGTCGAAAGCACTTTCAACTGCAGTCAGGAGTTCCTCTTGCAGCTGTTCCTGCTGCTCAGGCTCCAAAAATGCTGACTGTCCCGAGGCAGCTGAATTATGCTTTAATCCTGTCAGGGCCTGCCAGATACTTGCCGGACTGGCTGTTACCAGGCCAGCCTGCAAAAACTGCTGCAGCAGAGGGTCAACCAGAGGCTTCAATCTCTGGTTTTCTGCTGTCTGCTGCTGAAATAACCGGAGCTGAAGATTTTTATTCAGCTCAGCAGAAAAAGTTCTATCCTCTTTTTCGGAACCGAATAATATTTTCCACCCTGGCTGAAAAATTTCTTCGGGAAGCTTGAAATTCCAGATGGACTCCAGCAGCCTACGGGAAAAACGCTGAAAATTGCTGCTCACCTCTTCTCTATTTAAGACAGCCCTCACCAGCTGCTTCCAGTCCTCTGCCTCAGCCCGCTGCAGCAGGCCCCAAACAGTATCCCGGGTGATTTCAATAACTGCCGGCTGAAAAATTTCTGCAATATCTGCCCGGCTGGCCTCCAGAAACTCAGGAAGTTCTTCGTCCAGCAAACGATCGATTATTTCATAGAGGGTGGCTTCGCCATCGGTTAAATAATAAGCACTGCGGAAGAGCGCTGAACTGAACCAGCTTCTCCGGGAATCTCCGGAACCTAATTCTTCCTCTAAAATATCAGCAGCAGCACTCTTTATTTCCCTTCTGCTATCCTGAAAAAGCTGCTCCAGCCTCTTTAAAAGAAAATCCAGGAAAGAAACAAAATTATCTTCAATCAAATTAACAATTCCCTCCAGCCAGTTAAGTTCCTGCTCCCGGTCAGCGGCTTCCCGGCGAAAAAATTCATTGATAATCTGCACCAGATGACCCTCTTTGAGAGCATCAGTGAGTTCCTCCACGGCGGCAGCAGTAATCCTGTTTCTGCTGGAGGCTGGAAATATTCCTTTAATTTTTCGGCCTGCCAGAGTCTTCTGCCAGTGGGGAATTACCTCTGCAGCCAGGTCCTCCAGACCGGTCTGTCCCTCCTCAGTTTCCCGATTATTTTTAGCTTTTTCAGATTTCAGATTTTCTCCCAGAAAATTTCCCAGCTCCTGCTTGAAATATTCCAGCAGCTCCTTCTGCTCCTGCCGGGTAAGAAAATATTTCAAATTTTTTTCCTCTGAGAGAAGTATTTTATTTAATTTCTCCAGGCCAGTAGTAAGCAGACTGGATTCTCCCGAAGGCTCTGAAAGACGTTGTTTCAGCCTTTTTTCCAGTTCAGCCAGCAGTTCCTCTGATATTGACAGTTTCTCTGTTTCTGCAGCTATTTTATCCGCCAGCCTGCTGCTCTGCTGGTAGGTCCTGTCTGCCCCCAAGTCAACTATTTTTCCCGAGAGAAGATCACTGCTGACCCGCAGGATTGCCCGAACCCGGCGAAAATAATTGCTGCTCATCTCCTGGAAGATCATTTCTTCAATATCCGGACGCTGATTCTGAAACAAACGGTTGATGCGATAGGGATTCAGCAGATCATCCTGAACAAAATCACCCAGAGCGCTGGCAAATCGTTTTTGATTGCGGGCAAAAAGCCCCGGTGTCAGAGGAAGCTGCAGACCGCCCAGCCAGACAGGCTGATAGGGCCGAAATATCATTTTAATAGCCAGCACATTGGTTAAAAAGCCCACAAATCCGTAAACCAGCATGGAAATTATTAGCCGAAGAGGTGCATCTGCTGCTGCCAGCATCCCTCCCCCGGCAATTCCCAGCAGCAGACCGGCAATAAAGCCCAGCAACCCCCCAAAATAGGTCAGGGGCTTGAGTTCGGTACCGACAAAACTTTCCACCACCTGGCGCATATCTTCCACAGACAGGTCATACAGATTATCTGCCACTGCCTGACTGACCCTGTCCTGCAGCAGGCTGGCAAGATTTTCCTCAATTATTTCCAGAAAAAAGTCTGTCATCCGTTCCTGATAATCAGCCACCATCTCCAGTCTGGATAATAACCGGGAAGGGCTGGTTCCACCCTGTTCTATCAGCCAGCAGACAACCTGATCTTCCAGAAAATCAGAAATCTCCCGGGCCAGACTGAGATTTGCCTGAAAATTAGAAAGTCCGAGAGGCCTGTCCTCCAAATATTCAAATAAAATTGATCCCAGTTCCTCCGCCAGCCGGGCAATTCTCTCCTGATCCTGGAAAATGGTTCTGGCTCCTTTTTCCAGAGCCTGGAAAACCGGGCTGTCCCTGTCTGCAGCGAAGAATAACTCATTCACTTTATTCTGCAGCAGATCTGCTGTTTCCGGAGAACTTAAGAGACCTCCTGTCAGGGAAGCAAGCACCACTGGTGTTTCCTCTGCTAGAAGTTCAGGAAGCCTGTCACCCAGAATATCTGCCGGGGTTATTTCTGACAGTACTGCAGGAAGTTCGCCGGCAACACCTTCCCGGGAAAAGCTGCTGTCAGCAAAATTCCTCAGTCTCTGCAGGAGAAAATCATACCAGAGCTCTTCTTCCAGAAGTCCAAGTTCAGCCAGCCGGTATACCAGCCAGCCCAGGCTGTTTTTTTCGAAAATTTCTGTTAATTGTTCGGTCAGATCCCTGGCCAGGCTGGTGATTTTTTCATCGCCGGCCATACCTGACATCACGCTGCCAATTATTCCATAACGGCGGGCAATATTCCCCTGAAGTGACCGGTAAAGAACCTGCTTGATGTTATTGCGCAATCCCTGGCCCTCTGCCAGCACCTCACCAATAATCCGATCAACCCTGTCTTCCAGTTCACTGCTGTGATCATCCAGCCAGAGAAGCAGCTCCTCAATTATTTCAGGCAGTTTCTCTTCTAACAGCGGGGCCAGGGTATCGGTCCAGCTTTCTTCAAATAATTCAGGCAGNGTAAGATTAATTTCCTGGAGAGAACTAAAAAGGGCTGCCAGCAGGTCCTGGCCTATCTCCCGGCCGGTGTCGGTNTCGAGAAAATCAAGNATCAGCTGCCCCGGACCGGTTTGCGAATTTACCGCTTCTCCTGCCTGATAAATCTCAGCCAGNGGGGTATTGAAAATTTCCTCAAGCTTATTTTCCACAAATTTTTCCAGCTGAAGCTGCTGATAGAAGTCAATCAGGGCTTCATTTAGCTCTCCCTCTCTTTTTTCCAGTTCCTTCTGGAAGTCCTGGATAAAATCTCTCAAAGCCTGCTGCTGCTGACTGTCTTCCTGACGAATAATATTGAGCATATTAAACAGAATTAGAGAGAGTTCTCCACCTGCCTGAGGATCATCCAAAAGGGAATCTAAAGCCTTCAGAGAACTCCCTAATATTTCCTCTAACTGCTCGGAACTTAGGGCCTCATCCAGACTGCTGGTCTCAGCCAGAGCGGTTAAAATCTCAGCGATAAATTTAGGGCTGGTCAAAATCTCAGCCAGGCCCCGGCAGCTTTTCTGATAGCCGGGAATATCCTGCCAGTCAATCTCTTCCAGATCCTCTTTAAGGCGGAGAAAAACCACTTCCTCCAGAAGGCGGGAAATTTCCTGGCGAAACTCCGGCCGCTCCAGTTCTCCGGCAATGGTATTATAGTTAATTATTTCATCTTCCACCAGTTCGCTTATATTAATTATAAATTCTTCTCTGGTTTCTTCCAGAACTCCGCCAAAGGGCCCGATTTTTCTGAATATCATTCGAACCGCAATATCATTAGTTATGTAGCCGGTGGCTGCACCTGCCAGCCCATTTAAAAGTAAACTCAGTAGATTCATTGAATCCCCCCAGCCTGAGCTTTATTGTCGCTCTTTTCAGACAGACTTGCCCTTAGTCCAGCTGAAGCTGCAGAAAAGCTTCCCGGCAAACTGACCAGATCAATTCCCCGGCTCAGCTCCTGTCACAGCTGTCAGAAAGAAATTTGCAGCAGATAGCATTCTATAGATAGCATTCTATAAATAGCATTTTATAAAGAACCTCCGGTCTAGCTTTCAGGAGTTAATCATCTGCCGAGCTCTCTGTCAGTCCATAATCCCGAGCAATGACTGAAGCAGCCTCTTCTTTTTGTCCGGTCGGCACCAGCCAGCTGATCTTGATCTCTGAAGTGGTAACCAGCAGTATATCTATCTCCCGTTCAGCCAGCAGCTGAAAAACCCGGGCTGCTACTCCAGGCTGGGATCTCATACCTGGGCCGACAACCGATATCTTGCTGACATCCTGCCGAAACCACCAGTCCTTAATCTCCCACTTCTCCTGATTGAGGCCGATTATCTTACGGGCCTGCTCCAGCTCGGTGCCGGGAATGGTAAAACTGAGGTGCATGCTGCCATTTTTATCCCTGAGCTGGGATATCATATCTACATTGATCTCGGCCTCAGCCAGACTGGAAAAGACAGCGGCCAGACCGGCTGAAGTGCCCGGCATGTTGCGGAGAGTTATTTCTATATCTTCCTCGCTGACTGCCAGGCCGGTGATAATACTGGCTTCCAGATAATCAATGCCACCGTTAATAACCGTGCCCCGGCGGCTGGAACAGCTGCGTCCTACATAAAGGGGCACCTGATATTTTTGGGCCAGTTCCACTGCCCGGGAATGGATTACTTCAGCTCCCAGGCTGGCCATTTCCAGCATCTCTTCATAGGAAATCCGCTCCAGTTTGCGGGCCTGAGCTAGAATGCCCGGATCACAGGTATAGATGCCGTCAACATCGGTATAGATTTCACAGCTGGCCTCCAGTTTGGCAGCCAGAGCTACTGCCGAGGTATCACTGCCGCCCCGGCCCAGGGTGGTATATTCATTGTTTTCAGCCACTCCCTGATAGCCAGCCACCACAGGAATTTTGCCGGCGGCAAGCTCCTGATGCAGCCTGGCGGTATCAATATCAATAATCCGGGCCTTTTGATGACTGCTGGTTGTTGTCAGGTTGAGCTGAGCAGCGGTAAAGGAAACCGCCTCCAGACCCAGCTCCTGAAGGGCCAGAGAAAGCAAGGCAATAGAAACCTGCTCTCCGGTATTGAGCAGCATGTCAAGCTCCCGGGGATCGGGGTCGCTGCTCACCGCCCGGGCCAGTTCCAGCAGCTCGTCGGTGGTATTCCCCATAGCTGAAACAATCACCACTATACCCAGTTCATCCTGCTTGCGCTCGCTGATCTGCCCGGCTACCTGCTTGATTTTATCAACTGTCGAAAGAGAGCTTCCTCCAAACTTTTGAATCACAATCTCCATACCTAATTCCTCCATCCAGTGTAAAACAAAAAACAGTTACTCCTTTAGGTATTCTTTAATACTTTATCATACCTTAAGAAAAAAATAAAGGAGGTTTTGCTCAGCTATTAGCTGCTGCCAGGGCCTTAGCTTCTCTGCCCCGGTGTGCTTTTGCTGCCAGGACTGTAAATTTCCAGTCCCTGGTCACACTGAGGGCAATCTTCCGGTTCAACTGCTTCAATCTCAAGCTCCAGCAAAGGATGGAAAGGAAAGGGGAAATCCACCCTGCCGCCACTGCGATCAACTATTGCAGTAATGCCGGCAACCTCCACCTCATAATCCTGGAGGAGATCCAGAACCTCCTGAACCGAGCCCCCGGTGGTAACAACATCCTCCACCACCAGAATACTCTCTCCTGGCTGAATTTCAAAACCCCGGCGGAGCTGCATCTCTCCCTCTTTTCTTTCGCTGAAGAGGCTTCTCACCCCCAGGGCAGCAGCAGCAACATAGGAAAACACCACTCCGCCCAGAGCTGGCCCGATCACAGCATCTATATCTGAGTTCTGCCAGTCGGCTGCTGCAGCCTGGCCAAGCTTTTCTGCCCTGGCTGGATACTGTAAAACCCGGGCACACTGAATGTACCTGTCGGCATGCAGTCCCGAAGTGAGCTGAAAATGCCCTTCAAACAGAGCACCACTATCAATAAGCATATCCTTTATTTCCTGCTCAGTCAAATTGATAACCTCCTGCTATAATTTTTTAATGATTTCAATCTGCTGGTAGTTTGCAAATATCTTAATTTAAAATAATTAATTAAATAAAAGAACTCAGAAATTAAAAAACTCAGAAATTATGCCTCTTTCTTTAATTTTAAGACATATTTGCCTCTCACGTTAACATCTACAAACAGACAAAAAACAGCTGTTTTTATCTGCAGGGTAGAGTAAAAGGTCAAATTCGCTCTAAGTGATTATCAAATTCTATTTAATTCTGTTTAACTTACTATATATTTGATATATTATATTTTGTTGTCAGATAAAAATTACATTTATTGTCAGATAAAATCAACGGCAATTAACACTGGTATCTGCTTATTACAGCCAGACCATTAATTGGACTAATTAGGACGATAAGCGGTTGAAGCTGCTCGCTGTCAGCGGCTGCTCTCTGCTCACCTTAAGGCCTGGCCGATTATCTCCTCCAGGCTGCTGCAGTTCTGCTCCTCTAGATAATCAATAATTCCCCTCTTAATCCTGACAGGAGCCAGGGGATCCAGCAGAGTGGCAGTTCCCACCGAGACTGCCCTGGCGCCGGCCAGCAGAAACTTGATCGCATCCCGTCCAGACATTATGCCGCCTCCCCCCAGAATCGGGAGAATATCAGCCTGAGCCAGCTGATAAACCAGCTTGA
>SL_8KL_010_SEDDRAFT_10004924_pt1 | contig 10612 bp, 7 predicted proteins | sample SodLakKL_010_SED_4_FD_11160 | JGI IMG/M metagenome (IMG submission 11160) | reverse complement strand
TCTCCACCCCCCTGGCCAGGACCACGTTCTGCCCTGCTTTCAGGGACTGCACCGCCTTTTCCTCGTCTTCCTTTTTTTCTATGCTCAAGAAATTGAAGTCCTGCACATCCAGGGCNTGGGTCCTGCCCAGGGCCTGGATCTTTTCCAGATCGCCCTTCTCCGCCAGGATGCCGTCAACCCCGGATTCCAGGGCCAGGGTGACCAGACTCTTATCAAAAGGCACCGCCTTGAAATATATTTTTTTGGTCATGGTATTTCTGCTGCCGGTTATGGGTTATAAATCAGTTTCCGCCGTTGGATAGAACATCCATGGCCTCGTCCACATCCATATCGTCATGAACCACGTGATTCAGGGTCTTGACCAGGGATGTCACATCACTGTGCTGAAAAACGTTTCGCCCCACAGAAAGCCCGGCAGCTCCGGCGGCAACGGAATCGTGAACCATCTTCACCAGATCCCGGTCATTATCCAGTTTGGGACCTCCGGCGATAACCACGGGGATGCAGCAGGCCTCCACCACCTTGACGAAACTGTCGGAATCACCGGTATAGGCAACCTTGACCACGTCCGCCCCCAGTTCTTCCCCCACCCGGGCGCAGTGCCGGACCATATTCATGTCGAATTCATCCTTGACCTTGGGGCCGCGGGCGTAAACCATGGCCAGCAGAGGCATGCCCCATTCGTTGGCCTTGGATGCCACATGACCCATATCCCGGAGCATTTCCCGTTCCGATTCATCTCCCAGGTTTACATGGACGGAAATTCCGTCAGCCCCCAGCTTGATGGCGTCCTCTACGCTGGCCACCAGGGTCTTGGCGTTGGGATAGGGAGAAATGGAAGTACTTGCTGAAAGGTGAATGATGAGACCGACGTCGTGTCCCTTGCCCCGGTGTCCGCACCGGGCCAGGCCCTTGTGCATGAGCACGGCGTTGGCTCCGCCCTCGGCCACCTTGTCCACGGTGACCCGCATGTCGATTATCCCGTCAATGGGACCCACTGTTACCCCGTGATCCACAGGAACAATGATGGCCCGGCCCGTGTTGCGGTTGAAGATCCTCTCCATTCTGATGGTCTTTCCCAGGTGCATGACAATACCTCCTGATGGTTTGGGGCGGCAGGTTCAGGCGGACCTTCCTTAGAAACAAAAAAAGGGCCGCCGGCTTTTGCCTGCGGCCCTTGGGTTTTTGGATTTTCTACTTGACTTTAAGGCTAAACTCCTCCCTTTGGACCACAGGCCTTTGTAAAATAAAAATACCAAAAATAAAAAGAGGTATGGCTGGGTCTTAGGGATTCGCTTAACATGAGCAGTTCTGTAAACACGACTTTTGAATATTGTCAACAAAAAATTTAAACAAACTCAACTTTTTTCATCTGGCCGGGCATTTCCCAGCACCCCGTGCGCCATACGGATATGTCCCACATCCTCCCAGGAAAGCCCCAGCAGCTCTGCCCCGGCCGCATCCACCGCCACCGGATCGAACCCGGCGATCATCTTCTGTACTGGCGGGGAACACTCTGCACCGCCCAGATGATACTGGGCCAGGCCCACCCGGGCATCCACAATGGACAGGTCCGGCTTGCGGTAGCAGTTGAGCTCGAATATGCTGCGCTGCATCCGGCTGTGAAAGTACGATTTTTTCCAGCTGCCACCCTGCTGATAATGCTTTGGCGGAGCCAGCCCCATAAGATTTTTCATGGCCAGGGTAACCCCGGCCAGGGAATGGCGTTTGAGTACAGGGACGGAAATGAGCATGCCGGAAAATATACTTTTGGGCAGATATATTTCCGGCAGTACCTGAAACTCTGGGTTGCGAAGCCTTTTTAAGGGTTCATGGTTAAGATCCACCAGTTCCACACCCAGTTCTCCCGCCAGCCGGTCATACCCCAGGGATTCAAAGACCTCCCGGGTCTCCATTCCAGAATCCCCGCAGCCTTCGGCAATAATTATCCTGGCCCTGGAATTTTCCCGGACATACTCAACTAAGGCCCGGATCATCTCCGGATCACTGGTCACCGGAAAAGGCGAGTCATTGACCAGATTGGGCTTTATCCAGATGAGCCTGCGCCGCCGGAAAACCATGTCAGCCCCGATTTCATCCAGGCAGGCGGCCAGGGTTGCAGGATAACCGGCAAACGGCTGCATTGAGACTTTCAGCTCAGGCATAATCTTCTTCGCATCCCTCCCTGCTCTAAATAATCAGAATCTGGTCACTCTGAGCACTTCCTCCAGGGTGGTCCTGCCTCTGCCCACCAGGTCCAGACCGTGCCGGAACATGCTCCTGCGTCCGGCACCTTGCATGAAATTCCTTATTTCATCCGCGGATGCCTTCTTGACAATGAGACTGCGCAGCTCCTCAGTTACCGGCATCAACTCAAAGATGCCCCGGCGACCCTTGTATCCGCTCTGCATGCACTTGTCGCAGCCCTCTCCCCTTACCTGGGTGGTCAAGCCGGTCTGCTCTTCCTCCAGAATGGCCAGAGTAACTCTGCTGATGGGTTCCTCTCTGGAACAGGAGGGACAGTTGATCCGGACCAGGCGCTGACCCATGACCATGAGCATGGAAGAGCCCAGTAGAAAGGGCTCTATTCCCATTTCCAGAAGTCTGGCCACAGCAGTGGGAGCGTCATTGGTGTGCAGAGTGGCCAGTACCAGGTGGCCGGTAAGGGATGCCTGAACTGCTGCGGACGCTGTTTCGAAATCCCTGATCTCTCCCACCAGGATGATATCGGGATCCTGGCGCAGAAAACCCCGCACCGCTCCGGCAAAGGTCACCCCTGCAGCCCGGTTCACCTGCACCTGGTTCACACCCGGAAGGTGGTACTCCACCGGATCCTCCACAGTCATTATGTTCAGGGATTCCTGAACCAGTTCCTGGAGAGCCGAGTACAGAGTAGTGGTCTTGCCGCTCCCGGTGGGTCCTGTAACCAGGACGATACCGTAAGGAGAGGTTGTGACCTGCCGGTAAAGATCGATATCCTCCTGGTCCATGCCCAGTTCCGGCAATGACAGCACGTTTTTGGAACGGTCCAGGATGCGCAGCACTGCCTTTTCTCCCCGCAGGGTGGGCGTGGTGGAGACGCGCAGATCAATATCCTTGTTTCCTACCCGGACCTGGAAGCGGCCGTCCTGGGGAACCCTGGACTCGGCCACGTCCATCTCGCCCATTACCTTGATCCTGGCCAGTACAGTGGGCTGTACCGCCGAATCCATAGTACGCATGGTTTTAAGCCCGCCGTCCATGCGGTAGCGGATCACGAATTTCCTGTCCTGAACCTCGAAATGAATATCGCTGGCTCCCTGGCTGATGGCCTGATGCAGGGTCTTGTTCACCAGGCGGACTATGGGGGCATCCTCGTGGGACCATCCCAGAAGATCCCGGCCGAAACCGTCGCTTTCACCGGAAAAATCCGAGTGCTCCGGTTCTGTTTCGTAATCCTCCTCCCACAGGGAAAGAGCCTGTTCCAGGACTGGAAAAAAAGTGTCCTCTTCCACCATTCTGGTCCTGAGAATCTTGCCCAGCTTCCAGGCCAGATGATCCGCCAGGGGGAGCGCCCTGGCCGAGCTCACCAGAATCAGCAACTGATCCTGTTCCAGGCTTACCGGCAGAAACTCGTTGCGCTGGGGAAAGGAAAGATAGGTCTTCACCACATCCCGGGGCAGTGATCTTAAGTCGAAATCATTCAACTGCATCCTCCATCATTGCGTCGGTCTCCGGCATTTGAATCCCGAAGGCTTCCTGTTGCCTTTGAGACCGGCCCCAGAATTCCCGCTTCAGGATTTCCTCCTGCTCCCGCCTTGCCTCGTGAACCCGGTCCATGCGGTCCCTGGTCAATTCATCCGCATGCTCCACGCTCTCAATGATCCTGGCGGTCAAGAAAACCATGAGGGTGGTCTTGGGGGCGGAGATATGCTCGCGCCTGAACATCCAGCCCAGGCCGGGCACCTTTGCCAGTCCGGGGACTGCTTCCCGGGTATGTGTATACTCGCTCTCCACCAGACCGGAAATGACCATGGTGGAACCGCTGGGCAACTGAACATTGGTCCTGGTATCCCGGCTCATGGTAGTGGGAGCATCCTGAGCTATCTGTCCAATGACGTTCTGGACCTCCTGTTCCACTGCCAGGCGGATCATTCCGGTCTCTGTGTTGATAGTGGGCGTCACCAGAAGTCTGATGCCCACTTCCCGGTAATCAAAGGACTGGATAACATTACCCTCCGGGTCTATGCGTTCATGGACCCTGAAGGGCCGCTCCTCGCCAACAAAAACCTCGGCCTCGGCATTGTTCAGAGTCATTATCTGGGGTGTGGAGATGATATTAAAATCCGTGGCTGTCTTGATAAAGTTGACCAGAGCTCCCAGGGTGGAAAACTCCTGCCCGGCGTAGGTAATAACATTGCCCAGTGCTCCCACAGACAGGCCGCCAGGTGCCACAGGCGGGGCCGGATCCGAAAGCAGGGGGCCCAGTTGTGTGTCCGGATCCAGGAACCCCCCGGTAACAACTCCGTCCGACCCCCCCACTCCGGCCAGCCATTCCACACCGAAACGCTGACTGTGTTCCAGGGTGGTCTCCATGATCAGAGCCTCCACATAGACCTGGGCCAGTGGCTGATCCAGATGCTCTATGATCTCGTCCACTCTGGTCAGGAGCTGGGGATCCACCATGACCAGGACGGAATTGGTAGCCTTATCCGGTGAGACCACCATGTTCTCCACCGCCTCGGCGCGCTCATCAATCTCACCGGCCAGGAGGTCCTGCAGGACTTCGGCAACGGATTCCGCCTTGGCGTTCTTCAGAGCATATATTTTTAGTCCCGTTTCTCTCTCTTTGATCTCGTCCAGATTTTGCACCAGCCCCTTTACTGCTTCAATCTGATCAGGAGCTCCGGCCACTATCAGGGCATTGGACCACTCCACAGGGAGGACTACTGGCATCTCGCCCATCTGGCCGCGCTCTATCAGGCCTTCATAGAATTCTATCACCTTGGAGGCAGCCTCTTCTGCTACTGCATCTTTCAGGTAGAGCATCTCGGTCTCCCACTTCGGCCCCAGCTCCTGGACAGTGCTGATAATATCGGACATCTTCTCGATGTTCTGCCTGGTATCCCGGACCAGGACGGCCCGGGCAGGAGGAATCCCCAGCACCTGGCCGTAATCCGAAACAAAAGGCTGCAGAAGCTCAGCTGCCTCCTCTACCGGCACCCTGGGCTCCAGCTGGATGACCGTGGTCAAAAGCTCATACTTTTCTCCCTCCAGGGGCGGAAAGGAAAAAGGATCTCTCATACTCTGGACCACCGGGGCCCGGAGCACATACATTACCCCTCCCTTGGAGACCAGCTCCAGATCGTTGCTGGCCAGGATGTTCTCGAACACGGCCATGAGCTCGGGCTCGCTCATGGGCTGACGGGTATGCAGAGTCACCTTGGTTTCAGGGATCTGGTCCTCACGGAAAACTATATTACGGTCCGTAACCCGGCTCACAAAAAGGATGAAGTCCTCCAGGAGCACCGCATCCAGATCAGCAGTCATCTCCTCCTGGATCTTCTCGGAATGGGCTGTCTGGGCCAAGGGCAGAACCAGGAGCCATGCAGCCGTAACCATGAAAAAGCAGGCCCAGGCAGTGAATATCTTGCTGTTCAAAATTGCCGACAATGTATCCCTCCAGGAAAAATTTAATCTATCTCCACCAGGAAACTGACGTTTTCTCCCCCCCGCTGCACATCCATGCTCACCAGGGAGCTGCGGTCCATGCCTGAATAGGCCTGCATCAGATCCTGGGGCCCCCTGATGGAGCGGCCGTCGATGCGGCTCAGCACGTCTCCGTTCTCCAGCCCCACCTGCTTGAGCATGGAATCCTCACGGATATTGTTTATCCGGAAGCCCCTCATTTCGCCGTTCTCGATGTAAGGCTCAAAATGGGCCTGCTGAAGCAGTTCATTGGGGTTCTCCAGGAAGGGACGGGCTTCCTGCCTGGACAGGGTTACCCTGCGGGAATCCCCGCTGCCCCGGTCCCGCCTGGATTCCGGAGATCCGGCCCTTTCTGTGCTGGCTTGCGCATCCTCCTGTCCATTTCCCTTGACCCACATGGCCAGGGTCTCGCTCCGGGGACCGGATCTCCACACCGTGGACCAGGGCTCGATCTCGGAGAGCTCCCATCCCTGTTCTTCTTCTCCCTTAATTACCAGCCTGGTCCCATCCCGGGTTTCCACCAGGGCCAGCTTTTGCTGCCCGGTATGCGTACCCAGAAGCCTCCAGTCCGTCGGGGATGCTTTTGTTTCCGCCTCACTTGGGGAGGGATCCGGATCAGCAGAAGGAATCTCCAGACCCATAATGTTCTTCTCCAGAATGAGCGACTCCCAGGCAGGCTCATCATCCTGGGGGGACAAGAAGGCTGCGTCAACCTGAGAGGAAGGATAATTGTCAGGTGCGGCCCTGTACTCCACTGCTCCTGCCAGGAGGTAGGCTGCTGCCACTCCTGTCAGAACCGGCCACAGCAGGTGCAGACGGGGTGTTAGTATATGGCGGAAAAAGCGCATCTTGTTAAAATATATGGTTTGCGTTTCTGAAATTACTTGCTTTCTTAGTGTATAACATGAAAAAGGACAAACATAAAGAGGACAAACCGGCTTACAGCAAATTTTCCGGCATCATCAGGACAGCCCTTCTATCTTGTTTGGAAAAACATGTCTGCGCCGGGAGACCTTTTTATTTTGAGCCCGAGCATACGAAAATGCAAAAGTTCAGAGAGTGCGCACCCTCATTTCGTCTCCAGTTGCTTTTCACCTCACCTCGCTGTGAGGCAGTTACCATCGACTGCGGGGTTGACTTGCCCCGGGATGGACTTGCACCATCCTGACAAAACGCCTTCACAGGCGCACCTAATGCAATCTGCGGATTCCGGCTTGTCACGCCTTGGCGGGATGAAATTCCGAAGGACAGCTGAGCTGATTTTCACCGGGGCTCATTTGATAATCCTGCTGATCCTGTTAATCCTGTCTAAGGCCTGCCACCTGCTTCGCGTGGTTATTGTTCTTCATGACAGGGTTTCAAGAGCAAGCCGCTGAACTGCGTTTTATACCCCCCTGTTTGTTTTCCAGACTGCCAACATTTCAATGTGTTCGGTATCCAGCTTTTGATGAATATATTGCCTTTTAAAAACCCCTGAATTAATAAATTCAATCATGCCTGAATACAAAACCCGTCTGCAGTCTCTGGATATGGCCCGAGGGATTGCAATCACCCTCATGGTGACCTTTCACTTCTTCTACAACCTGGAATACTTCCAGGTGGTGGAAATAAACATCAAGGAAGATCCTTTCTGGACCAGCCTGCGAAACCTTATTGTTTCCATGTTTATATTTATTGCCGGGATCAGTCTCTATCTATCCTCCATCAAGAGGCGTAATTTCATCATTCACCTGAAAAAACAGAAATGGCTGTGCATTTGCGCGGTGCTGGTGAGTGCGGCCACCTATCCAATGTTCCCGGAATCCTGGATCTACTTTGGAGTGCTGCATTTTATCCTGGCTGCCAGGATTATCGGGTTTGCTTTCACCGGGCTTTACTTTACCAACCTGGTCCTTGGAATACTGATCCTCTGGATGGGGATATCCCTGGAAAATGAAATTTTCAATTCCAGGTGGTTGAACTGGATCGGCTTTACCACCTTTAAGCCGGTAACCGAGGATTACGTCCCTCTTTTCCCCTGGCTTGGCGTTTTTCTGCTGGGCGTATTTACGGGGAAACATTTTCTTGGCCGGGGAAAAATCCCGAATCTGCTGCAGCGGTCTTACCCGGGAAGACCGGCTGGTTATCTGGCCCTGGCAGGACAGAAAAGCCTGCTCATCTACATGGTTCACCAGCCCATACTCATGGGCCTTATCTACATGGTACTGATGCTGAGCTGACGAAATGACCCCTGCATTTCTCCGGGAGCGCACTTTTCCATGCGCAAGGCAAGGACATGCAAAACTTTCGGGCTCAGACGACCTGGCAGGTCTTCGGCTTATCCCCCAGCAACCTGTAAGCAGGCTGGCCTGTGGCTCAAACTTTGATCAGATTTTCATTCAGGCCGTTTTCTTGCCAATTGATCAATGATAGGCAGAACTGTATGAGCGGACAGATGAATAAAAGGCAGGGCCGCAAGGGCCCCGCCCATGAGTCTTGTCTGCAGTAGGAATGATTGAGAGTGGGGCTTGGCCCCTTTTTTATTCTGTCAACCTGGAGGAAAGGTTCTAACGATTGATGCTTTTCTTGACCAAGTCGGGCATTACCCGCAACCCAAGAAAAAGATATTAACCGCCCGCTTTACTCAAGGCGCAATGGCCGCACCAAGGAAGAAATTTATCTTTGCGGGGTGAACTCACGCCTTTGGTGTGACAGGCCGCAAAGAGAACACTTGCCAACCCTTCAGGATACCACATAGCCGTTAAGATGGAAGCCTTTTCTTATGCTGTCTCACCCAGCATAAGAAAAACCATTCTTCTTTGTGCTTGCCTTCGTGGTCTTTTTGCCTTTGTGGTTTAACTTCTTCTTTTTTTATGACAGTAACTCATGAGTAAGTCTAATTGGTTTGCAAATAAAGACGGCCGGTGCGGTAGATCCGCACCGGCCGTTAGGGTCGATTTAAAATAAAATCTGGGGTTTTTCTCTGAGCTTATCTATTCAAAATTTTGTACGGTTACTTCTCCGGCATCCACTACGACATTGTTAGAACTATGAAAATCTATATCATCATCGTCCTCCGGGTTGTCTTCATCTGCCTGGTCGGTAAATGCGACTGTATAATCTCCCGGCGGCAAAAAAGCTGCCCTGTACTTGTACACTGTCTCACCATTAATATTGTTTTCTGACACTGTAGCGGTTGTCAGAGGATCTGTTTCTTCACCCTGTATGTCATGCAATTCTGCATTGTGCCCTTCAAACACATAAACAGCATTACCGCCATCTGGATCAATCAATTCAGAATCTACCTCTCCCGCGATAATGCCAACTTCGGCATTGTCCACAAGACGAAGGGTTGGTTTTAAGAAATAGTCATCATGACCTTGGGGGTCAATTACGGATTTCCTGAGATCAAAATCAATGGTGAAATCCGCATGGCCACCAGCTGGAACAACAAAGCCCTGTACCAGTTTTAAACCGGTCTGAGCGCCGCTTGGAATCCGCAATGACTCTGTCTCTTTTCCATCCGCATCAAATTGGATGTAAGAATCTTTTTCTCCACGTTCAGCATTTACCTTGAGCCTGATCCAGTTATATCTGCCAGCCTTAACTTCTTCTTCACCCAACAATTCTTCGCTGAGTCCGCTATGGAGAGCAAGAAGGTCGATCTTGCGTTCGTACTCTTCACCAGTACAAGGTTGTCCTTGAACTTTAAACTCATTATTACCTTCAAACTCATCATTATCATCAACCTCGCAAAAATAAAATTCTTTGCGATCTCCATCCTGATGCTTAAGCTCAACGCCGGTAAATGCAACTACCACCTTTTCTGCATCATCAACTGGGGAATCAGTGATTGAAAGGCTCAAGGTGCCAGTTTCTCCGGACCCACTGCCGCTTCCTCCTCCACCGCATGCCATCAGCAGCATAACAGCGGGAACAAGGAAAATAATCACGCATAGCCTGCTCCAGAAACTCATATTTTTTTTCATGTCAACCTCCTGTGTTTGGTTGTTAGATTTCATGGTGGGCTGTTCCAAGAAAATGATCCTGTTAAAATGTCTTATTTAAGCAAAACTATTGAATCCTGCAAGAACAGGTCCCGGAAAGGGCAACCGCTCTCCCCAGGGGATTGTCTTCCAAACTGGCCAGTATCTATGTATGAAGTTTAGCTTTTCTTACCCTGCCAGATAAAAATGGTCAATACCAGAAGTGTAGAGATCATTGCCAGCCTGAGGGCACCAGGTCCTTTATCCGGCCCTGCTGTTCAAAGGGGGTGCTGCCCCCGCCCAGGCTGATGTTTCCCTGCACCCGGTAGGTGGATTCCAGGGGACTGGACCAGTTCAGAGCCACGCTTCCGGTACACTCCAGCTCAGCCGGCTCTTTAAACTCCAGCTGCAGTATCTCCAGCTGCTCCTCCCGGAGGGCAGCCTCCAGGAAAAAACCATCCAGACGCAGGTCCCTGCTCAGGGCCAGGGGAGAAGAACTTTCCAGCTCTGCACGGCCCATGGCAGGGGGCTGCCCCCAGGAGTCAAAAACCGCAAGAACATCCGCACGTATCAGCCCTTCCACATCCCTGTCCGGGATCATTTGAGCCAGGTCTGCTTCACCCTTGAGGAATACCTCCCTGCCCCTGTTTACCCCCAGGACCATTTTCGGACCGGTATCCACCTCTATACGGATCAGGGGGCTTAAGCCGAGCCTGACCCTGACCACGGGCAGGACATACGTGCTGTCTGCGTGAGATATCTTCACCCCCTGCATGCGCACGCCTGTCCATCCAGAATCCAGAAGGCTTTCACTGCTCATCCGCATTTCCGGGACTCTCTGATCCGCCTCCCTGAACCCTCTCTCCCAGAAAATTTGCGTGGGAAAAAACATGAAGATGCCCAGGAGCAGGCCGAATAGGAACAAAAGCCCCCACGCCGGGATCTTTTTGATCAGCCCG
>SL_8KL_010_SEDDRAFT_10004923_pt1 | contig 10614 bp, 6 predicted proteins | sample SodLakKL_010_SED_4_FD_11160 | JGI IMG/M metagenome (IMG submission 11160) | reverse complement strand
ACCTGACTTTCGTATTACGAACTACGTCAGCTATCACCATTACCCAGACACACATATTTTACATACTCACGCATTCAAAAAACCATTACGAACGCCGTCAGGTGATTTGTACACGAACAGCGTTTGTTTGACCTTTTTAATTTTATTTCCTCTCAGGCTACAAAGTCTAAAATACCTTGATGTAATTGATGATATTATGTCATGCACACGTTTCAAAGAACTCGATCCATTCGACGACGTTATCAAAATATGGGATATAAAAACAGCTAAGAAAAAGCACAGCATGGCCTGAATAAATATGGACAGAAGATGTAGAACTGTTTGAATTTCACAGGGGGGTGAGTATCTGATTGATGGAGCTACTCTTACTAAAATCACCTTAGGGCTAAAAGAATTAGGATAAACATCATAACCACAGCATTATTTTATAAAAAATGAAAACCCATGGAAAAATCAAAATCTAAACCAAGAAAAATGAAAACCTTCTTTTATATCATATGCTCCCTTCCAACTATAACATTTATAATTGTCTTTACCTAGTTTTTCATTGAAAATGCTCCTCAATGTACTCATTCATTTCTTTTTTGTCTAATGGCATACTCGAACTACCGATACGCACATAGAAATCATCGTTATCAAAAAAAACTGGTTTCTCGCTAGGTGATACCTCTATAATACAAATTATATTGCCTTCAATTTCATGGAAATTTATATCTACATGATTTGCAGCAAATACCTTCCCAAGTTTGTTTGTGATTTCTCTATTTAGTTGCAATTCAAATTCATCTTTGCCTTTGTTCATCAATTCAAAATCACGTTCTAATCCAGTTACATCATGATATTTATCATCCACACCTATTACCAGCCTCCCTCCGTCAGAATTTGCGAAAGCACATATTTCTTTAACTGTAGCGCTTTTCAGTTTTTTATTCGCTTTTTTCTGATAGGTATCGAAAAGAAATGTTTCTTTATATTCTAAATGTTTGGATTCTTCCTCGCCTATGTAGTCTCTTATATCCATTATATCCTTCTCTTTAATACCTTCAAAGGTGCTCAGTATGTCCTCTATAAGCATAATCGTATCTTGTTTATCCAGATCATTGTTATCCATTGGGCAACTCGAGTGTTGTATACAATTTGGACATCCGTTTTCGCAATCACAGGTAGATAATAGTTTATGAGATTTTTCAAGGAGGTTAATCATATTTTCGTATATGTTTTCTAATAACCCAACACCGTATTCATTAGTTTCATAAAGGAAAAGACCCGGATTATTTCTTAAATTTTCATGCTTCATGTGATGGCTTCCAGAAATATCTGATATATCACATAGGGCTTGAATAGGTGATAAGTTGATTAATGTATGTGTCAATCCATGCAGCGCATAATTAAAGTCAATATGTGTGTGTTCATTAATATAGTTTTGAGAAAAAACAAACCATAAACCATCAACATTCATGGTATTAGGATTAAAGTTTAAAGGACATGTATTAATAATATCCCCGTGTTTATTTTTTCTAAAGTATTTTATATAATACTCGTCAACTTTCAATTTACCTTTACCCAAAATTATATCTCTTCCTTGTAGCTCCTTAGATTTTTCTGAATTTTCTATTGAGATACTTTTTTTTGTTACTGGATAAGTTGACTCATCGTGAGGATGCTTTTCTACTATAGCCCTAGAACCATCATAAGACTTCACCTCATATTTTTCACCATGAACCATATATATAGCTCCAGGATAAACCTCTTTAGGGGCTCTTAAGGTATTAGTTTCACCAATTTTTTCTCCTCTATATTCTATAGCTACTGGTTTATTATCAACGCCTCTTAGGCTAATTTTTTCATGTTCGTTGATTGAAACTCCAGCTCTTTCATTTTTTGTAGGTGGTAATTTCAAAGTCGAATCTATGAAATTATCTAAATTGGTATAATTATCGATCTCATAACCATTTTTAAATTTTCTTAAATATTTTGAATTAATTTCTGATCTCAGACAAACAGAGTGTTGCTCTTTTATTTTTTCATTTTCGGGATTTATTATTGCATTTTCGAAATTGTTTGAAAGTAATTCTTCAGGATTTCTTAGAAAATATTGATCTAGTGGATTATTCATCGCAGCAAAAAATACATCAGATTCAATGTTTGATCTGCCGGCTCTATTTGCTCTTTGCCAAAAACTACCCAGAGAACCCGGATATCCCGCAAGGATTACAGAATCTAAATTACCTATATCAATACCTAACTCCATTGCAGAGGTTGAGATAATGCCTTTTAAAGTCCCGTTAAATATAAGCTCTTCAATTTCTCTTCTCTTTTTTCTTGGTATACCTGCCCTATATGATTCGATTTTTTTTCTCATCATAGGTTCTAATTTTTCTCTAGTCACTTTTGTCATAGATTCAACCATATTACGAGATTTACCAAATGCTAAAGTCATAAATTGGGATGCTACATGTTCAGCAATTATATAGCAAATATCAGTAAAAATCGACCCTTCCTCTTCTTCTCCAGATTCAAAAAGAGCTAATGTCTTTTTCCATGATGGAGAACCATCGTTATCTATAACTACTACTTCTTTACTAATTAGGTCTTCAGCGAATGTATTTGCGTTTCCTATAGTAGCAGATAGGCAAATATATTGAGGATAAGCACCATGATATGATGATATAATATTTAATCTTCTAAATAGATTTGATACATGTGAACCAAAAACTCCTTTATACCAATGGGATTCGTCTATAATTATATATTCTAAATCTTTGAAAAAAGTATGCCATTTTTCATGATTATAAAGGATATTATAATGTAACATATGTTCGTTAGTTAAAATAACATTTGGAAAATTTTTTAATATTCTTTTCCTATCTTCCTCAGAGGTATGGCCATCGTAATTTTTTGCGATTTCTTTATCAATTATTTCCTTTCCTAGTTCATTAAAAGTGTTTTTCTGGTCTTGTGCAAGTGATTTAGTAGGTGAGATATATAAAAATTTTTTATTGGGGTTATCTATTAATGTATCAATTATGGGTAATACATATGTGAAAGTTTTTCCAGAAGCATTTGAGGTAGTTATGAAAGGATTTTTATTATTATACAATGCATTTATTGCACTCGCCTGATGAGTATAGAGTTTATCAATATTTTTTTCTTCTTTTAAGTATTCCCAAATTTTTTCATTCAATAAATCAAAATTATCGTCGTACCTAGCTTCTTTTTCTTCAAGTTCGATTGATTGTTTAATTTCTCCATTAATATGATCTGAGTTTGTAATGTAATCGAATAGCTCTGAAATACTACAACTATCTCTTTCTTTTACTTGTTTGTCTTTTATTTCTTCATGAGTTTTCTTTTGTTCATCAGACAAGATTCCTAGTTTTTTTCTCAAATCATATCTTTTGTCTGGATTTTTGTAGATCTTTATAGCCTGATTTATTTTCTCTTGCCCTTTTCCACGGGGATAATATATTTTTGAAATTCCCTTTCCACCAGTATAAGTTGGGTTATATATTTCGATGTATCTGTATTCTTTAATAATAGCTTCTATATCACGTATGCTTTTATCTTCAGCAATATGTTTAGAGATAAATTTTGATAAATCTCGAATTTGGAGCGGCCCAAATTTTTCTAGAACCAAGGCTGCAATCTCTCCTAGTATTACTTCAAATTCGTATTTTGGATATACTTTGTTATTTTTTACTGTTAAAAATCTGTTTTTTTCCAAATCAGATATTATATCCATTAAATTTTCTTTATTTATGCTTTTTTCAATTTCTTTTTCTACATTTTTTTTAATTTCAACAAAAGAGGTTCCATTATTTTTAATTGACGATAAAACCCACAATTCAAAATCTTTTTTAGTATTCATATACTCACCTAATGATTTCTTTTTTTTATCAATGCTAAATTCAATACATTTTTTTATGTTAATTGCCTCTCCAAATGTGTAATTCATATTGAATCTTCCTTTATATTAATTTCTATCCCATATCATATCTTTTCGTTATATTTAGATATCTTACTCAAAAAAATCAATTGAATCTAAAGTGTCATTGAGCACGATATCATAGATAAAATTAGATTTCAAATATAGATATAACTGAATCACAAAGCAATGTAAAATATTTTGCTTAAAATTAGAGGATTACAAATTTTTCATAAACTACCCCTTTCCTCAATTCAAATATTCTATTACATAATCTTGAACTATAATAAAAATGACTTTACTTTATCTAATTCTTTTTCAGGCAAAGATATTTATTTACATATTTATTTGTATTTAGTAAAACAAACTAAAAAGGAGATTTAAAATGGACTCTAATCTGAAATTACATGAAGAATATAAGAGAAATGATGTGGCAGAAGCTTTTGGAGAAAAAGGTGGTCCTGGTGGTAAATGGGTCAGTGGTGTTGTTCCAGTTGGTGAAAATTCAATTGCTTTATTCATTACATTGAACAAAAAGGATTTTGCTTTGAGACACAGATACGAAGACCGTTTTCAATCAAAAAAAATATTACAATGGCAAAGTCAAAATAAAGCTAGGCCTGACAAAGGAATTGGTAAAAAGCATATAGAAGCGGATCAAGAAACTAATCCTCATCATGTTTTTGTTAGAAGAGAAAAAGGAGAACAGTTCACATATTGCGGTAAAGTCAAATATATACGTCATGAAGGTTCAAAACCAATAACTATATGGTGGGAGTTAGTACAACCTATTTCTGATGAATTATATAAGAAATTTACCAAAGTAACAGATTAATACTAATCTTGTATAAGGAGGAGCTGATTGATAGTCGTTCCCTTGTTTTAAATCCTATGAAATATGTAGATAATTTTATAAGATTAAATAGGGATATTTTAATAAATATTTTAAGGAATCTTTCTATGATATATGCTTTTTTAAATAAGGTTTTAATTGCCAGTAATCTTCTTCTATCTCTTTTTGTATATCCTCATAGACCATCTCTAGAAGATAATCGAGATCATCGTTCTGCAGTTCTAGGTATCTTCCTTTATTACTCTGAACCTTCGCTTTGAGCTGGTGCGAGTCCCTCGAGATCTCTATCGAACATAGCATTTCTTCCATATCTTATCACCTTCAAGAAAGGCGAAAGAGAAGGGGTATAAGTACCTTATGAGAGGGTCTAAATGTTTTACAAAAAGTTAAAGCAGGGTAAAAATTGCGGTCATAATCCTTCCTGTACCAAAGATTGAATCGGATGTCTTCTTATTCTTTTTCATTTTATCACACTGGTACAGGGAGGGTTTTAAATCCTTATACTAGAAGGGTAATTCAATTGAATCCACTTCTAGCTGTTGAACTGCTTAAGCGATAGGAAAGATCTTGGCAGTTATTCCTTGAACATATTAAATTGCTTTTTAGTAAGCTGAATATTCACTTTTTCGAAAGGGGAATCCATGAGTTTTTTTGTATATCCATAAGGATTTTTAATTGCAGTAATTAGGATAAGCTCATAATTGTCTAGCTGTTCTTTTCTATCTTTCTTTAAATCGAACGGAAAACAAATAGGACCATACCTCAAATCTAACTCATTTCTTCCCATTCCTTTTGGGAGGCATATTTCACCATTCAGAACAGTTTTCTCTATATTTTTTTTAAATGTTAGAATGTCTTTGAAGTAAATCTTATCTGTATAAGCATTTTCTCCCTTGACAGTTTTATATAACATATGGTTGGAGACAAAAACATTTATGCTGTCATCTCTTTCTTTCCAGGTCTCTAGGATTTTTTTCTTTTCAATCAAATCCATTTCAATACCATTTAGTATTGTTCAATGCACACTCAAATATTTATATATTCTTAGTTAAACTTTTATTTATTCCGTTATTTGCATTGTATTACCACATCTTCAGGAATCCATCAATTAACATCAGCTTACCAAGCTTCTAGAAAATAAGATCATTTAGCACATCTAATCTGCCCATTTTTTAAATATCTACCTTCAAAATCTATTTAATCTTTAAGAAAATTAAAGGTAGGGAAAAGGAACCAAAACTAGCTTTTACAAAAATATTTTCTGAAAGTAAAATTTATCTTGAAAATGAAGAAACAAACGAAAAGTGGAAGAGATAAATTAAAAATGGTTTTGGGTATCTAGTCCCCTTACTTGTCATAATTTAGACTTGATTTGTCGGCATCGTTTTTTCATAAAAAGTTGAAAGATGGATCCTGATTTTAGATTCCAAAAAAATCAAACAAAACTATTAAATATATTATTAGCCTATATCATATTGCAAAAAAAGCAACTTCACTCGAAGTTGCACCCATGAAAAAAAACAATTCCAGTCTAAAATTCTCGCAGGGCCAACATAGGTTTAGTGATAAAGATAAAACTGTACCGATATCGGTTAATTTACCAGTTACAGATAAATGCAACTATCGATGTCGCTTCTGTTTTGCCAAAGATTGTTTTGGTGACGATACTAGGATTTTGGAGATCCCTTCTATATTAGCGGATGCAGGAACTAAGAAGATAAGCTTCGAAGGGGGAGAACCATTCCTTTATCCAAAGTTGAACGATCTATTAAAGATATCTAAAAAGAATGGACTAGTTACATCTGTAATATCCAATGGTAGCTTGATCACGAAAGACATCATCTCCGAGACAGCGAATCACCTCGATTGGTTAACTTTAAGTATAGATTCAACTCACGAGGAAATCGAATACCAACTAGGTAGAGGATTTGGAAATCATGTCGATCATATCAAAAAAGTAGCTGAGTGGGCGAATAAACTAGATATTAAATTGAAACTGAATACTGTTGTAACAAAATTAAATTTAGATGAAGATCTTTCAAAATTATATTCGTCACTTAGACCTAAAAGGGTAAAATTGTTCCAGGTACTTCCCATATATGGATTAAATGCTGCAGAGATTCAAGACTTATTGATCACCAGATCGAAATTTGAGGATTTTGTAGCGCGGCATCTACACCTAAATAAAAAAGACATCACCGTAATAAGTGAAACAAATCAAGACATGATGGGTTCTTATATCATGATACTAAGAGATGGTCGGTTGTTCAACAACCATAATCGTCGGTATCAGTACAGTAAACACACCATTTTTGAAGATATAGGAAAAGCTTTAGAAGAAGTTGAATGGGATGCACGGAAATTTGAGGAGAGAGGTGGTCTTTATGAGTGGTAATAAGGATAATAAATGTTTAATAATAATAGGCAATACTGTGTTTTATATGACTGTTAGGGTTTTCAAAGGAGGTTCATTTGAACGTGAACACGAGATTGATCAGATGGAAAATGTTTTAGAACATATATATAAAGAGTTTCAGAATGATGTAGGTCAGTTTGCATTTTTCATAGATATAGAAATTAACGGAAGAAAATTAGACGGACTACTTATTATTGAACATCCAAAGGAGGAAGAAAGGAATGTTGTAGTTGTTATCGAATTAAAAAATATTTCTGGAAATATGAAAGCGAATCTAGACTTGGAAAATGAAAAATGGTTAGAGAAAACTGAAAGAGGAACCTCGGAGGTTCTAACATATAAAAACGGGAAGAAAATAAAACCTCTTACACAGTGCAAAAAAAATTCTAAAGAAGTTGCAGAACTCTTGAAAAAATCATTGGAAGAAGAAGATCATGATGAAGTTGAATTTTGGCAATTATTTCCCTTAATAAGTTCGATTACAATTCTTCCAGACGATGCAATATTCAAACTGGAAAACTATTCAAGTAACTTAAAAAAATGGTTCAATGTTATAAACGAAAAGGATATTGCAAAACGTATTACAAAACTAAGGAAAGGATGTGATCTATCAATTCCTTTTGAAGACGCAATTAAATTACTAAAGAAACATGCTACAAAACCAGATAGCAAACAACGAATAAAAGAACTAAAAACAGAAAAAGAAATTAACCAATTTTGGAGAGATTTTAAAGAAAGCAAAGATGTGCCTGAACAGAAAACCGAACCTGAGATATCTTATCCACAAATAAAAACTGCACTTAGTAGTAACAATAAACAAGATATCGAATATGCTTTTGAAGTAATTAATTTCTTAGAATTGAATGGCCATAAGGATGAAATCCTTTCTCTAAGAAAGCATAGAGATTTCGAGATAAGAAAAATTACATTGGAAAACCTAGACAAGTGGCTTGATGGTAAAGAGTTAACAATGGAGATCTTAAAATACGTAGATGACGAATGTGTTGGTGTATGGAGAAAAGCTGACGAATTGATGTATGCATATGGAACTCGCTCTGCAAGACCTAAATACAATTATTTAATAAAGAACTCAAATTATTTCGATCGAGTATACAGTGCATTAGATGTACTGAAGTCTATTGGTAATGAGGATACTTTAGACATTTTGATCGACCTTCATAATGACTTTAAATCAAGATTTGAAGAAGAAATAAGAAGAGAAAAGAAATGGGAAATTATTACTAACAAAGAGATTACTGATGATGAAAGAAAAAATCAAATCGAAAAAGAAACAGATAGTAAATTGAAAACAATGGAAAGTAAGATATTAGATACGATTAAAAATATCGGTGGACCAAAAGTTATTCCCTTCGCAAAAAGTTTATTGGATGAAACTCTGGATGAATACCACACACTCGAGCGGCTTAAAGATGGGGATATAGAAAAAATCGGTGACGTTCAAAATAAAATAATTTATGCTATCGGTTTGTTTGGTCGATTTTTATCTGAAGATGCAATACCTTTGCTTAAGAAAGCATTTGAGGACTCAAACGATGACTCGCTAATACAAACTAAGGTTGTAGATGCTTTAGTCAAACTCGATCACGAAAGTGGTAATCGCTTCCTTGTTGATTTGATAAAAGATAAAAATTCCGATGATTTGCTTCAACTTAAGGCAATAAAACACCTTGGTGAAGCGAAGTTCGAAGAAAGTCTCGATTTCCTTCATCATTTAGTAGAAAATAAAAAACCAACAGAATATTTAGGTATGGATGAACGACGTTTATCAATGTTGGAAATAGGCGTAATCGATGCTTTAGGTAATATAGGATCCAAATCCTCTTTTGATATATTATATCAAAAATACGTGCTAAATGAAGACAACTATCATAGAATGCAAGTTAATAAGGCATTATTTAAAATCGATAAGGACCTGTTCGAAGAAAAATTATTTGAGATTTTAAGGAAAGAAGATATTGTAACAACTAGTATTCATATGGATATCATATATAGGTCAATCAAAGTGAAAAAGGGCGAACTACATTCATATAAGTATCATATAGATTATCAACCGAGTCGGAATCGAATTGGAGAACTAGTCAATTTTTTTATGGACGATATTGATAGAATCGTATTACTAGATGATGGTATGGTTGATAAAATATACGACTCACTGCCAGAGGGAGATTTGGATGAAAAAAACATGGAGAAAATCAATAAAATAGTAAAAGATGCAAACATAACCGACCCTTATGAAAAAACCGAAAAAATCGACGACATACATAGATTGGTAAGTATCTCATATCCTGATATAACCGTATTTAAATACGGTCTCTCTTACCTTTTAAAAGAATATGGTGAATTACCTGAAAGATATGTTGATATGTTAAAAGGCTACATAACATCTGACAAACCGAATTTGAGAAAGTTGGGATTAGAACTCTTAGATTCACTTTATTCTCATGAAGATTTTAAAACAAAATTACAGTTAGATATAGCGGATATCATCGACATGAGGAAAAATGACAAAATAGTCGACTTACTTCGGAAGGTATTCCCAGATGACCGAGGATTCCGCACTTATCTAATAAAATATGATGTTCATACTTCTATAATTCGATGTCTCGGAAGAATCGGAAATGAAGAAGCAGTAAGTCATCTTTTTGATTATCTAGAAAGGGATGACATCCTTCGTGAAGGAGTTCGTTTACATCCTGCATTCGTTCAACTTGAAGGTATAATGAATTCAGAAGGCGAGATAGGAAAAAACCATGGTAAAAAAAAGGGCATTCCTATACCGGATTGGATATTACACAAAGCTGAAGATTCTCAAAGGTATTGTAAATTCATAGCGTATTATTGGGAAAATAAAGCTATTGAACTTTTTAAAGGTTACATCGAGGATGGTGATAATACATTAAAATTGCATGTGTGTCATTCCTTATCTTACTTGAAATTTGAGGAAATAAAACCTTTACTAAAAAGACTGATTTTGGACCCTAATCCACGAGTAAGGGGAGTAGCAATCAATACATACATGTACATCACAGGAAAAAAACTGTACACAAACGATGTGATAAGAAAGGCGGAGGCCGACGAACTATAGGAGCGAATAAAAATGACAAAAGAAAGAGTGAGGAAAATTTTAGACATAATGTGCGATGGCTTATATGAAAGAGAAGACGAGGTACGATTAGCGTTACTTTCTTCTATTGCTGGAGAAAGTATCTTTTTACTGGGTCCACCTGGTGTAGCAAAAAGCTTGATAGCTAGGAAACTAAAGCATGCGTATAAAGATGCAACATCTTTTGAATATCTAATGGGTAGATTCAGTACACCCGATGAAATATTTGGCCCTATTTCCATTAAAAAACTTAAGAGCGAAGACAAATATGAAAGAAAGGTAGAGAACTATCTTCC
>SL_8KL_010_SEDDRAFT_10004922_pt1 | contig 10614 bp, 8 predicted proteins | sample SodLakKL_010_SED_4_FD_11160 | JGI IMG/M metagenome (IMG submission 11160) | reverse complement strand
GGGCCAGGGCGCGCAGCAGCTTCTCGGCGAAGCTGGCCGGCAGGTCGTCAGCGTCGAAGGTGCGGAGGAAGCCGTGGAGGTGCTCGCGGGCGCTGCGCTGCTCCCCCCGGTCCTCCTCGTCGCCGAGCCGACGGTTGCGGGACAGGGCGGCGATGTCGGCATGGATGCGGAGCACCTCGAGCTCGGCGCGGACCACCTCGGCGTCATCGACGGGACCCCGCCGCTCGAGCGCCCCGAGCAGCTCCTGGACCGTGTCGTCGGGCAGGTCGTAGCCGAGCACCGCCCGGCGCAGGGCGTCCAGGACGTCGAGGTGGTCGCCCTCGACGCTCGTGCGCTGCCGCTGCAGGTCGTCGAAGGTCACCACCTCGCCGACGGGGCCCTCGGCCTCCTCCGTGGAGGGCTCGAGGCGCAGCACCGGTTGGCCGGCGTCGAGCTGGACGTTGCTCGCCGCGAGCACCTCCGCCACCTTGCCGGCGAAGGGGGCGGTGAGCGGGGTCTCCATCTTCATGCTCTCGAGCACGGCGAGGGTGGTGCCCGCCGACACGGTCTCACCCGCGGCGACGTTGATCGAGACCACCACCGACGGACCCGGGGCGCGCACCAGGCCCGCGTCGTCCTGGGAGACACGGTGGGGGATCCCGTCCACCTCGATGAGCTGGTCGGGGCCCTGCCGGATCGCGACGACCCGGAAACGCTGGCCCTCGACCGTCAGACGGCGCTCGTAGCGGCGGAGCCGCTCGACGGTGGCGAGCACGCGGGTCCCATTGGTCGCGACGAGGTAGCGACCGGGTCCGGTGCAGGCGACCTCCAGGCGGTAGGCCGTGCCGTCGTAGCGCAGGTCGATCGCACGGGGCAGCTCCGGCTCGACCTGGGGTCGGCCACGGGCGGCCGAGGCGTAGAAGCGGGTGCGGTCGTAGGTCGAGGCCTCGTCGTAGGCGTCGATCGCGGCGGCCACCATCGCCACATCACCCCGGGTGTCGAACCGGTAGCCGTCGGCGGTGCGCCGGTCGAGCCAGGCGGTGTCGATGCGACCGGCGAGGACGTCCGCGTCGTGGAGGAGGTCGAGCAGGAAGGCGCGGTTGGTCGTGCCGCCCTCGACCAGCACGGTGGTCTGCCCGAGCGCCCGCCGCAGCCGCCGCATCGCGGTGTCGCGGTCGGGGCCGTGGGCGAGGATCTTGGCCACCATCGAGTCGTACTCGGGCGGGATCTGGTCGCCCTCCGCGACCCCGGTGTCGACGCGGATACCCGGCCCCGCCGGGAGGTCCAGCAACTCGATGCGCCCGGCGGCCGGCGCGAAACCGCGCTCGGGGTCCTCGGCGTTGAGGCGGACCTCGACCGCGTGACCGGCGGTGACCGGCGGTTGCTCGGTGGGCAGGCGCTCGCCGGCGGCGATCCTGAGCTGCCACTCCACCAGATCCAGCCCTGTGGTCAGCTCCGTGACGGGGTGCTCGACCTGCAGCCGGGTGTTGACCTCGAGGAAGGCGGTCAGGCCGGTCGACGGCTGGTGCAGGAACTCGACCGTGCCCGCGCCGCGGTAGTCCGCCGCCCGGGCCAGGTCCCCCCCCGGAGCTCGGTGTCCTGCTCGGGGCTGAGGGCGGTGGACGCGGACTCCTCGACGACCTTCTGGTTGCGGCGCTGCAGCGAGCAGTCCCGGGTCCCGACCGCCCACACCCGTCCCTGCCCGTCGGCCAGGATCTGGACCTCGACGTGGCGGGCCTCGGTCAGCATCTTCTCGAGGAAGACGGTGTCGTCGCCGAAGGCGGCGGCCGCTTCGGCGCGCGCACGGGTGAACGCCTGCTCGATCTCGGCGAGGTCGCGGCACACCCGGATCCCCCGGCCGCCACCGCCCGCGGTGGCCTTCACCACCAGGGGGGTCCCGATGCGTGCGGCGTGCTCCCGGACGGCGTCGAGGTGGTCGACCGGGCCGTTGCTCCAGGGCGCCACCGGTACCCCCGCAGCCTCCGCCAGGTGCTTCGCACCGATCTTGTCACCCAACGCTCGCATGGTGTCGCCGGTCGGGCCGACGAAGGTGACGCCGATCCGCTCGCACAGGTCGGCGAAGCCGGCGTGCTCGGCGACGAAGCCCCAGCCGACCCAGGCGGCGTCGGCGCGGGCCTCGACGAGCGCGCGGCCCAGCTCGTCGTGGTCGAGGTACGGCGATCGTGCCCAGGTGGGCTCCCCGGGGCCCGGCCCGATGCGGGTCGCGTCGTCCGCCTCCCGGACGAACATCGCGCCCCGCTCGGCATGGGTGTGGAGCGCGACGGTGTGCGGGCCGGTGCCGTCGGCCTCCCGCAGCGACTGCACGGTGTGGATCAACCGCATCGCCGGCTCGCCACGGTTCACGATGGCGATGCGGTCGAACACGGTCGGCTCCTCGATCGACGCGGGGTGCGGCCCGCGGGCGTCGTCGGTGGGGTGCGGTCCCGTGCCGACGGCGGCTCGTCCCGGGAGGTGCGGCCCGGGGGCCCCATCCTAGACCTGACATCGACGTCAGGTTCGGGTTCCTTCGGCCGGGGGCCGGACAGGTGGCGTCCAACGAGAGCGTCCCACCCCGCACCGGCGGGGTGGGACGGGAGGGATCGCTCGCTCAGGCGTCCCGGTCGGTGACGTCATCGGATGCGGCCTCGGGGAGCTCGACCTCGGGCAGCTCCTCGGCGGTCAGCTCCGCCTCGGTGAGCAGGATGCCGTCGTCGCTGGCCAGGAACCCGGACATCTGGGCGCTGCCGTCGGCGGCTCCGGCTATCCGGCCGCCGGCGACGCCGTGGTCGCTGGCGCCGAAGGTGAAGGCGATGTTCCCGCCGGCGTCGAGCTGGTCTGCGATGTCGGCCTTCAGTTCCTCGCGCACCACCGCGGCGCCGAGCTCGGCGACCATGGACTCGATCAGCTCCACCCAGCGGTGCTCGACCAGCGCGACCAGGAGGGACGAGTCGGGGCTGAGCGACTCGGCGAGGTCCTCGACGTTGGCCTTGAACGGCACGTTCTTGACCTTGCCGATCAGGGCGCCGATGACCCCGCCACCGGCGGCGGTGGCCCAGCCCAGCGGACCGGCGAGCAGCGCGAGTGTCCCCCCGATCGCGCCGCCGGTGAAGAAGCCGCGGCGACCTCGATGCTTGGCGTTGGTGATCTTGAGCTTGCCGTCGCTGTCCTTGACCACGGCGGCGGCGTCGACGATCCCGATCAAGCCGACGCGGCGGCCGAGCTTGAGATCGTCGAGCAGGCGACCGGCTTCTTCGGCATCGTTGAACGCGGCGACGATGAGCTGGACGGGTGCGGACATGGGAGCGAACCTCTCCGTGTGTGGGCAGGGCTGTCGTGCCGGGGAGACTGTAGGACCTCGCTGACGATCGCTTCACCCAGGCGGGGTGAGACGGCCGGGTTCCGCAGCGCGCAGGTCGAAGGCCCGGCTGCCGCTGGACCACAGGTGTGGGTGCCGCCGGGGGATGACGGTTCGACTCGACCGGTCGCTGGGCGACGCGCCGATCGCAGGACCGGCGCTCAGGCGGGGGTGAGGTAGAGCTGGAACTCGATCGTGGCGGTGTCGGCGACGCTGACCACGATCGGCGCTGACGGTGCCTCCAGGTCGTGGTCGGCGAGCCGCACCTCGAAGCTGCCGGTGACCAGCAGCCGGTCCCCGGCGCCGAGCAGGATGCCTTCGATCGTGGCCGTGACCGGCTGGGTCACACCGTTCAGGGTGAGCTCACCGGCCGCGTCGATCTCGAGGCGGTCGTCGGGGACCGGTTCGGTCCCGAGGTCGATCGGCTCCGTCAACTCGAAGGTGGAGGTGGGGTGGGTGCCGGTGTTCATGGCGCGCTGGGCGCGACCGTCCCGCCGCCGGATGTCGGTGGTCAGGGCGGTGAGGTCGCCGGTGACGGTCACCTGGGTCAGGACCGAACCGTCGAGGCGGAGCGTGCCCTCGACCTCGGGAGTGCGACCGACCGCGGTGGTGGCGCCGACGGTGGTCAGCTCCTCGTCGATCCGGAACCCGAGGAAGGTGCCGGTGCCGTCGTCGAAGTCGAAGGTGACGAGGTCGGTGTCCACGACCCAGTCGGTGGCCAGCGGTCCAGCGTCGGTGTCGTCGGCCGCGCCCTCATCCGGATCTGCGTCCCCGCTGCCCTCCCCGCCGACGGCATCGTCCGCGGGGGTGGCCGCGTCGACCGCTGCCTCCGTGTCGACGGCGGCCGGGGTGTCCCTCCCCAGGTACCAGGTGACCACGAGGGCGAGCGCTCCGACGATGAGGAGGCCGCCGAGGAGCAGCCCCAGTCGCCGTGGCCGGCCACCCGGTGCGGGTGGGGACGGTGCCGCATCGGTTCGGGCGGCGTGGTCGGTCATCGCAGCAACTCCTCGGTTCACGACGCCGTGGTGCGGCGCAGTGGTGGGACGCCGTGGTGCGGCGGTGTTGGGCGCGCGTGGTTCGGACCCGGTGGCGTGACGGCCTGCGTGGGGTGCTCCGTTGGCTCGAGCGGTGGTCGCGGTAGGGCGGGACCCGTGCTCGTCGCAGGGCAGCGGCCGAGGTGTCATAATACTTGGTATGAACGAGGTATTACGGGAACGCGCGGTACTCTCCGTCACGGAGTCGGCAGGGATCCTGGGTGTCACTCCGCAGGCGGTGCGCGATCTCATCGCAGCGGGAGAGCTCGACGCCGAGCGGATCGGGCGGATGTTCGTGGTGTCGAGGCGCCAGGTGGAACTGCTGGCCCGCGCACCGCGTCCGGTGGGACGGCCGCTCGCCCCGACCACCGCCTGGCAGCTCATCGCTGTGCTGTCCGGCCGCTCGCCGGGCTCGGTGGCGACCGCGCGTGTGGGGCGGCTCCGGGAGCAGCTGTGCCGGGGCAACGCCGCGGAACTGGCAGCGCGTCTCAGGGTTCGGGCCCGCCCGCAGGACCTGGGCCTGACGACCGGCACCTGGCGGCGGTTACTCGAGGACCCGCGGGTCGTGCCCTCGGGGGCTGGACTCTCGCTCACGCTGGATGCCTACGTGGCCGCGGAGACGCTGCCCGCCGTGGTCGAGCGCTACGGGCTCCGCCCCGCGGGGGAAGGGCAGACGCGTGGGCCGTTCGTGCTGCGTGCGGTGCCCCGGTCCGTACCGGCCGCGCTGGCGCCGCGGCGTCCACGAGCCCCCGAAGCGGCGCAGCTGTTGGATGCGTTCGACAGCGCCGACGCCGACCGGCACAACGAAGGGTCGCTCGGGCTCGCCCGCCTGTGGCAGGCACGGTGCGCCGCCCTGTCGCCATGACCCCCGGTCGCCCCGACGACACCTCGTCGGCCGGGTGCGCGGCCCAGCCGTGGGGGTGGGGCCGCTGAGGGTCAGCGTGGGTCCGAGCCGGCTCCGAGAGGCTGTGGGGCCGCGACCACGACGTCGTGCTGGTGAGCGAACCGGGCCTCGACGACGTCCTTGCCGTAGGGCGTGAGCGCGAGCCCCGCGAGCTTGAAGTGCGCGATGGTGAACGGGATGCCGATGATGGTGAGGGCGAGCAGGAGTCCGAAGACCACGTGGAGCAGGGCCAGCCACCAGCCCGCGACCAGGAACCACAGCACGTTGCCGACCAGCGAGCCCGCTCCTGCGTCGGGGCGTCGGACCACGACCCGCCCGAAGGGCCACAGGGTGTAGCCCGCGAGCCGGAAGGCCGGCACCGCGAAGGGGATCGTGACGATGAGCAGGATCGACAGCAGCCCCGCGAACACGTAGGCGATGGCCATCTCGATCCCGCTGAACACCAGCCACAGCAGGTTGCCGATCGCGCGCATGGTCGCCTCCGGGTGTGGGTGGTCCGAGCTCGACGAGCCGGGGTGCTCCCGGGTCTCGGCAGCTCCTCGAGACCCAACGGTATGCGTCCGGCCCGTCGACCACGCCCAGTGTCGCCCGCTGTTCACCGAGCCGGGAAGGTGGTCCAGGGGTGTTCCAACGGTTCCCACTCTCCACGGTGGGTGCAGTGAGCTCCGCTCCATAGCTTCCGCGGCCCGCACCGTCCCCGCACCTGCGGTCCGTAGCCGCCTGGAGGTCCATCGTGACCATGTCCGTCCCCCGTGTCCGGGTGCTCCTGGTGCTGCTCGCCGCGCTCCTGATCGCCGTCCTCCCCGTCTCCGAGGCGTGGGGCACGGGCGGGGGGCCGCTGGGCACGCCACCTGGTCTCGCCCGGGCCGTGGACCACGAGGTCTGGATGCTCGATCAGGGCACCGACCTGATCCACGTGCTCGACAGCCGCGACGGCCTCGACATCGACCGATCCGCGACGATCGACCTACGCGCGGACAGCCTCCGCGAGGCTGGATTCGAGGTCCCCGACGGGGTCACCTCGGTCGTGCCCCACATGATCGAGTTCGACTCGCAGGACCGCTACGCCTTCGTCGCGGCGACGGCCGGCAGGTCCACGATCGTCATCGACGCCCGGGAGAAGGAGGTCGTGGCGGTCCTGGAGACCGGACCCGCCTCCCACATGGCTGCCGTCACCCCCGACGACTCGGCGGTGTGGGTCGCCGTGATCGGATCCGGTGAGCTCGTGGAGATCCCCCTCGACCTCGACGCTGACGAGCCCGTCTTCGCGATCGGCCGCACCGTGGACGTGCGTGAGGTGCTGGAGCCCTTCGCCCGCCAGCGGGGCTGGGAGTTCCCCGGCTTCCAGCCGGTCTGCCACCAGTTCACCCCCGACAGCCGTGAGGCCTGGGTCACCCTGGGACCCGGTTGGAACACCGGCGGTCTGTTCGTGCTGGACCTGGAGGCCGCCGAGGTCACCGCCGCCTGGGATCCCGAGGTGGTCAGGGCGAACTGCGGCGTGGGGGTCAACCGCCAGGGCACCCGGGTGGTCGCCAACTGGAGCGGGCAGGTCGGTGCCGGAGAGGACACCGAGGGCGAGTGGCACGTGTTCAACGCGCGCACCAAGCAGCTCCTGCGCACCGAGTCGGCGCGGGGCTTCGACGCCCACGGGGTCCGCTTCGCCCCTGACGGCCGCCACCTGTGGGCGGTGAACCGCATCTCGGACGACGGGTTGGTCATCGATGCCCGCTCGTTCCGGATCATCGAGGAGATCGAACGCGTCGGTGACACCCCCGACATCCTCGACTTCTCTCCCGACGGCAGCCGGGTCTACATCACCCAGCGGGGACCGGTCCCGCGCTCCGGTGGGGTGCATGCCGCCGCAGGCGACACGCCGGGGATCGCGGTGCTCGATGCCGCGACGCGGGAGGTGCTCGAGGTGATCGCGCCCGATCCTGTTCGGGGCAGTGACGGCGTCCTGCGCAACGATGTCCACGGCGTCGGTGTCCGGCCGGTCAGCGGCGACGAGCCGCCGCGCCGCCCGAACACCGGCGCGCCGGACCGCCGGTCGTCGGTGGTGGACGTCGAGGTGGCGGACCTCGCTCCGTCCCTCAGCTGCCACGTGGTCGCCGCCGAGTGATCACCGAGCCGGGGTCGACCGCATCCCGGCCGGCACCTTCGGTGTCCCGTGCGCACCGGTGCTGGCCGCCCTCCGATCCGGCATCGAACCACGCCTGTCCGCACCGCGGGGTTGCCCTCGTCCGGCACGAGGCGCATGCTGTCCGTTCCAGACCCGGACATCCCGTTGACCCGGACGTTTCGATGACCCGGACGTCCCGTTGACCCGGTCGTCGCGATGACCCGGACGTAGCCATGATCCGGACGTCTCGATGAGGAGCGCGCACCATGCCCGTCCTGTTGCCGCCCCGCACCGGTGACTCGTTCCTGGAGCTGGCGTTGTCCGGTGAGCCAGCCCAGGCGACCCGGTTGACCCTCGATCTGCTCGATCAGGGCTTCCCTCTCCCGGTGCTGATCACCGACCTTCTGGGTGCGGTCCAGCGCGAGGTCGGCGCTCGCTGGCACCGGGCCGAGATCGGGGTCGCGGACGAACATCTGGTCACGGGGGTGTCCCAGGCGACGCTGGGGGCCTTGGCAGCCAAGGTGCCGCACCAGCCGGCGAAGGGGTCGGTCATCCTCGCCTGCGCCGAGGGGGACTGGCACTCCCTGCCGGCCCAACTGTTCGCGGAAGCGCTCCGTGCCGACGGCCAGGGGGTCATCTACCTCGGTGCGTCGAGCCCCGCGGAGGACGTGTCGAGGTTGATCGAGCGCCGGCGACCCGATGCGCTCCTGGTCACCTGCAACCTCGCCTTGTCCTACGCCGGCGTGGCCGGGTTGGCTGACGCGGCGCATCGGCATGGGGTGCCGGTGCTGGCCGGCGGCCGGGCACTGAACCCCGCTCGGGCCGTCGCCCTCGGTGCCGATGCCTGGGCCGCTGATGTCACGAGCGCCGCGAACCTGTTGCGTTCCTGGCGTCGGTACCCGCCCGAGGTCGATCCCAGACCGGCCGAACCCGAGCTGGCTGCGGGTGTCCTCGATGGCCACGCACCCGAGCTGGGCGGTCTCGCCTACGGGCAGCTCGCGGAGCGGTTCCCCCCGATGGCGGACTACGACCCACGGCAACGGGCACGCACCTACGAGGACCTGGTCTACATCGTGCGGTTCCTGGCTGCCTCGCGGCTGGTCGACGACGACGAGGTGTTCACAGAGTTCACCGCCTGGCTGGAGGCGCTCCTGCTCGCCCGCGGCGTTCCCACAGCTGCGCTGATCGCCGGTCTCGAGGTGCTGGTGCCCTTGGTGCGAGGCGTCGACGAGCGCAGCGGTGCGCTGGCGGTCACCGCGATGGAGGGCCTCGGCTGTCGAGCTGCCTGACCTGGCACCGATCCCGAGCAGGTCGAGGGTGACGCGAGCATGGTCAGCCCTGCCGGGCCTGCAGCATGCGATCCATCAGTCGCAAGGGCGCCGGCGACCGGTCGCCTGGTCGACGGAACCGACGAGGTGGACGTCGACCAGACGGTCCGTGGGGTAGCGCCAGACCGGCGCCGGGCCCTCCGGCGCTGAGCGTGCTGCGCACACGCAAGTGACCAGTTGCCCGTTCGCACGATGCCGTTGGTCACAGTGGGTCCAGAGCTACTACTGTGGTAACACCGTGGGCACGTTGGGGAACGCGGTCGGGAGACCGAGCCCGTACCCAGACGCGGTCGAGTGCGCGCCAGAGGGCGTGTACCGCTTGGACCCAAGGAGACGCATGATGAGGATTCGAACCAGCGGCAAGGTCGTCGCGTCGTTCGCGGCTCTGGCGATGATCGTTGCCGCGTGTGGTGATGACGACGTCGTCGACGAGCCGGAGGAGACGGTCGAGGAGGAAGAGGAGGAGGCTGAGGAGCCTGAGGAGGAGCCTGAGGAGGAGCCGGAGGAGGCTGCGCCGTCGGGTGATGGGTTGACGGTCGCGTACATCCTGCCGGAGACGGGGCAGTTGGCGTTCCTTGGTCCTCCGATGATCTCGGGTGTCGAGCTTGCGGTGAGTGAGATCGAGGAGTTCGGTACGGAGATCAGTCTGCTGAGTGGTGATGAGGCTGGTGACACCGGGGTGGCTGCTGAGGAGGCGTCTCGGGTGTTGGCGGCTGGTGTGGATGCGATCGTTGGTGCTGCGGCGACGGGTATGACGTTGGCGATCATCGATCAGGTGACGGGTGCGGGTGTGGTGCAGTGTTCGCCGTCGAACACCGGCCCGGGTCTGACGGACTATCCGGATGATGGGTTCTACTTCCGTACGGCGCCGTCGGATGCGTTGCAGGGTCCGGTGCTCGCGGAGCAGGTCATCGCTGATGGCAATGCGACGGTGGCGGTGGCTGCGCGGGCGGATGACTATGGCCAGGGTCTGTTGGATGCCACGGTCGAGGCGTTCGAGGCGCAGGGTGGTGAGGTGGTGTACTCCGACACCTACGACCCGGAGTCTCAGACGTTCGACTCGGTGGTCGAGGATCTGGTGAACTCGGGTGCTGACGCGCACGTGATCATCGCGTTCGCTGAGGGTGCGGCGATCGTGCAGGGTCTGATCGCGGCGGGTGCGCCGGTGGACTCGTTGTACGGTGCGGATGGCATCGCGGGTGCGGCGTTCGCTGAGGAGGTCGACCCCAGTGACCCGAACGTGCTGGATGGGATGACGTTCACGGCGCCGTCGAGCCAGTCGACGTCGGACTTCGACGCGAAGATGGATGAGTTCCGTCCTGACCTGGTCGACCGTCTGTTCTCGCCGCAGTCCTATGACTGCACGAACCTGATCGCGTTGTCGGCGGCGGTGGCCGGTTCGACGGATTCCGCGGCGATCCGTGATCAGATGATCGCGGTGACGTTGGGTGACAACGAGTGTGGGTCGTACCCGGAGTGCATGGAGTTCGTCGAGGCTGGCGAGTCCATCGCCTACCAGTCGGCTGCGGGTGATGCGTTGGCGTTCATGGAGGTCCGTGAGGGCTCGGGTGAGCCGTCGCGTGGCGCCTACGACGTGTCCCGGTGGATCGATGGCGAGTTCACCCTGCTGGAGGTCGTGACCGGAACGGTCGGTTGATCTGACCGCCAGTGCGCGACGGGCCCGGGACACACGTCCCGGGCCCGTCCACATCCCCACGCCCTGCCCAGGAACCTGGTTGCTCCCCGCTTGTTCGCGTCCTTTCTGGCGAGGGTCGAACCCACGCACCGGGCCGGAGCGGCTGACCCGGCCGGCCGGGCTGTTACCGGCGAGAAGCAGCGGATAGTGGCTGGTTCTCGCAGCGGGGTGGTGTCGGCCGTGGCGGGACGGGCTGTTA
>SL_8KL_010_SEDDRAFT_10004921_pt1 | contig 10615 bp, 4 predicted proteins | sample SodLakKL_010_SED_4_FD_11160 | JGI IMG/M metagenome (IMG submission 11160) | reverse complement strand
ATGGGAAAGAATATCGACTATGTTAAGGTAAAAACCTTTAACGCATACACCCATGAACCGGTACAGGTAGTGCTGGCCAAAGAGCTGATGGACAGCTTTTTCAGTCCCAAAAATGCGGAAATGGAGCTGGAAGACTACCAGGCCGGGCAGAAAAAGATCCCGTTTAAGGTGGTTGGTGAATATAGGGGTAAAAAGTTTGAAAACGTCCGTTATGAGCAGCTGCTTCCATACGCACAACCCGAAGATGGAGATCCCTTCCGGGTGGTTCTGGGCGACTTTGTGACCACCGGCGAGGGTACCGGCGTGGTGCATATCGCACCCAGCTTTGGTGCTGATGACTACAAAATGGGACAGCAATATGCGCTGGGTGCTCTCACCATGGTAAACAAGAAAGGCCAATTCGTGGAAGAGATGGGCGAGTTTGCCGGTCGCTTTGTGAAGCCGGAATACATCGGCGAGAACGATGAGCCGGAAGAGCGCCCCGTGGATGTAGACATCATCATCAAGCTGAAAACTGAAAACAGAGCCTTCAAAGCGGAAAAATACGAGCACTCCTATCCCCATTGCTGGCGTACCGATAAACCTATCCTCTACTATCCGCTGGATTCATGGTTTATTCGTTCCACCGCGATCAAAGACCGGATGATAGAGCTGAACAAGACCATCCAGTGGAAACCCGGGAGCACAGGTACAGGGCGCTTTGGCAACTGGCTGGAAAACCTTCAGGACTGGAACCTGAGCCGTTCGCGTTACTGGGGCATCCCACTGCCTATCTGGATGACGAAAGACCGTGAAGAGCAGGTGTGCATCGGCTCAGCCCGGCAGCTGAAAGAGGCCATCGACCAGTCGCTGGAGGCCGGCTTCATGAAGGAAAATCCGATGAAAGACTTCGATCCCGGTGACATGTCGGAGGAGAACTACAAGCACTTTGACCTGCATCGCCCTTTCGTGGACGATGTGGTGTTGGTGTCGCCGTCGGGGAAGAAAATGTACCGGGAGGCAGACCTGATCGACGTGTGGTTCGACAGCGGCTCCATGCCATATGCCCAGTATCATTACCCTTTTGAGAACCAAAAGCTTTTCGAAGATAACTTCCCGGCAGACTTTATCGCTGAAGGCGTGGATCAGACGCGTGGATGGTTTTTTACGCTTCATGCCATCGCCACCATGATATCTGATTCGGTAGCCTTTAAGACGGTGGTCTCCAATGGCCTCGTACTCGACAAGGCAGGCAACAAGATGTCGAAACGCCTGGGCAATGCCGTCGACCCTTTTGAAACCATCAAGAAATACGGGCCTGACGCTACCCGCTGGTACATGATCAATAACGCCCAGCCATGGGATAACCTGAAGTTTGACCTGGAAGGGGTGGAAGAGGTGAAGCGCAAGTTTTTCGGTACCCTTTACAACACCTATGCCTTCTTTGCATTATATGCCAACATTGATGGCTTTGCCTATGGCGAGGAAGAGGTTCCCTATGAGAAAAGGCCGGAGATAGACCGCTGGATCCTCTCGGAGCTGAATACCCTTATCGAACAAACGGATGCCTGCTATGCTGACTTTGAGCCCACACGGGCAAGCAGGCTTATCCACACCTTTGCTGATGAGCACCTGAGCAACTGGTACGTGCGTCTTTGCCGTCGCCGCTTCTGGAAGGGCGACTACACCACCGACAAGGTCTCTGCTTACCAGACACTGTATCGCTGTCTTGAAGTACTGGCCATGATTTCAGCACCCATCGCACCCTTCTTCAGTGAGCGGCTCTTCCTCGACCTGAACAATATAACAGGCAGACAGCCCGTGTCGTCGGTGCACCTTACCGATTACCCGAAGGCTGATCCGGCCAGGATCGACAAAGACCTGGAAGAGCGCATGCAGCTGGCACAGAAGATCTCATCCATGGTGTTTGCCCTGCGCAAAAAGGTAAACATCAGGGTGCGGCAACCGCTGCAGAAGATCATGGTGCCCGTGCTGGATGAACGTTTCCGCACACAACTGCAGGATGTGGAGCAGCTCATCCTCTCGGAGGTGAATGTGAAAGAGCTGGAATACCTCGACGACACCGCTGGCGTGCTGGTAAAGAAGATCAAGCCAAACTTCAAAGCCCTGGGCCCCCGTTATGGCAAGATGATGAAGAAGATCGCAGCCCGTATCAGCAGTTTCGATCAGGATGAGATCCGGCGGATAGAACAGGACGGAAAGATCGCCATCGAGGTGGAAGAGCAGGAGCTGGAGATCGCATTAAGTGATGTGGAGATCCTTTCCGAAGATATTCCGGGGTGGCTGGTGGCCAACGATGGCCCGGTCACCGTGGCGCTGGACGTCACCGTTACCGATGAGTTGCGTCAGGAGGGCATCGCCCGGGAACTCATCAACAGGATACAGAACCTTAGGAAAGACAAGGGCTTTGAGGTGACTGACAAGATAGAACTTCAAATCGAAAAGCACGATAACTTAACAGATGCCGTTGTAAACAATAATGAGTATATTTGTTCAGAGGCACTGGCAACCAATTTATGTTACACGGATGAAATAAAAGAAAACGGAAAGGTTTTGGTTGACCTGGGGGAAGACCTCACAACACATGTTCTGATAAAAAAGAAAGTAGCAAAATAAATAAAGGGACTATATTATGGAAAACAAGCGCGAGAAAACACGTTATTCTGATGAGGAGCTCCAGGAGTTCAAAGAGATCATCAACAAGAAGCTTGAAGAGGCCCGTGATGGGCTTAAGCTTTTGACTGAAGCATATACCACTCAGAATGCCAATGATACCACTGATACTTCTCCCTCTTTCAAAATCCTGGAAGAAGGTTCACAGGTGCTTTCCAAAGAGGAGAACAGTCAGCTTGCAGCGCGCCAGCAGAAGTTTATCCGCGACCTGGAGAACGCACTTATCCGTATTGAGAACGGCACTTATGGCATTTGCCGTGTTACCGGAAAGCTCATCTCCAAAGAGCGCCTGAGGAGCGTGCCACATGCTACCCTTAGCATTGAGGCCAAGATGAATCGCAAGCCCAACGAAACGTGATGACGGGCCCATTATCTGACCAAAAATAATCCCTGGCTGGTTTGAAGAGAAAACATATCCCCTGGCTTGTTCTGCTTAGCGTGCTATTGGTAGACCAGGTGACCAAAGTCCTGGTCAAGACCAATATGACACTGGGAGAAAGTATTCCTGTGATTAGTGACTGGTTTATCATCCATTTCACCGAAAACTACGGAATGGCTTTTGGGATGGAGTTTTCCGGCGACTATGGCAAGCTTATCCTCAGCCTCTTTCGCATTTTGGCTGTGATTTTCATTGCTTGGTATCTTTACCGTCTGGTGGTTAAAGAGGCACACAAAGGCCTGATCGTAAGCGTGGCTCTCATCCTTGCCGGCGCCCTCGGCAACATCATCGACAGTGCGTTTTATGGCCTGCTTTTCAGCGACAGCTATGGCCAGGTGGCCCGGTTCCTGCCTGAAGAGGGAGGTTATGGAAGCTTTTTGCACGGTAAGGTAGTAGATCTGCTTTACTTTCCCCTGATTACCGGTACTTTTCCATCCTGGATGCCCCTGGTGGGAGATCAGCCTTTCATTTTCTTCCGGCCCGTTTTTAACTTCGCCGATGCGGCCATTACCTCGGGTGTTTTTCTGGTGATCATTTTTCAGAAAAAGTTTTTTTATCCCCAAAGCAAAAAGCACGAAGAGGATGAGCAGAATACGGAGAACGTGGAGCAGGGAACGGAGAACGTGGAGCAGGGCACGGAGAGCTGAGAGCTGAGGGCTGGGAGCTGAGCACCCCGTCATCCGTGTGTCAATCCTGGTATTTCAACAAAAAACAGATACAGAAAAACCAATTTCCCCTTTGCATGAACGGTTTTCTTTTTGAACAGATCATATTTGGCCCCATCAAAAGCCGACGGCTCGGGATTTCCCTGGGCGTCAACCTCCTTCCACTGAACAAAAAACACTGCACCTTCAACTGCCTCTATTGCGAGTGCGGCTGGACAAAGCCCAAAAAAGAAGCTTGCCTTACCTACCCCACACGCGAAGAAATACAGCAAGCCCTGGATGAAAAGCTGACGGCCATGCGTAAGAAGCGTGCCATGCTCGACGCCATCACCTTTGCCGGCAACGGCGAACCTACCTTACACAAGGATTTTGCCCGCATCATCGATGACACCATCGGGCTGAGGGACAAACATTATCCCTTTGCCCGTATCGCCGTGCTCAGCAATGGAAGCCTTGCCGGGAAGCCGGAGGTGGCCTCAGCCTTGAAAAAGGTCGATCAGAACATCCTGAAGCTGGATGCAGGCAACGAAGAAACCTTTCAGCAGATCAACAACCCCAGGATGAAAATCAGCCTTGACCAGATCATCAGCAACCTTTCACAGTTTAAGGGCCAGATGATTGTACAGAGTCTTTTTGTGCGCGGAACCCACGAGGGCAAACCCTTCGACAACACAACCCCGGAAGAGGTCAATGCCTGGCTGGAGTACCTTAAAATATTACAGCCCAAAGGGGTTATGATCTATCCCATTGCCCGGGCCACGCCCGCTGAAAATGTGGAAAAGGTCGATTTGGATGAGCTGCAGAAGATAGCCGGCAAGGTGGAGGAGCTGGGGATTTCCACAGAGGTGTATTCCTGATGATGTTTTTTGTTTGAAGAATGACTTTTCTGCCTTGTGTATATGACGTATTTCGCCGGTGCGTATAAAAAACCCGGGAAACCTTCTTTTTATGCAGAGGCAGCCCGGGTTTATTGCTTTTACCAGAGCGTGTTATGTTAAAGAAAAAATTATACCGCCCGGTAATCCCTGTTTAAAGAAACACCCTAGTGTATGACCTGTACCTTTTGTGTGTGCACACCTTTGTCCGTGTGGATGTTTACGAGGTAAAATCCGTTGCTGATGCCGGAGATGTTCAGGGTGACAGAGACATCGTTTGCCGGCAGGGCCTTGACTGTTCTTCCGGTAATGTCGGTCATGATGACTTCACTGATCTGATTTTTTGATGAGATGGTCAGGGATGAAGAGGCGGGGTTGGGAAATACGCTGATGGCTGTTTCATCGGCCACATCAGGCACAGACACATCATCGTCGCCCACAACTTCGATCATGACCCTTTCCAGGGCGATCCTGTCATTGTCAGGCGAATCATAGTGGCGGAATGCCACGTATACAGTTTCACCGGCATATTCTGTGAGGTCGAGTACTCTCTCAAGCCACACCCAGTTCTCATCATCCTCAGACAGCGTTTCTTCGTAGATCATCGTAAAGCTTTCCGGGTCATCATCGGTGGTGGAAACAAGCACCTGGTATTTTTCAGTCCGGAAACCGGCCGTCGACGCTGTCGGGGTCACATAAAAGGTGAGCTCGATCTCCTGTTCCCCATCCACTTCATCCAGTTCGATGGCAGGGGTGATAAGCCAGCTGTCGGGATCAACCGGATTATCTCCATCCCAGGAGCGGGAAAGCATGTACGCTTCGTAGTCTTCTTCTTCCGGGTCACCGAAGTCTGCCCAGTACCATTTGTGGCCATTGTCATTGCCGTCGATGTTAAGCCAGCCTTCCGGGATCCAGTCATCCGGCGTTTCGTCTCCCATGGCTTCAAAATCTTCCATGAAAGGAAGGCCGTGGGCGTCTTTGTCGTTATGCTGCGCTGTGGCAGCAGGACCAAAAGCAAGCATAAGAGCTGCTACAAGTAAGAAAGTTGAAGTTGTAAGTTTTTTCATAAGCTTGTACGTTTAATTTTTGATGTGTTGTATTATAAACCTGCTTCCAGAAAAAGCATTATTGGAAATCTGTTTACAATGATAGTGAAAAACTGGCTCTGTTACAAATAATGCTGGTTAGAAATTATTTTTACTGTCTTTGTAGTACCCGGAGGTTTCTCTGTAATTTAAAAAGGTTAAAAATTAGGTTAAACAAGTATTTAAGTTAAATTTTTATTTACATTTGTACAAGGTGGATATAATAAAAGTGCTGACAGGGTCATTTTGTTTCAGTTCTATCCGGTTCCTCCGCACAAAAACAACAAACCTGCGGGGAGTCGATTCATCACTACTATTGTTAAACTTCCCGTTACCTCTCTATTTATCTTTAACGACCATCGTCGGTTAGAGCAGAGCACTTACCTGAGAACATACATTAAAAGGACATCTTTTGTCTTGCCTGCGGGCAATTCGTGACATGGCTGTATTCAAACAAATGGAAAACATGTTGATCCATGCCATGTTTTGCAGCGGGAAGGGGTTACTCCTCTGCAACTAAGACGGGATATCTATACACATAAGAAAGCACACAGGGCGTGAGTAGAAATGACAGCATGAAACGCCCGCGACAAGATTTTGACACACACGGCGATGATTATTGCATGGCGAGCTCTCCACGCATGAGCGGGACAGGCATGTGACCGATTTAATCAAATTATAAACAGATGAAACCTCCATGCCAAAAAATTGACACACAGGGAAATGATTGTCTAATGGAGGTTCCATCTGACCGAAATATTAAAATTATTAACAGATGAAAAAAATCATACTACTCATCCTGGTCTTTCTCGCATCAGTAACGTCTGCGCACACCCAGGAGACCATGCAGGTAACCATCGGGGGTATTCCGCCCGTATTTCCCTCTCCTTACATCAGCGACATTGAAGACAATTATTACCAGGGGAAGTATCACGTGCAGTTATCGTATAACAGCACCAATCCGGAACCTGCCGCTTTCACGTGGGAGGTAAGGCTGACGCGGGATGGCACAGAGCTGTTGCAGGCCTCCTCTGATCCGGTTTGGTATGAACCCGGCACCTACTACTATGTAACCTTTGACGACATCCCCAAGGTGACGTTCTCGGGCGACCTGTATGATTATTTTGAAAATGCTATGCTTGAGGAGGTGATCCGAACGGGCGTTTTAGCCGAAGGCAGCTACGAGCTGGAAATAGACGTCGTGGCCGTCGATGCGTTTCATATGGTTACAAGCATACCGGGCTTTGCCTGGTTTGAAGTGCGCTATCCTCAGCCTCCCTTGCTGATATCGCCCATGGATGAAGGGTTGGCACCTCCTATCTACTCTGTATTTTCATGGACACCGGTTATCCCCATTCCGGGTTTCCGGTTCGAATATGAAATCCTTATTGTTGAATTGCTTGCCGGCCAAACGCCCCTGCAGGCCATCCAGGCTAACCGGGAGCACGTGCTGGAGACCACGATGCAGCCCGTGTTCATTCATACACCGGACGAGCTTCCCTTCGATATGGGCCAGGATTACGCCTGGCGTATCAAGGCATATGAGGTCGACGACAGGATCCCGCTCAGTGACGAAGGACTTACGGAGATTTTCACGTTTACCGTAGGAGACTTTTTCGTTGACATTGACGACCTGGAGAGCATACAGCTGATACCTGAATTTGCAGAGATTGTTAACCTGGATGATTTGGAAATTCATGCGGAAGGTCAATTCTACATAATTAACGGCCAGGCCACCTTACGTATTCACTTGCCTGAAACAGGGCAGGTGGACATCACCGTTTTTTGTGATGACCTGCAGGTGAATTTCACATCCGAAGACACAGCGGTGGCCATGGGAGGCACTGTCAGTGGCCATGTGGAGGCCGAGATCTTTCCGCATCAAGGCATTGGTGACATTGTAACCTTAAACAGCATACAATGGTCCATGATGGAAGGCCTCTCGGTGGAAGCAGAGATCATCGACCCCACCGGACAAAACCTGGAGGCGGAGGGTGTGCTGAACCTGGGGCCTGCGGGTTTTTTCGGATCCATCACGGCTACGGGGCCTGCCGGGGTCCCGCTGTTTGAATTTGGTGTAAACCCCCTGGAGCTCACCGTACAATCCATTACGGCGACCTTACCGGGCGCTTATCTGACAGTCAATGCCCACCTGACCTTTTTCTCAGAACCCACGCCATGTCAGATCACGGATTTGCTCATATCAGAATCGCCTGCACAGATCAGCTTTTCTTGTAATATAGGGTATTCCATTCCCCTGGTGCCGGAAACAGACCTGGCAGGCTTGCATCTGCATCATGCCATGGGCACCATCGAGATTGACTGGGGAAGTGATACAGGCTTTGGTTTTGACATACAGGCTGGCGGAGCCATTCACCTCGGTGCCCTGTATGATGACGTATTTGAAATCCCCATGTTGGCATCCATCTCATCGGAACAAGGTGTAACCATACAGGCCTGGCCGCCCCCCCTGGTGTCACACCCGCCTCCGATTGACCTCGGCATCGCACAATTGACCATCCAAAGCATACAAGACCCTTACGTTTCCTACGATCATGCGGCCAATGCCTGGGATTTCGGCATACACCTGGATGCCTCACTGACCTTTCCGGACTTTGATGACTTGAAGATCAGTGGCTTTGCCGGCATAACACTGGACCAACAAGGCATCCACTTTCCCGAGTTTCATTTCCAGGAGGATCAGCTTATGTGGATTCCTCCACTGGAGCTGGCCGGGTTTGGTGCCAGGCTCACATCCTTTACCTTGCCTGCCTTCACCTTCCCGTGGTTCGACTGGGATGGCATGATGCCCGGCCCCTGGGACTTCTCTTTTGACTTTGAGCTTACCACGCCAAACTTTGCAACTCACCTTCCTTCCTGCCTGCGAAACTTGTCGCTGCACATCGAGAATGCCTCTTTTTCCGGCGGCTCGTTTGCAGCGCATCTGCCAGCCACTTCCTTCTCTGAAGGAGCATGCAGTTATTCACTGGGTGCGGGTTATACCCTGCAAGTCAACGAACTTGGCGGAGGCCTGTTCGGAGAAGTCCATGCCGGCACATTCGCACTTGACGGATATGCTTCACTGGAGGCCGAAATGCTTCCCGGCACGCCCTTCGATTGTGATGATGCACCGGCGCTGTCCCTTTCAGCCGAAAACCTCCACATCAGGGGAGACGGCATCCTGGAAGGGGAATTCACAAACATCATTCCTGCATGCCCGCTCAACATAGGTCCATATACGGCCGGCATCACCGGGTCGCTGCTTAGCTTCTACCGTAACGACAACAGCCAGCAAGCAAGCTTTGATGCTACCGCCTACCTGGAGTTTCCGGGACAGGATGATGGCCCCACAAACGAAATCCACGGCGAGCTGGGCCTGAACCTGATGACAGGGGAGTTCCATACCCTGCACTTTCATATTGATGAACCCTTTACCTGGAATGTTCCCGCCGATGAAGCAGTGCTGCAATTTCAAATCGACGAAGCCATCATCTCACAAGACGGCTTGTTTATCACCGGCGCACAGGAATTCCGCACCGGGGAAACATCCATCAACGTGGTGTTTAATGACCTCTTGCTCGACCTGTTCAGCTTTCAGGTAACCAGCGGCAGCATCGACTTTGATGCCGGGTTCGCTTTTGAGGCAGGCATCGACCCCACGGATTTTTCGCTGAAATACCAGGCGTTGCCCCTCGGCAGCGGACTCTCAGAAGAACTTGACCCGGGTGTTTTCTTTGATATGGCAGGCGAGGTCCGAATTGACAGTGAAGGCCTGCACGCCTCCGGCACGGCAGAAGCAGCCATAAAATTCTCCACGTTCTCCACGGACGACCTCGCCGTAATTTTCTCAGATGACTTTGCCTTTGGCCTGGACCCCTTCCAGGTGGCAAGCGGTGAAATCGAAGTAATCTATGACGGGATGACCGTGGCCATCATCGACTCCCAGGGCTTTCATCCCAGCTTTGACTTTATCGACATTGAAGCGCTTATCCCGGAAAGATTGCCATTGCCTTCCCATGCCGTGGCTTACCTGCAGATCAAGGACGGCGAAGAGCTGCTGGTCAATATCGACCCTCACCCTGAGATGGATTTTGCGGTCGTCATCAACACCATCGAAGGAGAAAGCATAGACTTTGTTTTCCCCATCCTGCAAGGTGAACTGGCAGCACCTCCTGCCGTTGGCGTGGAATTTAGCGACCTGGTGTTTTCCCTGTCCCCGCTTGGCTTTGAGGCAGGCGAAGTAGCGGTGTCCATCCCGGATGCCGACGACTTCTTTGACCTCTCAAGGTTCGGCATCCCTCTGTCGCTGAAACAAGTTTATTATGGGGTGGTGGAAAGTGAAAGCTACCATGCTGACGGGCTTTTTTTCAGTGGGGAACTTACGCTATTTGAACAAGAGCTGGGCGACCAGGCCTTTACGTCTTTTCGCGTCACTTCCAACGGAGTACTGCAGGGAAGTGTGGAGTTTCAGGACATGGAGGCCAACGTGCCCCTGATCCCCGGCAACGACCTGGCCGTGCTCCAAATACATACAGTGAACGGATATGGCCAGTATGACATCCTGAACCCCGCAACACCCCCGGTGTTTTCATTCGACATGGAAAGCAGCTTTTTGCTGCAGGTCGACGACGACCACTATGCCGGTGCCGCCGTCGACATCTCCTATGACCAGCATATGCTTACCACGGACTTCCAATATGCCATCGGTGCCAAGCTCCCGGAGTTTGACCTGCACCCCTTCGTGTTTAAGGTTAACGCGATCAACTCCCTGTCGCTGGATTACGACAAGACGGAAGGGTTTGACTTTTATGCAGCCCTGGATTTTGAATTCGGCATGATACTGGATGAGGACAGCCTGATGATCCCCATGCAGGGGGT
>SL_8KL_010_SEDDRAFT_10004920_pt1 | contig 10615 bp, 11 predicted proteins | sample SodLakKL_010_SED_4_FD_11160 | JGI IMG/M metagenome (IMG submission 11160) | reverse complement strand
TGCGGCCGGCCTGCTTTCACCGGGAGGCACGATCTATGCAGAATCCACCGACCTGCTGTATATGTTTGAAGAGGAAGATGGTTCTGTATTGCTTCCTATGGGAGAACAATACTATGGGGAGGTGAGTTATCAGCTCAGCTATAAAGACCAGAAAGGGGAACCGTTTCCCTGGTTGTTTGTGGATCTGGATAACCTTGCGGCCATAGCCCAAACTTGTGGCCTGCAGACGGATGTCATTTACCGTGGTAACGACAATCATTATGTGGCTGCCCTGCGCAGGGAGAATGAAGCTTAAATCTGTACTATCACAGCAACGGCAATCAGCAGATCTGTCCCCAGCACCACCATTACATTCATCCCCAAAGCCGGCAATAATTTCTGGGTTTCTTCTCCGTAATTGATTGCAGTTATTGCCGCTTTGATTGCCAGGGGGAGAGGCAGCAGAGCCAGGTATAGCCATGGTGACGCAAATCCCATCAGTGGAAGTAGCAAAATAAAGAGAAAGACGAACATCATGGAGGCAGCATAAAGCCTGGCTGATCGCTTTTTCCCCAGTTTGATCACCAGGTGTTTCCTGCCGCCTGCTTTGTCGGCCTCTGTATCGGGAAATTCATTCAGCAACAACAACATTGCGGTTAGAATGCCGGGTGGCAAAGAAACGAGCCACACCTCGGGGGGAACCAGTGTTGAAAGGGCCATACCCGGCGACCCGCTCTGGGCAATAAACGCCCCCAGCACGACCAGGGAACCAAGCACAAGCCCGGCAAACAGTTCACCCAGGCTCATGCGCGACAACAGCCTGGTGTAAAAGACAATGGTGAAAGCACCGATCACTGAAATCAGGGCGATGGACCAGTGAGATACGAGGCTGAAGTAGAGTCCGATGCCTCCGGATAATATCAGGGTGGCTGCAGCCGCTATTTTAACCTGCCGGGGTTTAAGATGGCCGCCGGTCATCATCCCGCTTCCTCCGCTGAAGGGAGTGCGTTTGGTATTGAAATCAATGCCCGTATAATAATCGGAAAGTTCATTGAATAAATTGACAGCCACATGGGCAGAGATGGTTCCGGCCGCAATCAGTACTGCATGCAGCCAGTTGAATGAAACCCCGGGATTGTATTTGGCCGCATAAGCCAATCCGATGGCCACCAGAAATACGGCCAAAAGCAGAAAGTTCGCGCGCATTTGTGCGAGCCAGGCCTGCATTGTTCCTATTTTATTTGTCTGAGTCATTATTCCCTCTTTTTGGTATTACAATATTACTACATATACAATGAAAAACCCTTCATTTTGTTTACTTTTGAATGAAAAATTTTGCCTTGACAGACTTTTATAACAGGAAGCTCATACAGACCGAAGATGGCTCCCACACCTTTTTCCTGCCTGATTTGAACGAACATTATCATTCGGTACACGGTGCTTTGCCGGAATCTTTGCATGTGTTCATCAGGGAGGGGCTTGACCTGCTCCTGCAAACGAAAAAAGCTGAGTTGAATATCCTGGAAGTGGGATTGGGTAGCGGGTTGAATGCGTTGCTGACGCTTTTGCGTTCAACAGAAGCAGGTTGCGGTATATCCTACCTGGCCCTGGAGCCCTACCCGCTGACTCCCGGGGAGGCCGAGGCCCTGAATTTTGCTGAACTAATGGGGGAGAAGATGCCGGTGGAGGCATTCAATCGGATGCATGACCTGCCTTTTTCCCAAAAGGAAACGATTCTTCCCGGATTTGTATTTGAAAAGTGGCCCCATAAGGTGCATGACGCACCTTTGCCGTCTGAGGCTTTTGACCTGGTGTATTTTGATGCCTTTGGTCCGCAGGTGCAACCGGAGTTGTGGACCGAAACGGTGTTTTCGAGGGTGTTTGCTGCCATGAAAAAGGGGAGCTTGCTCACTACCTACAGTGCCAAGGGTTCTGTTAAGCGTGCCCTGAAGTCCAGTGGGTTTCGCCTGGAACATCCTGCCGGGCCGAAAGGAAAGAGAGAAATGACCAGGGCATTCAAAATGTAAAGCAGGCCAGTTGTTGTTTGCGGCCAGTTGTTGTTTGCGGTCAGTTGTTGTTTGCGGCCAGTTGTTAAATATCAATAATTATGTCTTTGACCAACCATCCTTTTATAATCCGTGTATACGGTATATGCATCCACCGGGAACAGCTGCTTGTTTGCGATGAATACTGGTTTGACACTTATATGACAAAATTTCCCGGCGGAGGGTTGGAATTCGGGGAGGGTACGGTTGATTGCCTGAAACGGGAATCGGTCGAAGAGCTGGGCCAGGAGGTCGATGTGTTGTCCCATTTCTATACCACGGATGTTTTCCAGCCCACCCGCTTTATTCCCGGGAAGCAACTGATCAGCATTTATTACCTGATGAAGCTGAAGCATCCGGAATCCCTGCCCGTTAGTAAAGAAGCTTTTGCCTTTGAGGAAAAGAAAGAGGGAGCGATATCGCCCAGGTGGCTTCCCATTGCTGCGGTTTCGGAAAAAGCCTTTACCCTTCCAATTGATCAGAAAGTGGGTGGAATGATAAAAAAAAGGTGGCCCGGAATCAGGACCACCTTTGAATAAGAGTGGGGGAGGAAGGATTCGAACCTCCGAAGGCGAAAGCCAACAGATTTACAGTCTGCCCCATTTGACCGCTCTGGAACTCCCCCGGCGAATTCAAATTTGCGGGGCAAATGTACATATTTTTTCCGGGTATGATTAAAGCTTTCCTTTGATTTTTCTGATGTTTCGGGGCCGGCTTGTCTTTTTTGTTAAAGGTTCAGATACTCAGTCCCTTGCTTGAAAACTACATCAACAGGAATATCGCTTTCGTTAACCCGGTCAATATCTTTTTGCAGGGTTTCGGGCATTTCTCCATCCCTTTCGACCATTTCGCGGGCAGCTTCGTAGTTGCCATCTCCCATTAATTGAATAATGCCGGAAACTCCTTCTTCAACCGCCCTTCTCATATTTTCAAAATTGACTTTATAGGTGTCTGTTTCCTTGCAGCGGGTGAAGGCCTGTGCTCTTTCAAAATGGTTAAAACGGATCATTGCTGCAACTCCATGGGCTCCCGCAGTGCCAAACCTGCTCGACCGGAGTATACTGGCAAATGAGGTTACATAAGCCTGATGTAGTTCCTTTTCGGAAAGCTCACCTTTCTCATGCAGCATGGAAAGAAGATACAAGGCGATCATGTCAGAACTGTTTGCATCCATTATGCCGTAATATTCACGTAAAACACTCCTTACAGAACCTTGCCCATCAATGGTTTGGGAGATCCCCAGCCCCTCGGCAATTTCATAGAAAGCAGTCAGGTGAAAAAAGGCGTCGAAGGTTACATAATCTTTCTGGTCATCATGGATGATCATTTCTCCAATGGGATAAAGTATTTCATCAAATTTGGCCTCCATTACATTCCTGATCTGCATGCTTCTTGTTCCGGTCTCCTGTTGAATTACCGGGTCATTTGGCAGGTTCAATGCGATCATTTTGGGCCCGGCATTACAGTGGCCACCATAAAACAATGCATCATACACGAAAAGGTTGGAATCGTCGCCGGGTGTTTCCTGTTTATACTCATCAGGAACGGGCAGTCCTGCCTGCATTTCGGGTAACATGGCCTCGAAGCGTTCCAGATGCTTGCTCCACTCCAGGTCTTTTATCAGCAAATACGAACTGTGTGCTTCCTTGTAGCCAAATTTTCGATCCTCACCTGTATTGACGGGGCCAACCACAAAATCTATATTGTTGTCACGCATCTGCATCCATGCCTTGTCACTTTCGTAATAGTTGTCGGTTGTCAGTGCCTCCGCCCGTTCTTCCAGATATTTGGCAAGCGGTTCATAGTCAGCCAGCCGGGCTGCTTCATGCAATAATCGTGCTGCCTCCTGGTTCAGGGCTGTATATGCTTCTGCGTAGGGAATTGCGATCAGTTCTCCATCCGGGTCACGACGGATGATCGTATGCGGATTGTTTTTATCCGGATTATCCCAGTCGTCAAATTCCTGTCTGTCCATATCATGCGGGTAGAAGTTGGCCCCCAGTGGTTTATCATCAAACCCGGGATAAAATGCGGTGTGCCCCTCCAGCCTTCCCCAGGGGCCATAATTGATCCTGGCATACTTACGGGCATATTCATCTGTAATGTGCTCCATGAGTTCATCCTTGTCTCCGTAGGACTGCAACCAGAAAATATCGTCCATTACCCTGGCCACCTCAATGAGGATGGGAATCATATTACGCTCATTTTCGCTGAGCCGGGATAGATCCGTGGCGAGGGTCACTTCTTCATACTGGTTGATCTTTTCACTTAGCTGTTCCTGGTATTCACTGTCGGTTGAAGGGCCGCAACCAATGAGCAGGGACATAGAAAACAGGACCTTAATAAATATCAGCTTCTTTTTCATAACTGTGGATTGGTTTATGGAGTTGATTTACTTTCTCATGATTTTGTCAATGGCCAAAACCCCGTCATCTTCATTTGTTTTGTGAGCACATTGGTTCAATGCGCGGGCAATGCCCCTGACGGCATTCATCAGGTCGGTGTGTGCCACGCATCCCATATGCCCGATCCGGATATAACGGCCTTTGATCTCGGGCAGCAGTCCTCCTGCAATGATGACTTCTGCCTCTCCCATGGCTTTCATGAAATCAGGCAGGGAAACATCATCCGGGAGGTAAGGGGCCGACAGGGTATTGGCCGTAACCGTTTCATTTTTGGGGATCATTGATAATCCCAATGCGCGCATGGCTTCGCGGAAGGCCTTTCCATTCTTTTTGTGGCGCTCAAAACGTTCCGGAAGCCCCTCTTTTAGTATGTTTCCCAGTCCGGCTTCCAGGGCCATTACCAGGTTTACGGCCGGGGTGCCGAAATAGGCGGGCTTTCCTGCTGTGTAGGCCTCCATGATGGGCAGCCAGTTGTCCCAGTCAGCATAATAGCTGCGGACCGGGGTTTTACGGCTTTTCCAGGTTTCCATCGCTTTGGGTGAGGCCACAAGCATTGCCAGGCCGGGTGGTACCCCGATGGCTTTCTGAGAAGCCGTCAGTACCACGTCAATTCCCCATTCTTCCTGCCGGATCTCTTCCCCGGCCACCGAGCAGACACCATCAAGCACGGTAAGTACGTTGTGTTTGCGGCCCAGGGCGCCCATGGAAGCAGCATCGACCATCACGGCTGTTGAGGTATCCACATGGGTAAAAGTCATCAGTTTGTAATCCTTGTGCTGCAGTTCCGCTTCTATGTCTGCTGTTTCTACAACTTCTCCCACGGGAGCTTCCAGGATGGTAACATGCGCTCCGTGCCGTTCAAGAATATCGGCATATCGTCTTCCGAAATAACCGGTAGAGATTACCAGGGCCTTGTCGTTTTCTTCAATAAGATTGGCCGCGGCCATCTCCATGGCCAGGGTTCCAGTGCCGGCCACCAGGAATGGTTGTCCTGACGGACACATCCATACTTCTTTCATCATATTGAGGCAGTTGCCGAATGATTTGATGAAATCCGGTGCAGTGTGACTTTTGGGTGGTTCACCCATCGCCTTGAGTACATCGGTTTCACATTCAATGGGTCCGGGGATCATCAGGATTTTTCTGTTGGTAGTCATGGTTTGATAGGTTAATTGGTTGTTGGTTAGTTAGTCGGCGCTGACGCGCCTCCGGTTGTTAGTTTGTCGGGGGCTGGCGCCCCCTCCAGTTGTTAGTTGTTGGTTTTATGGTTTAATTGGTTGGATGCCTGCGTGTTGAAGGATTTCAAAAAGCTTGTTTTTTGTTTCAGGTTTCATTGGTTGGATGGGTTGGCGGGCTGGGCCGCCGTAAAGACCCAGGTGGTCCATGGCCGCTTTCAGAGCGGGAACTCCCCATTGCCTGGTAACGGCTGTGTTCGGGGGGATCATTTGTTGCTGCAGTTTCCTGGCTTGTGGCAGTTTCCCATCAAGAAAGTACTTGTAAATCTGAATGCATTCGTCAGGGGCGATATTCGCAAGGGCAAGGATGCCCCCGACGGCGCCCAGAGACAATGCGGGCAGCAGAAAACCTGCCGAACCGGCCAGTACCTGAAATCCTGGTTTTGATTGCCCGATAACCTGTCCCATCTTTGCCAGGTTGCCTCCGGAATCTTTTAGCCCGATAATGTTCGGATGGTCCGCAATTGCCAGGATCATGTCAGCCCCCAGGTCCATACCACTGTTGGCCGGCATATTGTAAATCAAAACGGGAATCTCTGATGACTCAGCCACAGCGTGGTAATGGGCCATCAATGCCTCTTTATCCATCAGCCCTTTATAGTAAAACGGGTGAAGAACCAGTGCAGCGTCGGCTCCGGCTCGGGCTGCCTCTGCAGTGAGCCGGATGGTTTCACGGGTAGATTGGCCGCCTGTGCCCGCGAGCATGATCTTTCCCTCAGGAATGGCTTGCCTGGCTGCATGATAGGCCTCCGTTTTTTCTTTTTCCGAAAGCATTACCAATTCGCCGTTGGATCCGAGTATCAGGAAGCCCGCCAGCGGGTAATGGCTCAGTGCTCTGATGTTGTATTGAATTTTTTCCGGAGAAAGGTTCTCCTTGTCATCGAAAGATGTGGGAAGCGGAGGGAAGATGCCGTTGAAGGAGATCATGTTGGTTAATTGGTTATTGGTTAGTTGGTTTTCGCGGGCTGGAGAATGGGAAAGCTGTCGATGGCCTGGTATATGGGCAAAGCGGTTGTTGGTTATTTATATACGACAGTGACGCATCTCACGCTGACGCAGCTTTTGCGGTTATGGACAAAAACGCAAAGATATGTGTTTTGATTACATTGCAATGCATATTGCGGCTTTATTGTGGCCCCTTACAAAGTCTGGCCACCCGGGGCTCCTTGGCTTGTAATCATCCACAGCAGCGTATTATGGCTCCTTTCCAAAGCCTGGCCCTTGGGGTGGTGCCGGTCAGTACTCAAGGTCTCTTGAGACGGTGTTGATCAGGGGTTCTCCTTTCTGCAGACGTTGGTAGTTTTCCATCACCTGCATGGCCACTGAATGCGGATCGGTCAGACTGGCCACATGCGGGGTTATGTCAATTATTGGGTGTTCCCAGAAGGGATGGTCCTCCGGCAGTGGTTCGGGGTCAAATACATCGAGGTGGGCACCGCTTAAATGCCCTTCATCAATGCACTGGATCAGGTCTTTATCCACCACATGGGCGCCACGGCCGAGGTTGATTACGTGGGCTCCCAACGGTAGTTTCCTTAGCAAATGCTTGTTGATGATGCCGTTTGTTGCACTTGTGAGGGGTAGTAAACAGATCAGGATTTGGCAACCTTTCAGGAAATCACCGAGCTGATCATTGCCATGATATTTTGTATAGGCAGCATCCCTGCCAGGCGTTCTTCCCCAGCCATCTACTTTGAATCCGGCCTTCAGCAAATAATTTGCGACATGATGACCGATCATACCTGTTCCCATGATACCAACCCGGACATTCTTAATACGCAGATAGCGGTGTTTTTTCCATTGGTTCTCTGCCTGGTATCGACAGTAACGTGTAAGTCCGCGCATATGCTTTAGTACAACGGAAAGGGCAAATTCCGCCATGTCGCCTGAAAGTAATGGATCAATGATCCGGGTAATGGCTACGCTGGCTGGGATTTGCTGGTCTTTTACGAGGTGATCAACGCCTGCCCCGAATGAGGAGATGGCTCTCAGGTTTGTAAATTGGCGAAAGAACCCGGGTGGATGATTCCAGGCCAGGGCAAAGGTGATATCGCTGGGGTCTTGCACCTGTTCGGGGAGATAGACCGGCACAGAAAGGTCGGCTTCTTTCAGGGCTTCGACCCAACTGTCCAGTTTCTTTCCGGGACTTACAATCAGAATTGACATGGGTACTATGCTTCAACAAGGTTAAACACATCCCGAATTTAAGAAAATTCTGAAATATTCAGTACGATTGAAAAAAGGTCCTGGAGCAGGCTATCCTTTGATCATGGTCAGCAACATCTTGAATTTTTCTGTGGCATCGACTGCATGCGGGATATTGGCTGGCATAATAATACTTTCGCCGGCTTCCAGCAGAAAAGGTTCTTTATCGATCGTGATCGTTGCTTTGCCTTCAACCACCTGTATCAGAGCATCGAAGGGAGCGGAGTGCTCACTCAGTTTTTGTCCTTTGTCAAATGCAAACAGGGTAATATTGCCTGTGGATTTTTCCAGCACACGCTTGCTGACAATGCCATTCTCAGCGTAATCAATATTTTTCTTGAAGTTGCTTTTGTGGCTATGTTCAAACTGGCTCATAATATTGTCTTTATATATAAGAAAAAAGGTACTTTAATACGCTAAATCAGAAAAACAAAGCCTTCCGGTGTTTTGTTCAAAATAAATACGGGATTAATATATTCTCTCATGGTAAAAACCAACAACCGGAGGCGCGCAGCGCCGACCAACCAACAACCGCTTCGCCCGTTTTCCATGCCACCGGCAGCTTTCCCAATCCCCAGCCCGTGAAAACCAACAACCAACAACCGGAGGCGCGCAGCGCCGACTAACCGGAGGGTGCGGAGCACCCGACTATCCGCATATACTCTTTCACCCTGCGCACATTGTCTTTGCCTGTAAGTAGTTCAAGCAGGCTGAATGCCACATCCAGGGCTGTTGCCGGACCTTCTGAGGTGATGATGTTCTGATCTCTGACCAGGGGTTGGTCTATTACGATGGCTCCGTAGTCTGCCAGTTGCTTTCTTCTTTCTCCACGGGGGAGGGCATAGGTGGTAGCCTGGCGGTTTTTCAGTACGCCTGCTCTGGCTACCGGCAATGCGCCCACACATACTGATGCAACAGGCTTTCGCTGTTCGTTAAATTGCCTGATTAATTCGAGCACCCTTTCATCAAACGCATCCTCATAATATCCGGCCGCTTCAAAGCCTCCCGGGATGGCAAATGCATCATAGCTATCGGCATCTGCTTTACTGAATGGCAATGAAGGAATTACTCTGGATCCCCAGGCACTACTGACTTCATCATGCAAACCGGTGGTGTGCAGCGTAACGGGAGCTGTTCCGTGGGCGCGGCTCCAGCCCATTATATCAATAAATGCTGTGGCTTCGAGTTCTTCGTAGCCTTTGGGGAGAAAAAGCAGCACTTTTTGCATATGGGATGGCGTCATGTGGGATGGCGGTTAGAAAAAAAGCCACAGCAATTGCCGCTGTGGCTTCGATTGTGGGACGTGGCAGAATCGAACTGCCGACCTCATGCCTGTCAAGCATGCGCTCTGAACCAACTGAGCTAACGCCCCTTTACTGTGCTCCGGGTCCGGAGGCCACAAAGATAAAAAATCCTATAATATGCTGCGCCGTTCTTTCGCTGATTTTTTCGGGTTTTACGCGAGACCTGTTATTCGTTGTGATAGGGTTCGTTTCGTAAGATGGTGAAGGCGCGGTACAATTGCTCTGTGAAGAAAAGCCGCACCATCTGGTGGGAGAATGTCATGGCTGAGAGGGAAAGTTTCATTTGTGCCGCCTGGTAAACTTCCCGGCTGAAACCCCAGGGGCCGCCCACTACAAATACGAGTTTTCTGGTGGACCTGTTCATCCTGTCCTGGATGAATCCGGCGAATTGAACTGAGTTTAAAGCTTTTCCCTTTTCATCAAGCAATACTGTGTAATCGCTTCCTTTCATTTGTTCAAGCAATAATTTGCCTTCCTGTTCTTTCCGCTGTCCGGCTGCAAGAGTATTCCATTTTTTCGGGGTGGGAATATTGCGGGTCTCGAAACTTGTGTACCGGTTGATGCGCTGAACATAGATGTCAATGGCTTCCCTGAGCCATGAATCATCTGTTTGGCCAATGGTAAGAATTGTGATTTTCATAAGGATAATTGTCTGTTGACCTGATTACACCGGGCAGTTGACTGCAAAATTACGCTTTTTTCCTTTTTATCTCTTGAGGCGATTTCGTAGGTTTGTGATTGATTTACTCACAGGTCGCCACAAAAAGGCCGGGTAAACGGAGCCGTTGTGGTTTTTTGGATCAGTTTTTGATGCTCTCGTCATTTAGGCGTTTGTTATTGATCACAAATATTATTTCCCGGCTATTGACTTTCATCGCGATGATGCTAAAACGCAATTTATTGATCTTTTTTCTGTTGTGGCTCTATCCTTTTTCGGGTAGCACCCAGGAAATAGGTCAGGTTGAACCCAGGAGTGATGATGTTGAAGAGGTGGTCAGGGCCATCGTTTCTGCCATTGAAGATGGAAGCTCCCGGCGAATTGCTCTTCATTTCGGCTCCAATGTGGATCTTTACCTTCCCAGGGCCGAGGGGACTTTCAGCCGTTCCCAGTCAGAGATCATTTTCAAGGATTTTTTTGCCCATTGTAAACCCAAATCTTTTTTTATCAGCTACCAGGGGACATCCATGGATGGTGCTTTGTTTGTGATTGGAATGCTTTCTACGGAAGAAGGGAATAATTATCGTGGGTATTTGCTTCTCAAAAATGTGGCCGGATCTTATGTGTTGCAGCGGGTAAGGTTCGAGTAAGCAGTTAAGGTTCGAGTAAGCAGTAAAGATTCGAGTAAGCGGTTATGATTCGGATAAGCGGGTAAGATTCGAATAAGCTGGTGAAATTTGGAGCAATGACATTGATCGTCGCCTGATTAATTACCCCCCCCCTC
>SL_8KL_010_SEDDRAFT_10004919_pt1 | contig 10617 bp, 9 predicted proteins | sample SodLakKL_010_SED_4_FD_11160 | JGI IMG/M metagenome (IMG submission 11160) | reverse complement strand
AACATGACACAGGTGAGCGAGTTCTCACTAGTGGTTGGAGGAATAGCCATAACCCAGGGATTCATATCACCCGACATACTGGGATACCTGAGCCTGATGGCACTCGTAACAATGACCATCTCAACCTACTTGATAACCTACAACGAACAGATATACGAAAAAGTAAAACACCTGCTCGAAAGATTCGAAGGAAAAGAAAAGAAAGACGTGGATCTAGGAACTCTAAAAGACCACGCACTGGTCATAGGATACAACGACACAGCGGAAAGAATAATACCAACACTACAGGAGCAATTCGAACAAATAGCCGTGGTTGACAAGGACCCTGAAAACGTGAGAAAACTGGAAGGAATGAATGTGGAGAACGTGTTCGGGGATTTCAAGCACGAAAAAATACAGAGAGAAGTGGGACTAAGGGACGCATCACTAATAATAAGCTTTGTAGAAAACGAAACAATCAACAGAAAAATACTAAGAAGCTGCAGAAACGACGCAGTAGTATTCATAGAGACAAAAGACCCAGAAAAAGGAGCAGAATACTACGACATGGGAGCCGACTACATAATCAGACAGAACATACTCACAGTTGAAAAAATGAAAGAGTACCTGGAAGACTACATGGAGAGCCTGCCAAAATTCCTAAACCAAATAGACAGAGACAAAGAATCACTAGAATGGGGAGGAAGAAAAACAAGAGGTGAAAAATAAATGATCGATGTAATAATCGCGCTGACAGTAATATTCGTAGCAGCCTCAATAGTACTATTCCTCTTCAACAGATTCAAACACCCTACCATACCCGCTTACCTGATAGCAGGTATACTAATATCACCCCTAGTGGCCGAGGCAGAAATACTATCACTAGCAGAGATAGGAATAGCCTTCCTAGTATTCATATTCGGATCAAGCCTGAGACTGAAAAAAACCACTAAAATAATAGAAAGCACCGCGATACTCACAATAACCCAAGTAGCGATAATAGGATCAATAGTATACGCCTATGCATACATAATTGGCTTTGGACCACTCAACTCACTATACCTAGCAGTAGCAGCCTCTCTCAGCTCATCTTTAGTAGGAATGGAACTAATACAAGGAAAGAAAATTAAACTAGCCTACAAAAGACTCTGTAACTCAATAAACCTAACTCAAGACCTGATAGCAATCCTGATATTCATAGTACTAGCCTCCTACCCATTAACAAGACAAGGAATAATATCGAACATTCAGATAGGAGGATTAATAATACTACTAGGATTCATACTAAGACCAGTAGCACCTTACATACTAGAAACCATTAGAAGATCACAAGAAGCAGCAATGCTAGTAGCACTAAGCACCTTACTAATATTCACCTCAGTATCACAGTACTACGGACTATCAATAGTGATAGGAGCATTCGCAGCAGGAATAACACTGTCAAAACCACCTTACGATCAAGAGATAATGGAAACATTCGAATCACTAAAAGACTTCTTCTCAGCAATATTCTTCGTATCACTAGGAGCACTAGTAGTAATGCCCAGCCTATTCACAATAACAACTGCTATAGGACTAGTGCTTGTAATAACCATTTTAAAACCACTCTTCACCATCCTACTGATGGAGAGCCAAGGCTACAGCAAAGGAACATCACTCATGACAGCCATGAACCTGGATCAAATGAGCGAATTCGCGCTAATACTAGCAATACACGCCAGAATCGCAGGACAAATAAATCCAGTGGTTTTCCAATCAATAATACTAGCCGCGATAGCTACAATGATAGCTAGCTCCTACACCAGCAGACACGTGTGGAGAATATACGATAAAATAAAGGATAACTGGCTCCTAAATCTACCGGGAACAGAGTTCGTAGAGTCAAACGTGCCAAAAGAAATATCCAACCACTTCATAATAGGAGGATACGACACACAAGGTAAAAAACTAGCTCAGTTCCTTAAAAAAAGAGACCAAGAAGTAATAGTAATAGACAACGATCCAGAAAGAGTACTTGAAGCAAGAGAAGATGGAATGAACTACATACACGGAGACCTAATGCTCAAAGAAATATGGGAAGAAGCGAACTACAAAGTCGCGCAGATGATCATATCAACAGCACCAGTGAGAAAAGTAACCGAGCCAATCATAGACCTGGATACAGAAGCCTATAAAATAGTGAGAGCAAAGTACCCTGAAGAAGCAAAAGAATACATGGAAGACGTACTATACGTGATAGTGCCAAGATACCTATCCACGGAAAGACTCATAGAACACCTAAAAGGATGCCTGGGAAGCGAAGCATACAGAGAAAGACTAAGAAAGATAAGTAGAAAAGAACTAACCTAAAAAAAGATCAACAAAAATCAATAATCCCCAACTTCATCCCTACCAACAATCATCCAACCATCCTCGGTTTTAACCAAATCATAGCTCTCCATGAAATCATAATTACTGTCCAAATCAACGTAGTACCAGCTAATACCAGCATCAACACTAGCCTCACCATTAGTCACTTCAACATCAAGAATCTCCACATCAATATCAATATTGTTGGAAAAATGATTTCTCCACTCATCCCTGTCCTCCTCGGACATCTCGGCAAAACCTTCCCTGACCTCAGAATTCAAAGGATCTTCAGTAACATTGTAAAGCTCTTCAAATTCACCCCCATCCATAACACTCCAAAAACTACGAACAGATTCCTCCGGATCTTCAAAATCAACTCCGGGCTCCTCCACATCTTCAACAGGATATAAAAACCATATTAAAGCCACTAAAACTACCAGTGCAGCTACTAACCCAATGAACCTCTTACTGATTTTATCACTAATTTTATCACTCTCTATTAAACAAGTTTACATATAAACTAAGTCAACCTGGTTTTTTATACCTTACCTTTCAAAAAAAATAAGCCAACCAAAAATACCCAAAAGCTCCAACAAGAATTAATTACAACCAAACACAAAAAAATACACACGGAAACACATTAAAACAAAAACACGAAACAAGGAAAAGTGATGAAGATGGATCAAAAAGAAAGGCGAAAATTCCAGAAAAAAATAAAAGAACTTGAAAAAATAAAGGGAAGAGGCACCGAACTAATAAGCCTGTACATACCACCGGACCACAACGTGAACCAAGAAGTAACCAGGCTAAAAACCGAGTACAGCGAAGCAGCAAACATAAAATCAAAATCAACCAGAAAACACGTTCAATCCGCGATAAAAACAATCCTACAATCACTAAAAGGAGTCAACGAACTACCCGAAAACGGAATAGCCATATTCGCAGGATACGTGGACGAAGAAAACGAAGTAAAGAAAGAGATAATCACACCGCCCGAGAAAGTACAGGTGAACCTGTACAACTGCGACGACAAGTTCGAACTAGAACCACTGAAAAAACTAGTGGAATCAAAGGAAAAATACGGAGTAGTAGCGATAGATAGCAAGAACGCCACAATAGCCAAGCTAAAAGGAAAACACATGGAGATAATCCAGAGCTTTGGATCACAAGTACCATCAAAACACACAAAAGGAGGATGGAGCCAAAGAAGATTCGAAAGAATAATAAAACAAGCAAAACACGAGCACTACAAAAAAGCAGCGAACATAATAAACAAAGAATTCCAAGACGACGAGATAAAAGGACTCATAATAGGAGGACCGGGACAGGCAAAGGACAAAATAGATTCAGACGAATACCTGAACAAAAAAATCAGAAACAAAGTACTTGGAAAAGTCAGCACCGGATACGCGGACGAATCAGGAATAAAAGAAATAATGGAAAAAGCCCAGGACCTAATACAGGACCTTGAGGTACAGAAGGAAAGAGAAATCATAGATAAATTCATGAAGAAAATAACAGGCAGTGAAACTGCGACCTACGGGCTGAAACAAGTGGCAAATGCATTGAAAAAAGGAAAAGTAGAAACACTACTACTATCAGAAGACATGAACTGGAAAAAAGCAAAAATAAAATGCCCGGAATGCGGAGAGGAAAAAGAAGAAATAATAAAGGACAAAAAAGAGTTCAAAAAACAAGGAATAATCTGCCCAGAATGTGAAGAAGAAAGAGAAGTAATAGAAGAAAAAGACGTAGCTGAAAAACTAGAAGAACTGGCCGAAGAAACCGGAGCGGAAACCAAGTACATCTCCACCGATACCGACAAAGGACAACAGTTCCACAACGCATTCGGAGGAATAGGAGCAATACTGAGATACACGTAGAAAAAATGGAAAAAGGGATTAAATGCTTGAAAAAATAATTAAATCAATCAACCACAAACACGTAATATACTTCACAGCAATCATACTACTGGCATCCTACATCTCAATACTATTAGTAGATCTATTAAACATATTTAATTCAAGAGCTCTGCTACAAGGACTGGAAATACCTATACTATGGAACTATCTATTCAGAGAAAAAGGACCAATAGAAATAATCCAATGGATCTTCCTAGGAGCATTCACAGTAACCAGTGCATTCACAGCATTTAAACTAAAAGAAAAAGGAAAGAGAAGAGAAAGAATTTTCTGGACACTATTCGCAATCGCAGGAACAATAATGCTCATAGAAGACGCGGCCAACATAAGACACTTCGCGGTAAGGCAACTGCAGTTAACCTGGCACACGGGTAAAATCCTGGAGCTGTTTTTCTTCGGTTCAATAGGAATAATAATGCTAGCAGCTTTAATAAGATATAGAGAAGAAGTTTTCCAGCACAGAACCACAGCCAAGTTAGTGATACTTGGATTCATCTTCTACGGAAGCGCAGCATTCATATCAGGACCAAGCGACCTGGTAGGAACCACTACAGTACTAGGAGAATCACTATACAGCGCAACTACACGGATAGGAGGGCCAGGATTAATAGAAGTGTATGAAGAAGTGGATCAAGTTGCTAGAGAAATAGGAGGACTGGACATAAGATACAGATTAGTTGACTTCTTGGTAGAGGAAAGTCTTGAACTGCTCGGAGCAGCCTTCCTACTAGCCTCATCACTGAGCTACTGGAAACACATAATCAGAGGATAAGATGTACAAAATAAAGAAGAATCCAGAAGACTTCAAGGTCGAAGAAGTAACCCCTGAAAAGAAAGTACTTGAAATAGATAAGGAGCACAGCTTTGATGAAGCCACTGAAGGAGATCAATTAATATGTAAACTAGTTAAGAAAAACTGGGAACAGAACAAAGCAATAAAAAAAATAAGTAACGTACTACACTTCTCAAGAAAAAGAATAGGCTACGCAGGAACAAAAGATAAAAGAGCGCTGACAAGTCAAAGAATATCAATATACGGAGCAAATTCGGATCAAATAAAAAAATTAAAAGTAAAAGATATAGAAATACAGCCGCTTAGATACTCGGAGGAAAGAGTGACACTGGGGGACCTATGGGGAAACAGATTCACTATTAAAATAGAAGTAGATGAAAAAACAAGTTTGAATCCAAAGGAAAAGATACCTAACTACTTCGGACACCAGAGATTTGGCAAAACCAGGCCAATAACCCACCTAGTTGGAAAAGCACTGGTCAAAGAAGATCCTGAAGAAGCGGTTAAGATATACCTGACAAAGGTATTCGAAGAGGAAAGTGAAGACGCGAAAAAAGCAAGAAAATGGCTAAGGAACAATTGGGAGGACAAACCATTCAAAGAAGCACTTAAAGAGTATCCTGATTATCTAGGATACGAGAGAACACTACTACATCACCTTGCAGAGTACCCAAGAGACTTCATAAACGCGATACGTAAACTACCGAAGAACCTGCAGTTAATGTTTCCACACGCCTACCAGAGTTATTTATTCAACCAGTACCTGGACAAGGTTAGAGATAAAGATATAGTGGAGGAGGAAGGACCTATATACGGTTACGAAACAGAGATAAAGAATGAATATGAAAAAGAAGTGCTGGAGGAGAACGACCTAGAGTTGAAGGACTTCAAAGTAAAGTGTTTGCCCGAGATGAGTGAAGAGGGAAAAAGAAGAAAACTCTACATAGATCTAGAGGACCTCGAGGTGCTTGAGAAGAGTGAAAAACATTACTTGCTAAGGTTTTCTCTTCCAAAGGGAAGCTACGCCACGGTAGCTTTGGATGAAATACTCGTGGATAAAAAAGGGAAAAATAGTGGATAGTATGGATGATAAAAAGAAGATTATCCTGATAGAGGTAGCGGTCGCATTATTATTCATATTAATGGCCTTTAGTCCAAGGATGTATCCTGATGAAGGAACTTACTTGAACTACGGTGATGCCTGGAGTGAAGGAGTGCTGATTCCAGAAGGAGAGATACCCGTTCCGAATAGACCCGTGTTCATTTCAATTGCTTCAGTGGTTTCAGGGTTTTCTTTACCAATAGCCAGGATGGCTATACTTCCATTTGTATTGGGTTCTGTTTTCCTGGGCTTTAAGATAGGTAAAGAGATTGGTTTGCCCGGTGAATTTACTTCTCTTCCCTTACTGTTTTCCCCGATTTATTTAACGTATTTTGGAACATTTTTAACTGATTATGTGCTGGTTTTCTTTACTTTATTATCCATCTATTTCTTTTTCAGGTCAAGGGATGAAGATTCTAGTAAGTATGGGTGTTTGATGGGTGTTTCAACTGCTCTAGCTATTCTTACTAGAGAATCCGCTGTTTTATTAATAGTTATATTTTTAGTGTTCTACAAGGAGTTCAGATTCAAGGAGTTCTTGGTAAGTGCTTTTGTCCCTGTGTTGGGCTACATGGCTTTTTTAAGAAGAGATTTCTTTCTTTTCTTGGAGTACTCGCTTGAGTACGGTTACGAGTTCGCTGTTCCAGGTATTCAAAGTTTTTTGAACATGGTTCTAGTTGGATTGGGCCCGGTTCTGTTAATTGCTATCTTGGGTTTGGTTGACCGTGAGTACGGTGAATTACCTGTTAAGCTATCTTTGGTGTATTTACTGGTGATGGGTGTGGCTACTTTGGTTTTCACTGTTACTTGGGTTCCTAGGTACATGATCATGTTGTTACCTGGTTTGTTAATTCCTTCTGCAAAGGGCTTGTTAAGGATTGAGAAGAACGTGTTGCTTTCGTTTGTATTGATCCTGGTTCTGGGTGCTGGTGGTTCAGTGGTTGCTTATAGAGTGAATGCAGCTGAGAGGGACTGGGGTATTGATAAATATGAACAAGGTGTTGAGGTGATTGATCAATACGAGGATGGAGAAGTGTACATGCAGATTAATGATGAGCAGTTAAGATGGTTAAAGGATTCGGATAGATTTAGAAAGCTTCCTAGAACATATCAAGGGTTGAAAAAGGAAACTGGTTGTGAAGATGTTCCTGTGTTCCTGTGGAAATATAGAGGATACACCATATGGAAACCGGGTTACTGGGATGATGTAGTAATCGAGTCAGTGCTGGAGGATGTTGAAGAGGGTAAGATGGTTAGGATAAGCTGTTTGGATAGTTAGTTTCTTTCCAGTAATTCCTGGCATAGGTCCGATCCTGGGTCCACTGGTTCATCCATTAATTGATATATCCTGTAGTCTTCGTTCGAGTATACTTGTTTGAATCTACCGTGTTTGGATACGTATGGGAATCCTGAGCATGAGTTTCTGCTTCCCATTCTATATAGAATATATCTTGAGTTGTATTTCTCCATTATTCTGATTGTTTCTTCCGCTCTGCTAGAGCTCAGAACTCTTCTTATGTCTTTGTATCTTTGATCTACTTCGGGAGCGAATTCTAGGTAGGGATCCATCACGTTTTTTCTTTGTGCTATTCCTGTGATGTAGTGCCCTTCTTTCCAGTGTGCTGTTATTGTAGCGTTTTCAGGTGTGTTGTTTTTTATCCATGTCATTGCTTCGTGTTGTTCAGGGGTTGGATCTATGGTTATCATCCCTAATCCTGGTATTATCACTAGTATTATTAGGTAGATCCATATCATTGCTTTAAGGTGTTTTAGCGGTATCCATTCAAGTTTTAATGTGTTTCTTAACTGTTTTAAATGAGTTGTGAATACTGTTGCTGCTATTATTGATACTGGGAATATTAGGAGGTCGTTCATTCTGTTGAATATTGCTAGGGAAGCTACTACTCCTATTAGTAGCCATTCTCTCATTGGTTTTAGGTTCTTGGTGTTGAGTTTGAAGAATCCGTAGATCGCCATCAGTATCATTACGAAGGTGAATGAAACGGCTGTTAGTCCTGATTCGAGGATGAAGTACTGTATTCCTCTGTTCATCTCTACGAATATGTTGTATGCTTCGTGGTTTTGGAATAATCCGTGTTTGGTTATTATTGGTAGGAAGTACGCTAGGAATCCTATGAACGCGATTGTGAATGCTGGTGCTGTTTTCTTTATTTGTTTTCTGAATATTATGGTTCCTATGACGAGCATTGACATTCCTATTAATGGGCTTGTTATTAGTGCTAGTAGTATTGGTGCTGCTGCTAGGTAGTTGATTTTTTTGTTTTCTTTGTTGATCATTAGGTAGGCTAGTACCATTAGTACTAGGGCTGGTAGTCTTGGGTTGAGGTGTGATGCGAAGTAGGCGTAGGCCGGGTTGAAGAATAGGAACATCGAGGAGTAGAGTGATTGTTTTTTTGTTAGTCCCAGTTGTTTTGTGAAGTAGTAGGTGATTATTATTCCTAGTCCTCCTATTATAGGTGCTAGTAGGTACTTTGCCGCTGGAGTTGCCAGTATCATTAGTGAGAATCCGTAGGGATAGGTCATTGGTCTTCCTCCGAATGATAGCGGGTCGTGTTCTGCTCCGGAGGCTACTAGGTCCGCCATTCTTGTGTGGTAGTAGGTTGTGCTTCCTAGCATTGAGTCGTGGTGGAAGAGTGTTCTTAGTGCTTGTGGCATCGCGAATATTATGATTGCGATGGTGGTGAATATTGCTAGTTTTTGTTTTGTGGTTAGGTTTTTTAGTTTCATTGTTCACCTTTTAGATTTCTTTTCCTGTCCATGATTTTATGACTGATTTGGCCAGGTAGAGTGCGAGTCCCGTGCTTTGGCTCCAGTTGAGTTCGTTGAATTCGAATGATTTGTCCGGGTAGTGTATGTCTATTGGTATGTATTTTAGGTTCATTCCTTTTTTGATTGATTTTAGGTTTATTTCGGATTCTACTTCGAATCCGTTTTCTTTTAGTTCTAGTTCCTGGAAGTCTTTTTTGTTTATTGCTCTTATTCCGCAGGTTGGGTCTTTTACTGCTTTTCCGGTTGCTAGGTATACTGCGAGTTTTGCGAGTGCGTTGTTTATTCTTCTTGGCCATGGCATTAGTGAGTAGTTTCTTTTTCCTATGACTATGGTGTTTGGTTGGAGTTTTTTTAGGAATAGTGGTATTTTTTCTATTTGGTGTTGGTCCGCGTCGGTGAATACTATTTTTTCTTTTTCTGCGTTTTCCACTCCTTTTCTCATTGCGTGTCCTTTTCCTTTGTTTGGTGTGTAAGTTACTATTTTATCCGCGTTTGTTTTTTCTGCTTTTTCAGTGGTTTTGTCCTGTGATCCGTCGTCGACCACGATTATTTCTAGGTTTTTTATTTGTTTTTTGAGTTGTTGGAGTTCTTGTACTGTTTGTTGTATGTTTTTTTCTTCGTTGTAGCACGGGATTATTATGCTGGGCATCTTTCTTCTCCTCTTTTCATGGAGTGGTTTAGAGATTTGCTAGTACGAATTTTTGGTCTATGAATCTGGTTACTGCGAGTAGGTTTTCTCCTGATTTGGCTTTTATTGTGATTGTTCTGTTGTCGATGTGTACTTCGTTTATGTCTTCGTCGTGGTCCGGGTACTCGATGTATAGTAGTAGTTCGTTTTCTCCTGGTTCTAGTGTTTTGCAGTACTCGACTGTTTTGTTTCCGCATTCTACTGGTTCGTTGTTCCGCATTCCTATTCCGTGTATGTTTTCGTGTTTTAGTGTTGGCCCTAGCATTACTGCGAACTGTGCTGCTGATTCGCTTATCATCGCGGTTGTTTCCGTGGTTTCCGCGTCTCCTTCGAATACTAGGTATGCTTTGTTTGAGTGTTCGAGTAGTGTTTCCATGTGTTGTATTGGTTCTTGTTCTGAGTAGAAGCATAGGTCTTGGTAGCATGCTCTTTCAGGTCTTGGTACTGCGTAGATGTAGATGTTTATTGATACGAGTATTATTGTTATTGCGGCTATTATGTAGAGTGTTTGTTTGCTGACCTTTTGTTTACTGAGCTTTTGCTTGCTGAGTTTTTCTTCTTTTTGCTCAGTTTTTTCTTCCGTTTTTTGTTCTTGTTCTTCCGTTTTTTCCTTTACTTCTCCCTCTTTTTCAGGTTCTTCTTCCTGTTCCGGTTCTTTTCTTTCTTTTTTTTCTTTTTTTTGTTCTGTTTTTTTCTTTGTTTTTTTCCATTGGTTTTGTTTCATTTTTTTCTCCTTTTTCGTGTTTTTGGGTGTATTTGGATGTGTTTGGTGTGTGTTTTTTTGTTGTTTTCCTGGTATTTAGGCTTGTGATGTATTGGCTGTTGTTGTGTTTGGGTTGGTTGTTGTGGTTGAGTTGGTGGTAAGTGTTTTTTGTAGAGTTGTGTAGGGGTGTAGTGGTTTTGGTTATTCCTGTGTCTAGTTGTTGTAAAGATAAGGGGAAGAAAGAGTAAGGGGTTTGGGCTTGCTTTGAGGCAAGCCTTTAGGGTTTGGGTT
>SL_8KL_010_SEDDRAFT_10004918_pt1 | contig 10617 bp, 10 predicted proteins | sample SodLakKL_010_SED_4_FD_11160 | JGI IMG/M metagenome (IMG submission 11160) | reverse complement strand
TCACTAGACGCTGTCGAAAAAGCGGGGGAAGGACTCACCGCTGTCTGTGAAGCTCTCGAGATACCTCCTGTTCTGAGCTTTGGAACTTGTACAGATACAGGGAGGCTGATAAATCTGGTCTCAACAGTCGCAGGCGCATTAGACGTAGATCCTTCGCAACTGCCCGTTGCGGTGACCGCTCCCGAATACATGGAACAGAAAGCGACTATCGCTGCGGTCGCCGCTATAGGATACGGTCTATATACGCACGTATCTCCGACTCCACCTGTAACAGGAAGTGAAAACGTAGTGAAGCTTTTGACAGAAGATGTAGAAGATCTTACCGGCGGAAAATTGGCTGTTGGAGATGATCCGGTTACTATCGTCGACGGTATAGAAGAACACATCGAGAAGAAAAGAGAAGGACTCGGTCTATAGAGCAAGTTCAACTCAAAAACCCTTTTTCTTTATATCCTTTTTCAAAATTGGTCTATATTCACTCCGAATCAGACATAAAATTTTAATATCGGATTTCGATATCGAAAATCGATAGTATGGGTAAAAGTGGGATTCTTGAGACGTTCGATACCACACTCCGAGATGGAGAACAGACTCCTAGTATAGCTTTCTCTCCTGAGGAAAAAATCGAGATCGCTAAGAAACTGGATGAGTTGGGTGTAGAGGTGATAGAGGCAGGAGCGGCTACCGTCTCGAAGGGGGAGAGAAAAGCGATCTCCAGCATAGTTGAGGAAGATCTGGATGCTGATGTCTTCAGCTTTTGCAGAGGATTAAAGACCGATATCGACGAAGCTTTGGATTGCGATGTCGACGGTATACATCTGGTCGTTCCGGTCTCCGATCTTCACATCGAAAAGAAATTAAATTCTACGAGGGAAGAGATCAAGGAAAACGCTCGAACATCGACTAGCTACGCTGTTGAACACGGGTTGGAAGTGGAGATATCAGGTGAAGATTCTACCAGAGCTGATGTAGATTTCATCTGTGAGGTTTTTGCCGGGTCTTTGAAAGAGGGTGCTGTAAGTGCTTGTATTTGTGATACAGCTGGTATTGCTACGCCGGAAAAAATGTATGATCTGACCTCAGAAATAAAGAATGAAATTGCCGTGCCTTTAGCTGTCCACTGCCACGACGATTTTGGACTCGCTACAGCAAATACTATAGCGGCGGTGAGAGCTGGAGCTCGTGAAGCACATCTAACTGTCAACGGGATAGGAGAGAGAGGAGGAAACGCAGCTCTCGAGGAGGTAGTTTTAGCGCTCTCTGAACTTTATGGATTTAACACGAGTATAAACTTTGATAAGATATATGAGACATCTAAGCTAGTCGAAAGATTTTCAGGCTCACTGATACCGCCTTCGAAGGCTATCGTAGGTGAAAACTCATTCGCTCACGAAGCAGGGATCCATGTTGATGGGATGTTGAAAGATCCTTCCACTTATGAACCTATAAATCCGGAAAAGATCGGCAGGGAGAGAAGATTCGTTGTGGGAAAACATTCTGGTAGACATGCTGTAAAGAACAAGTTGAAAGAAGAAGGTTTAGAAGCAGATCCAGAGGAGGTAGACAAGATATTCCAAAGGATCAAAGAAGAAGGAGATAAAGGGAAAAGTGTCAGTGAGGAATTATTGAACTCGATCATCGGGGAAGTCCTGTCAGATTATTAACTTGAAGTGGATCAAGAGATATAACTTGGTCTGACTCGACTTTCATCCCATTTTAGGTTGAATTATTTAGAACACGATGACTTTATCGCTTTCCAGACTCCAATCCGCCAGTTGATCCATTGTACTCTTTTTTACACCGTCTATGAAATCTTCTTCTGATACACCTCTAGTTTCCATGCAGGAGCCGCAGGCGTGTATCTCCATATCTTTGTTTATCAAGTACTTGAACATCCTTTCGAGATTGTAGTATCCTTTCGGAGTTTCCTGCCCTTTCAAAGTGCAGGTGACTGAGTCGGCCATCAGAAACACATTAACCTTTGCTCCCTTCTCTACAAGCGCTTTAACATATCTCAAAGCATTGTAGGGTCTTTCGTCTCCATATCCCGCATCGTTGAATATTATAGTCATTTCAGACATGGTTATCACACCTTTATATCAGACTATATAGTTATAAACTTGATGATACAGCTAGATGAGAGAGCCTTCATGAATAAACCCATTCCCTCAACTGTTCCTTATCATTGAATATCTTACGTTTCGCCAGTTGAGTCGCCATTAGGGTTGAGATGGTTCCTCCGCCGACTATCATAAGATAGACTATTATCTGGTATTGAGCCGCTAGGATAGGAGTGGTTCCCCCCATCAGAAGGCCCGACATCGCACCGGGTATGAATATGATCCCCAAAGTTTTCAGGTTATCAAGAGTAGGGATCAATGAAGCTCTTATGGAGGTATCGGCGTGATTTTTAACGGCTTTCTTCGAATCCGCTCCTAGGGACAGCGCGGTCTCTATCTCCGCTTTGTTCTGTTTGACCTCGCTTATCAAACGTTCCATGCATATAGAACATATACGCATCGAATTGCCGAAGGTCATACCCGCTAAAGGTATGATGAATTGAGGATGAAGCGGCATAGCTCTTGTGACAGCCAAGACTGTTAATACTAGTGCACCACCAGTGAGTATGGAAGGAGTCGTTATCTTGAAAGCGTCAGGCATCTCCGTAGCTCTCTTGGCTGAGGTATACCCGCCGATGATCACCATCATACCGAGAAAAGCCCATATCGGGATGTACCAGGCGGGATAGACGAAAAGCAGGTTCAGTATAGCGGCTATGATGAAAAGTTGTGCTCCTCCTTTCGCTATCGCCACGATCATCTCTTTACTGATGCCCAGTTTTTTGATCGCTGTGAGAATTACTACCAGAACTAGAAGGCTAAGCACTGATAGTAGTATCAGAAATCCTTCATATATCCCATAAGGAATTCCGTTCAAAATGCCTCACCTCCATCAAAATCATCACAACCGTAAATTCCTCTTATCCGTCCATCTCTTAGATTGGCTATCCTAGTAGAAACTCTCTTCGCCTGATCTAGGTCGTGGGTCACCCATATAACCGTCAGGTCTCTCTTATCTGAAAAATTCAAAATACTCCTCTCAACTTCTTCTTCTTTTTTTGGATCAACACCTGAAGTAGGTTCATCTAACAGCAACACTTCAGGTTCTAGAGCTAAAGCTCTTGCCAGCGCTACTCTTCTTTTCTCTCCACCTGATAATTTTTCAGCCTGCCTTTCTTCAAAATCGGTAGATAAGCCCGCGTCTCTGATACAGTTCAATATATGCTCTCTGTCAACGTCACCATCTATCGAAGGACCATAAGCGACGTTGTCAAAAACGGATCCAGAAAACATCACACTCTCTTGAGGAACGAGGACTACTTCCTTCCTCAACTCGCTTGGAGGATATTTCTTCAGGTCCTTTCCTTTATAAAAGATAGCTCCAGAATCCATTTCTATGATCCTATTAAGACATCTCAGGAGAGTGCTCTTTCCACTGCCAGAAGGACCTAACAATCCCATGACCTCTCCTAATCGAACATCTAAATCTATAGATTTTAAAACTGAAGTTTCTTCCAGTGATTTCTTCAAATCGTTGATCTCAAGGACGGTATTCAAGGCATCACCTCCTCGTAAAGTTCCGAAATGAATTCCCTGAGATGATCTAAAGTTTCTGCTCCCTCGGAAGTGGATCTGTAAAATTTTATCACGTTACCATCTATCTCCTTTTTCTCAGACTTCAGTAGACCCTTCTCTTCCATCTCGTGGAATATAGGATAGATGGTCCCTGGACTTATAGAATAGCCGTGACTTTCCAGTTCCTCTATCATCTCCGCCCCGTAAGTACCTTCTTCGTGAGCATGGTAAAGGATGTGGACGCGCATAAAGCCCAATAGAACTTTACGTTCGTACATATTATCGATTTTCGATATCGGAAACCGATATTAATAACTTTTGGGAGAGTCTGAACACACCTCGATAAAAAACGGCTTGTATTTCGCTAACCAAAGCCTGTGTTGAAACATCCTCTTTTCGAGAACCAACTGCTCGTTTTGAGGCAGACCTTATCTCTGATCTTAGTAGAATGCTAAAAAATTTAACTTTTCTTGAACGAATCCAAAACGCTTTTATCTTAAAACCACATTCAGAAATCTCAAGTGAGAAGATGGGTCCGAAAGAGAAGGAACAAAAAACAGATGGACTAGGAAAGGAAGACTTCGTAGAGATAGAGGAGATATTAGAAGGGAAGCACACCGGAAATGAAGTGAAGATACGTGGTTGGATTCACAGAACTAGAGATATAGGCAATATGGCCTTCTTGAATATAAGAGATCCAAGCGGGGTGGTTCAGGCTACCTTTGCAAAGGATGAATTTAACGAAGACAAGTTCGAAGATATAAAGGACCTATTGGTTGAATCCTCTCTAAAAGTCAAAGGGGCTGTAAAAGAGGACGAAAGAGCTCCAGGCGGTTACGAGATAACGGCAACAGATGCTGAAATAGTTCACGCCTCGGAAGATTTTCCTATCCACGAGGATCAAAGCGTTGAGCATCTCCTCGATAATAGACACCTTTGGCTGAGATCAACACGTATGAGAGACATATTACAAGTTAGGTCTACAGTTTTTAATGCGATCCACGAGTACTTTAGAGAAAAAGGATATGAAGAGTTTCAATCCCCTATATTGACGCCTTTGGCTTGTGAAGGAGGTTCGACTTTATTTCCTGTAAAGTATTTCGACGATGAGGTATATCTTACACAAAGTTGGCAGCTCTACGCGGAGGCTGGAATCTTCGGTTTGGGCGACATTTACACCATAGCTCCGAGCTTTAGAGCTGAGAAGTCACGAACACCACGACATCTCACGGAGTACTGGCACGCAGAAGTAGAAGGTCTGTGGTTGGAGCTAGACGATCTTTTAGAGTTGGGTGAAGGGCTGGTGTGTCGCATTGCTGATAAAGTACTAGAAAAGAACAGAAAGGAGCTAGAGAATTTAGATGCGGACATTGAATATCTTACGAATCTAGAGAGTCCCTTTCCCGTTATAACTTACGACGAGGCTGTAGAAAGATTACAGGAAGAAGGGATGGATGTCGAGTATGGCGAAGATTTTGGAGTTCCGGAAGAGAAAAGACTGACTTCGTTCTTCGATAAGCCCGTTTTCGTAACTCATTACCCGAAAGAGATCAAAGCCTTCTACATGAAAAGAGACGAGGACGATCCATCAAAAGTTCTAGGTTACGATCTGATGGTTCCACACGTTGGAGAACTGATAGGAGCTAGCGTCAGAGAAGTCGACATAAGATCGCTCGAAAGAAGATTGGATGATGAAGGCGAAGATCCTTCGATATATGAATGGTTCTTGGATACTAGAAGATATGGGAGTGTTCCTCATGCGGGCTACGGTTTAGGGATAGAACGAGTGATAATGTGGCTTTGTAATCTAGACCACATAAGAGACGCTATAGCCTTTCCTAGAACACCTAATCGTTATCGACCATAGTTTCTGCATAATCCACGTAGATATCCACGACTTTTACCAGTTCCGGAATATCTATGTATTCATCGGGTTGATGGGCCACATCTACTCTTCCAGGACCGAATATGATAGTATTTTCGTTGTCCTGACAATACCTGACCATTTCGGTTCCATATGGCACGGACCATTTATCAGCGTCTGCAACTTTTATCAACGTCTGAACTGAGTCCTTATCTTCATCGAGTTTGACAGACTCTAGAAATTGTATCTCTTCCAATTCAAAATCTTCGTCTATCGGATCGAATAGATACTTTTTCAATATATCTTTATTGAAGTGATCCGGAAATCTGACATCGACTTCAGCCCTGCATGAATCAGGTATAACATTGGTAGCTTCTCCCCCTTCGATAACATCCACACAACAGCTTATCTCGTCTTCGCCTGCAGGGATGTTATTCTTCATGCTGAGACTTTTCAATATCGGCAGCATCTTCACTATCGCATTTTCTCCCTTTTCGGGCATACTGGCATGGGCATTTTCACCTCTAGTTATAACTTCGAATTGATAAACCCCTTTTTCTTGATTGACTACCCTCATGTCGGTTGGTTCACATACAAGAACTACGGGCGCTTCTACGACTTCGGGCCTGTCGGAAACATGTTTAGCTCCATTCATGGTGTTCTCTTCGTCGGTAGTGAATATTATCGAGAACGGGATGTCCTTCTCGACAAGCTTTTTCGCGGTAGCTATTACAGAAATGCAAGGACCTTTCATATCTAGAGTCCCGCGGCCGTACATCTTATCATCAACGATCTCGCCCTGCTCGTGTTCCCACCCATCTCCTATCGGTACGGTGTCGAGATGTCCTGAAAAACATACTCCTCTTTCACCGTGAGATGCAACTATAACCGGATTGAACTCATCTCCCTCTATCACTTCGTAATCTAGTTCTATATCGTCGAGCAAAGATGTGGTGAATTCGATTATCTCCTCCATCGGTCCTTCACTCTTACTCTCGATCCTTACCATCTTACGCAGATTTTCTTCTATAAAATCTCTCATTCTAACATCTCCTATTTTACATCAAAACTACCGCTACGTATATAGCGGCTAGTATCAAAGCTATCAATAATCCCAGATACATCATCTTCTTAGCGACGCTTTTGTCTTTACCAAAGATGATCGGTATAGGGCCGATAAAGATGACTCCGCCGTAACTGGATCCCTCATGTGTTGTTGTTTCCTCTCTTTTGATTTCACTCCTTTCGACACTAGGATGTCCTAGAAAAAGAAAGAACATCATGAATGATGAAAAGATAAGCAAAACACCTAGAGCTAGATAAACACCTGTACCATAGAGGATAGGTACGATGAACAGAAGTCCTATCTTTGCTTCACCTTCCATGATACTGAATATCACCAGAGATATACCAGCTAAGAGGACGATTACTGAGATTATATCTTTTTTATCCATCACACACTCTATTGGTTGACTCTTTTAATAATTTGTTCATACATCTTCGAAAAAGTAATTTAGGTCGGGTTAGTTAAGGCAGATATGAATTTTGATCCATTAGAATACCCATATCCGTCTAGACGTTCGGTCACCTATGCGAGGAAGGGTATGGTCGCTACTTCTCAGCCCCTAGCCGCACAGGCAGGACTTGAGATACTGAAAAAAGGCGGCAATGCGATCGACGCTGCCATCGCCACAGCCGCGAGTTTGACCGTTTTAGAGCCAACCTCTAACGGTATCGGGGGAGACGGCTTCGCGATCGTTTGGAAAGAGGGGGAACTGCATGGTCTGAATTCCAGTGGCCCTTCTCCAAAAGATATCGATATAGGAACGGTTAAGGAAAAGGGTCATGAAGAGATGCCGAAGTTTGGATGGATCCCCGTTACTGTTCCCGGAATACCAGGAGCTTGGTCTTCTCTATCGCAAAAGTTCGGAAAATTACCGTTTGAAGAGGTTCTGAAGCCCGCTGTGAAGTATGCTGAGGAGGGCTATCCCGTATCTCCTATCTTGGGCAAGTATTGGAAAAGTGCTTACAGAACTTACAAAAAAGAGTTAGAAGGAAAAGAAAAGTTCCAGAGTTGGTTCGATACTTTTGCTCCTGCATGTAGAGCTCCGAAGATAGGAGAGATGTGGAAGTCGGAAGATCACGCTGAGACCCTTAGAGAGATAGGAGAGACCGAGGCGGAGTCATTTTATAGAGGAGAATTAGCGGAGAAGATGGTGGAATTTTCCAAAGATACCGGTGGCTATCTTCACCAAAAAGATCTAGCAGATTTTTCGCCGGAGTGGATCGATCCGTTGAATACAGAATATCGAGGACACAGAGTCTGGGAACTACCGCCAAATGGTCAGGGATTGATCGCACTGCAGGCGCTCAACATATTGAAAGGATTCGACTTTGACCACAAAGAGACGATAGAAACGTACCACAAACAGATCGAGGCCTTGAAGCTCGCCTTTTCAGATGGGAAGGAAGTCATTACTGATCCGGACCGCATGAAAGTGGATCCAGAAGACTTGCTCTCTGAAGATTACGCGGATGAAAGAAGAAGAGAGATCGGAGAAGAGGCGTTGAAGCCCGAACCGGGTAGATCGGCCGAAGGTGGAACGGTTTATTTGTCTACAGCGGATAAAGAAGGTAATATGGTCTCTTACATACAGAGCAACTATATGGGCTTCGGTTCTGGATTGGTGGTTCCCGGAACCGGAATAGCATTACAGAATCGGGGAAATACCTTTTCGCTCGATCCAACTCATGCCAACTGTCTTGAACCTAAAAAGAGGACGTATCATACTATCATACCTGGATTTCTGACCAAGGACGGAGAGGCGGTAGGTCCTTTTGGGGTGATGGGAGGATACATGCAGCCTCAGGGGCATCTTCAAGTGGTTATGAACGCTTTAGATTTTGATCTGAATCCTCAAGCTTCTTTAGACGCGCCTAGATGGAGATGGGACGAGGGTAAGAAGGTATATTTGGAGAATAAATTCCCTCATCACATCGCCGAAGGATTATCTAGAAAAGGACACGAGATCAGATATTCTCTACACTCCGGAAGCTATGGACGGGGACAGATGATCTGGAAGTTGGATGATGGTGTCTACGCTGGCGGTACAGAGCCTAGAACAGACGGGCATATAGCTTCTTGGTGATATCCAAAAAAGAGTTATACCTGGTGTCTTTTTCAAATTGTATCGAAGCAGAAGTTCTGGTACGACCCAATTTGGGCCCATAGATCAGTCTGGCAGATCGCCACCTTCGCAAGGTGGAGGCCGCGGGTTCAAATCCCGCTGGGTCCATTTATTCACAATAAATGGTAAGTTAGAATCTTTGATTCTGACGGGTCCACTTCGCTCCCGCTCAGCGGACCGCGGGATTTGAAAACAGTGAGGAACAAGTTCCTCACGCTCACAAATCGTTAACGATTTGTTCGTCCCGTTGGGTCCATTTATTGTGAATGAATAGTAAGTTAGAATCTTTGATTCTGACGGATCCACTTCGCATCCGCTCAGTGCACCGTGGGATATGCAACTAGAGCAGATAATAACTATTGACGAGGATAAGATCATTACAGCCCGCTTTGAAGAAGAATACGACGATGAAACATCTGGATTTTCATCTGTTCTCCTGTTGATGGTGGTAATATCTGTGGCCATTTTCGACTATGAGAAAGAACAGCAGGGACTAACCAATTAACGCAATGAGTGGATTTACGAGTATCGATTAAATCCATTACTGAATATTTTGATGCTTTTAGATGGTGATCTAAGGGATTCATTTGATAACTAAAAAGTTGAGTGAAGATATATTATTTTCTACCTCCAGAGAAAAAAATTGATTTATATAAAAGACAATATTTTAGGATTTACACCCCCCCTAAATAATATATATTAGAAAGAACATGTTAGAGACGGAAAACAGGGGTTATCCCTCTGTTTGAATTGGAGGAAAAATATGAAAAAGAAAAATAGTAGAAAGATTTTAATTACTGTTGGAGTAGCGGCTCTATTAGTGATGTCCGTTCTCACAGCAGCGATGGTTGGAGTTTCGGGTGAAGCCGAGGCACCGGCTGTCGAAGTTAATGACAGTGATTCTGAAGAGATAGACGATGAACTAGAATTCGAGCGAGATGAAATCAATGCTAGGCTAGACGAACTGCGCAGAAAATTCGAACGAGGAGAAATGCAGAAAGAGCCACATGTTTTGCCCGAAGAAATGACACAGATGTTGGCCGGAGACGGTGCTGGTGTTGCCTCTGGTAGCGACAACGAACTTATGACCGATCCATACACCAAGGATCTTCACAACGTCAATCCAGTGCACGATATGGGTATCGACGGAGAAGGCGTTCAGGTATCTTTGATGGACACCGGATTCGACATGGCACACCCAGATCTTGCTGGGAGACAGGCTATCTTCGAGTACGATGAAGAAACCATGGATGAGAACTACTCAGCATACGATGGACATCCGATAGCATACGACGCTGTATCTATGGCCGATTATGTAGTGACCGGTGACCCTGATTATGCAAGATGGTACGTAAATACTAGCTATGAGGTAGAAGCTTATGTAAATGATACTGGAGTGATAGTAGCGGACTATGGTGACTATAATTATACGATGCCCGATCACGTTGAAGCAGGAGAGATGGTAAGGTTCGGAGATCACCCTGATGAGAAGTTAGCGATGTGGTATGGCGAAAGACCAGCCCTCCTGCTCACGCAGAACGAGGATGAGGAATGGGCCAACGTTACCGTCGATCTTCAGAACGATAAAAACTTCGCAAACGAAGAGACGTCTTACATAGGCGGAGAAAACACTGAATTGATAACAAAAGATGTCACAGGAGACGGCATAACGGACATATCCGGTGGAATGATGTACTTCGTCGGTGACGGCGAAAACGCGATACCCTACGCAGAGCACTTCCGAGACACGATGAACGATATGATCAACCTGTTGCTGGATCTACCGCCTGGAACTCTTGGGGATATGACACAATACGAAGATGCTTGGGAATTCTTGATAGAAGAAGAGGGATTTGATCTACCCCATGAAGAATACACAACACCAGGAGACGGCGAGATGGTCGCACTGATGGGCGACTTCAATCCATTC
>SL_8KL_010_SEDDRAFT_10004917_pt1 | contig 10620 bp, 9 predicted proteins | sample SodLakKL_010_SED_4_FD_11160 | JGI IMG/M metagenome (IMG submission 11160) | reverse complement strand
AACTCCGGATTGTGGTGGAACCGGCCCTGGACTTCCAGTGGTTCATGACCGAGGCGGTAAAATCCGGGCTCCGGAACGGCGGCCGCCAGAAGGATATGCCTTTGCTGGAAGCCGGACATCTGATGTGGCTGTCGCGGGACCAGCAGCGCATCGGCGGCATGCCATTTTTCATGCAGGATATCCTGTTCGGCCTGCTCTCCCTCGTGGCCCGGATCACCGGAAAAGCCGGAAACATCGCGCCAAAACCATAGCGCATTACAACCGCGCTATCGCTTTGCATGCGCATTGTCGCGTTACATGCGCAATACAATATCGAAAATACCCGACCTCAGGGAATACCAAATGTGCTGGAAAAAAGGGGAGTCAGATTCGCGTACGTGATCTATGACTCCTGTGCGTATTTCATCATTGGTATCAGGAAGATTTTCGGGCCTCAGAACGAAGTTTTTTGCTATCAATCCCATCATGAAACCGGAAGGAGTTCCGCCATGGCCATCCCTGTCGATGATTTTCATTTCGAGGTCTTCATAGACAAGATGCATGCTGCCTGAGCTGGAATCCTCAACCATTTCTAAATAGAAATCGAGCTCATGGGCACTTCCGCTCACAATTTCTATTCCTTCGAGATCCATGAAGATGGAGTTCAGCTGTTTTAAATCGAAAGGCTCCAGGTTGCCGGAGCCCGTCATGAAAAAAGGTCCCTCATCCAGGGTGAAGTTCAATTCCGTGTTGAGTTCGGAGTGGTTTTGCAGGTACGTGGCAGCAACCAGGTTTGCGGGTGCAGGGGATAGCGAATTCACATCGCGGATCCGGATGGTGGAGTTCATGAAAGATATGGTGCCGGGACGGGTTCCTGTTTTATCCTGTTCGGAGTACTGTATGTTGGTGTTTCGGAAGGACAGGGAATCGAATTGAACGGCAAACGGCAAATTCTGGACGCTTTTATTAAGCAAGGTCGGGTCTTCTTTGTCCGGTCTTTCGGGCAGCCGCTTGTCTTTGGCTATATGAATGCTAAAGGCGTCAACATCCATCGACCCAACCTTCAGGAGGTTGTGTTTGCGGTATGCTGCCGGATCGATTCCGGAGGCCGTGAAATCCATAACTTCGATTTCTATCATATGATCATCGTACTCCAGAGAGCTCATGAACTCAAAGTATCCGCCCACGGGAGTCAATTTCATTGAGGATAGCGTCAGGAGTCCATCCAGATGATCGTAATCAAATCCGGATAGAGAAAGCCGGTACCGGTCTTCCGAAAACAGGAATCCAAGCGAGTCGATGGCAATATTCCGCCGCGGAGTAACCAGGGAGTCCGTTTCAGGCACAAATTCGTAAGAAAAACCCGCTTTCAGGTTCAGTGTGTTGATGCGGTTGCTCTCCCGTCCATCCTCCCTCACAATGACGGTGCCGTTGACAAGATCAAGTGAGTCAATCTCCAGCTTTCTGACGGGCATCCCATCCGCTGATCCGTCATCGCCTCCCAAAAGCGCATCGTCCCAGTCGATGGTGAACGTATCCATCATGAATCCGGAGAGGACAATGTTCCTGCGAAAAACAAGGCCCGGGCCCATTCCGGAAATGTGGAGGGTGTCGGTGCTGAAGATGACGCGGTTTTCCGTTGTCGACGAAACGGTCATGTGTCCGATGGAAACGGCGCGTTTCAGCGGTGATATGCGGGCGGATGCGATTTCCACTTTGAAATCCGGACCCAGGGCATTGCCCAGAACGGATTGAACATGCCTCTGATCAACTCCGTACCGCAACCAGATGAGCAGCCCCGAAAGGATGATCAATACAGCAGCTACCAGGATCAAGAGCACTTTTTTCATTTGTCTGCATTACTTACGTTTCAAAAGGGGTATCATTGCCTGCCGGACGGTTCAGAAGCGGTCGATCACCGTGACGCCGGTGCCGGTGTGGCGGTCCATCGTGGCGAGCGCTGCCGGGGCATCTTCCAGCCGGATTGTCCGGCCGATCAGTTTTTCCGGATGCAGCTTTCCCGCCTGTATCATGGCCAGCATTTCGGGATACTTGTGGGCCTGCATGCCATGGCTGCCGATGATTTCCAGTTCGTTGGCAATGACCTGGTCCATGGGGACGCGCGGGTGCCGGTGGTCCGCCATCATCAGTCCGGCCTGGATGTGTCTGCCGCGCTTACGCAGGTTCGCTATGGAGTTGAAGCAGGTGGCGGGGCTCCCAAGCGCATCCACGGAAACATGCGCGCCGCCGCCGGTGAGTTCGATGACCTGTCCGGCCACATCTTCATGGTTAGTGGCATTGATGGTGGCCACGGCGCCCACCGATCGGGCAAATGCTAGCTTGTCGTCGTGGATATCGATGGCGATCACGTTGGCGCCCAGGCTGGCGGCGATCATGATGGCGGACAGTCCCACGCCGCCGCAGCCGTGCACGGCAACCCAGTGTCCGCCGGTCACTTTACCCAGCGCCACCATGGCCCGGAAGGAAGTCACAAAACGGCACCCGAGGCTGGCAGCGGTCACGAAATCGATTTCCTCGGGAAGGCGCACCAGGTTGACATCCGCGTAGTCGATCGCGACAAACTCCGCGAAGGAGCCCCAGTGGGTGAAGCCGGGCTGGGACTGCCGGTCGCATATCTGGTGGTTGCCCGAGTAGCACTGCGGGCACGTGCCGCATGCGCCGACAAAGGGAACGGTGACTCGTTCACCCCCTTTCCACCGGACGACCCGTTTTCCGGCTGCTTCCACCACACCGGCGAGTTCATGTCCCGGGACGTGGGGCAGGCGGATATCGGGATCGTGGCCCATCCAACCGTGCCAGTCGCTGCGGCACAGGCCGGTGGCCATGACGCGGATGACCACTCCGTCATCGGCAGGGGTGGGATCGGGCAGGCGCTCGATCGTTATCGGTTTTCCGAATGCGTGGTAGACGGCAGCTTTCATGTGCTTGTAATTTTTGTTTCAAGAGATCACATGCAATGTCCATGACGATTACAATCATCCTCCTGTGAGACCGTGATTATGGCCGGTCATGGACATAGCGCTTCGCGACCTTCGGTTCATATGTTACAATCATAGTCAATGTATAGGGTATCCAATACCTGAGCAGTTTTCGGGTGGATGTTAAATCATCGCCGGAATAGTTGTTAAAAAAGCAATATATTCATTATGAACGGAAATCAAGTGCCTGGATATGCTAGAAAGAGTTGTTCATATTGCAAAAAATCATGAAGAAGCCAGGGATTGGGACATGAGGCAGGCATCGAAAATGACGCCAGAAGAGCGTCAGGAAGTAGCCCGGGTTTTAAAGGAGCGGGCTTACGGTGCTGATGCAGTTGATGTGCGAGAATGGCATCGGGGCAAATCCAACCCGGACAATGAATGAAACCGGATTATTTTTCTGACGATATTGCGGAATTCATACGACTTCTGCACAAATTTGGAGTCAGGTATGTAATTGTTGGGGGACAAGCCGTTATTTATTATGGATATCCACGATTGACTGGTGATGTGGATTTTTTTTACGGGGATTCTGAAGAAAACCAATCTGCCCTTTATGGAGCGCTATTTGAATTTTGGGATGGAAGGATTCCCGGAATTCAGAAGAAACAGGAGTTGGCAACTCCACGATATATAATCCAGTTTGGCACGCCTCCGAATCGCATTGATTTGATGAACCACATTGATGGAGTCAGTTTTGACGAGGCATGGAATGGAAAAAAGACGGAGTATATTATCATTGGAAACCAGAAAGTTCCTGTATACTATCTGGGTTTAAGGCACTTATTAGCGAATAAAAAGCAATCCGGAAGACATAAGGTCAGAGACGACTATGAATACTTGAAAAAAATCCAGGGTGAATAAGTAAGTCCGCCGAGACTCGCCAGCCTGCTTGCAGTCACTGTTCGGGAGACCATGCAGCAAAATGGCGAGTCTGGCTGCATCATTCTCAGAACTCGATCTTGTAGCTGATGCTCGGGACCACGATCACGCTCTTGTCCAGCTCCACGCTTTCGGTTTTGTAGTTGTAGTTGTACCCCTCCGCCGTGGCCCTGCCGAGCATGTTTTTCACCTGCAGGGCCCAGATGCTCGAGTATCCCGGACGGTTCCTGCGCCAGGTGACCGAAAGATCGGCGTACACGGTGGAGGCCAGCTGGTTGCTGAACGCCCGCGTCTCATCAAAGAACACCAGTTCGTATTCCCTGGACTTCTCCGCCAGCACCGGACTGACCCGCTCGCCGCCTATGAAATTGAGCCGGGTGTTCACGCCCAGTATCCGGCGGCTGTCCCTGAAGGCAAACTCCCTTCCGACCAGCGCATTGGCCACGTAACCCTTGTTGAAACGGGTGTTGCGCCACACGCCGTCACCGCCTTTGTAGCGCGAGGAGAACACCGATCCGGTAACCAGGAAGTAGTAGCCCCGGTGCAGGAACCGCTCGAAGGTCACATCCAGTCCCACATTCCTGCCGATACTGTTGTTTTCAAGGACGTCGCTGAAGGCCCAGTCCTGCTGGTAGTTGATCATGGAGAAGGAGCTGTCGGCTATGCCGGGCGCGTCGAAAAGGAACTGGGCGTAGGGTTCGACCTTGAGGCGCATGTTGTCGCTGACCTGCCAGTCCCAGGCCAGCACGAAATGGTGCGCACCCGAGAGCCGCAGGTCCGTGTTCGGGAGTGTGTTGGAGTTAGGCTGGATATCGGAGCTTGCAAGGGCAGAAGGGCTCTGGTGGATATCAGTGTCCGCGAGCGCAGCGAATCTGTTTACTTCATTTCTGACAAGGTAGACCTTGAGCTCTTCCCGCTGGCTGTGCCTGCCATATCCGAGGCTCACGGAATGGCTGCCGGTGAGGTCCAGGCGCAGCGCGATCCTCGGATCCACCCAGAAGGCCTCGTTCAGGGCAAAGTACCCGCTGTTCACCCCGGCGTTCAGCACCAGATTCTGCGCCAGGTCCCAGCGTGACTGCGTGTAAAATTCCACCAGGTTGCTGCTGCCGCGTTCATCGACCACGCCCCGGTACGTCGACGGATCACTGTCGATGGTGCTGCTGATGGCCAGGTTGTACTGCAGGCGTTTGAGGGTCAGTCCGGTCTGTGTGGTGAACCTCGGACTGAACGTATGGCTGATGTAGGAACCGAGGCTCAGATTGCCCGATTTGTCGATCGCAGACAGGTCATCGTGAGCCACCAGGTCATCATCCTGCCGCACGGTCTCCATCCGGTTGCGGATGCCGGTCGCGGCCAGCGTGGTGTTGACATATGTCCTTTTGCCGGTCAGGATCCGGTGCGAGAGTCCGACCGCGCCCATTTCGATGCCCCAGTCAAAGGAGACCCGGTCCCAGTCGTTATCCCACATCAGCGGATCGGTCTGAAGCGGCTCGAAGGCCTTGTCGATCCCCCCGACCCCCCACAGGGAGAACGTGCCGGCATTTCGGGTGGGCATGTTGAACTTGAAGGAGAGGTCCTGGTACCGGAACTCCTGATCGGTCGGGATCAAGTTGAGATCGGTGAGCAGTCCCAGCGTCGAATACCGGTAGTTGAACAGGTAGGATGCGCTGGATCCGGGCACGACGGGTCCCTCGGATGCGATATCCAGCCCCATGGTTCCGGCCTGGAAGGTGTGCTGGTGGACCGAGCTGTTCCCGGTGCGTAGGTTCATGTCGAAGACCCCGGCCAGCGCATTGCCGTACTCGGCGGGGAAGGCACTGGTGTGGAAGTCGGAGTTGGCCAGTATCTGGCTGCTCAACAGGGTCACCATGCCCCCGCCGGTGACGTTGCCCCCGGCAAAATGGTGCGGCGTCGGGATTTCCACCCCTTCCACCCGCCAGGATATGCCTTTCGGACTGTTACCCCGCACGATGATCGCATTATTCTGGACATTTCCCACCGCAACGCCGGCGTAGGCGGACACCAGCCGGGCCGGATCGTCCATGCCGCCCGCATACCGCCGCGTCTCCTCGACGCTGAACGACCGCGAACTGACCGTGGCCATGGCATTCAGCGGCTTGTTTTTCACGATATCGGGGGTGATGACCACCTCGCCCATTTCGGAGATGGACTGCCGAAGGCCGATGTCCACCACCACTTCCCTTCCGGATGTGGCCATCACCTCGGGGATGATCACCGGCTCGTAGCCGATGTAGTTTGCCTGGAGCGAGTGCCTGCCCAGGGGCACCCGGGTGATGCGGAAGCTGCCCCCGGCATCGGTCGATGAACCCATCAGGGGTTCGCTCTTGCGTATGATCACGGTGGCGCCGATGAGGGGCTCCCTGGTCTGGATGTCATAGACGGTGCCCTTGATGGTTTGGGTGATCTGCGTGGTCTGTGTAGTTTGGGTGATCTGCGTGGTTTGGGTGGTTTGGGTGGTTTGGTTGGTCTGTGTGGTTTGGTTGATCGGTTGCGATTGTGCTATCGGGAGAGTGAAGAGCATCAATAATGCCGCCAGCAGGAAGTTGAAGAGGATGATTCTGTTCATGATGTACTTTGCCATAATATTGGATGGAAGGAGAACGGTGAATAAATAATGGATAATGGATAGTGAAAAGGGGTGGAGGTAGGCTGGATGGAATTAAGCGGTTGTAAATTATCGAATGGAAATAATCGGATGGAATCAATTGGTGGATAGGGATGGTGATCAGTTGGCGAAATGTGATGTAAGACCATTAGGAGAACCAGTTTTTGATGTGTATCCAGAGGATGAATGCCATGACCGCCATGCTTATCAGGCAGATGAGTGCGAACAGCAGGGGGCGGATGATTTTTTCGAGGGTGTCTTTCTGGTTCATGGTGCAGGTCTCCGGTTTGCGTTCCACGGATGTCGTGGCAACTGAGACCAATATGGCAAGATGGGCTCTCCTGGTCGTCCGGACGTGCAGGCGTGTACTCCCGGACTGGTCCAATCGTGCAGGCGTGTACTCCCGGACTGGTCCAATCGTGCAGGATGGGACGCTGTCCCTGCGTCAGAATGGGACGGTGCTCATCAGCGTGTGGATCAGTGAGCGATCGGCGTGAGCGTTTCAGGACATTGCTTGCACCTCCGACACGTACTGCGTAGGTGTTTTGCCCGTGATCTTTTTGAACACCTGGTTGAAGGACGATTTGGAGTTGAATCCGGAATCCAGCGCGATGGCAAGGACGCTGTAATTGCTGTTGACCGGATCGGCGACCCTCTGCTTGAACTCCTCCACACGGTAGGTGTTGACAAAATCGAAGAAATTCTTCTCCTCGTGCTGGTTGATGACCTGCGAAAGGTGGTTGGCGGTGATCCCCAGTTCATCGGCCAGGATGCCGAGGGAGAGTTTCGGCTCCAGATAGGGTTTCTTCGCATTCATCAGCGCGGTCAGTCTTCCGTGGTACTGCTGCGCGAGTTCCGGTTTGAGTCCCGACCTGACGTACTCCCCCGAAGGCTTCGGTTCCACGATCTGCTGGATACGGCTGGTTCCATCGGCGAAAACATTCCTGTGCCGGATGCCGGAATATCCCAGGAACAGGATGAAGCCGACGAGCGGCACGTACAGGACCAGGTCGGTGTTGAATCCGAAATCCACCCCGAGTCCCCACTCCAGCATGATCACCATCCCGGAAATCAGGAAGATCATCCCGACGCCCCGGATGAAATATTTCAGCCAGTTCAGGTCGATCGATTCCCTGTAGGCGAAGTTCTGGCTTGTCAGGTTTTCGTACCTCCCCAGCAGCCGGTAGGATGCCATAGCGTAGCCGATGCCGGAGGCGAAGAACGCGAACAGCGACAAGGTGATGAAGACGGCATAGTCATCCACCTCCCCGCGGTTCACCATCAGCTTCCTTTCCGCGGAGTAGAAAAACAGGAACGGGATCATGTAGACATAGAAAAGCGCCGCAGGTCCGAAATGCAGATAGTTTTTCCAGCGGAAGCGCTGGTCGCTTTTCATGGAGAAAAGCACATAAAGGTACAGGAACGGGCCGTGCAGAAGGGGGAAAGGGTGGTGGATGCCGGACATGTGCGGATACTTTTCCCAATATCCCAGATAGTAGAGGTAGTAGCTGAACAGATGCAGGCCGATGAAGAACATCCACACGGCCAGGATCCGGTCGGATGTGGACGCCTGCTTTTTCGACAGCAGCAGAAACTGCAGGAAGAAGCAGAGGAAGATCCCGATGGTGAAGACGGTGTTCATTGGGTCGGTTTCAGAAGGCTGGTATCAAGACATGGCAGGCGGATTTCTGCATGGTCATTGGAAAAAGTAGCTATTTGAGGCGTGTAAACCAATGCTTCAAATGATGGCGTGAGCGGTGTCAAAATGTCGCTCATTTCATTCTCCACCCCTTAAGAGCGACAAGTATTCCGAACGGGATGGTGAGCACCCCGCTAAGGAACGTTGCGAAGTTCAGAAATTCGTTCTGAATGGCCAGTCCGATAAAGGCAATGATTGAAAGTGAACCCGAAGCCCACAGCAATACGCCGATCCCTTTCGATAATCCGATCTCGAAGAGAAACTTCCACCCGATTGCACACGCTGCAAAAGCAAAGAAGGTATATCCCAGCTGATTCAAAAAGTACGCAATCGAGTAAGGACTGGCGAAAAACCAGTTCATTGCCAATTCGGGATAGTCAAATACTTTTGGCAGCAATACGTATTGCGAAGCATATGCGATCGACACCAGAATGAGGTAGGGAATCAACAAGAACGCGCCAAGAAAATTAAGGAACGGCGTCTCTTTTTTTGTATCGACAAAAAGTGCCAGAGTAATCATCACCACAACAAGTGCCGGTGCGATCAGCGATGCCAGAAAAAAATTGATCCTGTAGGCAAAAGAATTTTCGACGATCGAGGAGAACTGCTCTTGAACGGTACCCCCGGGTTCCGCAATTATCATTAAAACCGGCCAGAGCAGAACGATGATGGTAAAGGTGGAACCACCATAAAGAAGTAGTTTTCGTGTGGATGGGTTGGTATGGCTTATCATTGCGGGCTCTGTCGAAATTAATTGTTGGAATGGCAGGAAATGTTGTTGGAATCAATATGCATGATAGCCGTTTGTCACCTGGACGGAGACGGAGATATCGCGGGTTGCCTTACCAAAGAGTGCGCACGTGCCTGTAATTCCTGATGCGATCGTCGGCGGTGACAAGTGTGGCACCGAGTGAAATCGTGGTGGCGGTGATCAACCGGTCGGCCGGATCGCCATGAAAGGTTCCGGGCAGGCGCGTCGACAGCACTGCCAGTTCGGGTCCGATGTCGATCCACCTGATTTTCGGCAGGCGTCCGGCAAGGCCGATCCACGTGGACACATCGTAGCTCAGTGACAAGCGGCCTTTGGATATCAGCATGCCGATTTCCCATGCCGAAATAGCGCTCACGGCCAGATCTTCGGACGCGCTGATTGCATTTCGGGCAACTTCGGAGAGATTTTCCGATTCCGACACATGCCAGAGCAGCGCATGGGTATCCAGCACCAGCGTTTTCATTCTTCCAGCCAGGTTTCCTCAATCGGAGAGATGAGGTCGCCCTCATGGACAACAGATCCCTTCAGTGGATTCTCCTGCTCGTGCGGCTTTTTAACCGGTTGCAGGGTCGCAACGACTTCGTCACGTTTTGTTATGGTGTAGGAAACCTCCTCATCGTGCACCCGGCGCACGATATCCAGGCATTTCGCCTTGAATTCGGTAACTGATATGGTGTGGTTTTTCATAAAATGACTACTTAATTGTTATAGTAGTCATTTAATATAGTCATATTGGATTCGTCGTGCAACGGAATGCGCTTGACATGCCGTTGTTTGAGCAGGAGCCTCACCCCGCAATCACCGCAACCCGTGTTCGCTTCAACCTGCAATCACTTCATACACCGCCTCCCGGATGCGGACCTCCTTCTTCATGTTCATCATCTCCTCGCTCATGCTGTTCATGGTGTAGGCGTAGGTGAGTTTCTCCACCGGGTCTGAAACCACAAAACTTCCGCCCGCTCCGAATCCGCCGAACGCACTCCGGTTGCGCGAAAAGTTGTGCCGTTCGGTGGGCTTCATGAATCCGCCGTGAAAGACAAAGGCGTCCTGTTTTAAAACGATGTCCTCGAATCCATTTGTCACGGATTTTCCGGTGGCGCCCGTGGGCGGATCGGGATACCCTGTGAGGTAATCCAGCGTCTTTCGCCCAAGGCAGAGCGGGTGGCCCGGTGTGGTCAATCCGTGGAACAGCGAAGCCAGCCCCCGCGCATTGCCAATGCCTCCGCCCGAGCCAAATTCCAGCTCAAGCACATCCCGCCTGTTGAAATTGGCATGGTTGCCGACGAAAGCGGGGTTGAGCATGGTCCGGAACGTCAGCGACCACGGGTTGAAAAACTCCTTCACAAAGACAAACGGCATCGCGAACATGCCTCTTCTTTTCGAAAACGGTTTGAGGATGGCGATCCGCGAAAAGTCGTACGAGCCGTCGATGCCGATCCGGATATCCCCGTCGATGTACGGCAGGATCTCATCCTCCAGAAACTCCTTCAGACGGCGTTTTTTCGGGTCGATCCGCGCCAGCAGCGCGCTGATGTACCACCCGATCGTCCAGCAGTGGTATCCCTGGCGCTCGCCCGGGTTCCAGGCCGGCTTCTGCTCCGCAATGATCCCCTCCAGCCGCTCCCGGTCCCGGATCATCTCCATGGACAGTTTCCGGTCGATG
>SL_8KL_010_SEDDRAFT_10004915_pt1 | contig 10622 bp, 6 predicted proteins | sample SodLakKL_010_SED_4_FD_11160 | JGI IMG/M metagenome (IMG submission 11160) | reverse complement strand
ATGAAAAGACGGTACAAAACCAGGAAATGAAATATAGAATGGGAGAGGGCACCCAGCTGGACCTGATAACTACCCGGGACAGCCTGACTCAGGCCAGACTGAGCCAGATCGATGCCTATTTCAGGTACGCCCGGGCTTTGAGCCGCCTGCGCTTTCAGACCGCCACTCTGGTATCTTTTGTCCAGGATGAGGCCCGGGTGGAACTCGATCATTTAATCCATCCTCCCCTGGAAAAACGTCAGGAAAGTGGCAGCTGAAATGTGTGCCCAAGAAGCAGTTATACCCGCTGAAGGCGACATCACTTCAGATCAGCCTGTATTTGAGTGCAGAGAAGAGTCGGATTTTTATTCCATCTGCCTGCGTCATTTCATATTTAAGAACAAAGACACAGAAAATATTATTGAGTTTGGTTCCGGACACGGACTTCCGGTTCTTCAGGCGCTTCACTCAACTTTATTCAAGGGAAGCATAACAGGTTTTGAAACCAGTTTGTCTGCAGCCTCCATGGCCCGCAAACACATCGCCTTATTTGGGAAGGAAGGCCTTTACCAAGTGCACAACGACTGTTTTTTCGAGTCGTTTAAAGGCAGTGCGCAGGAATTCTATCTTATTGCCAATCCACCCTACATTCCCGCTCTGGATTCAGGCAGGCTTCTTATGCCTGAGCTCTGGGGGGGACCGGACGGGGCCGATATACTTTGCAGACTTCTTGAGAGAAGCTTCAAATACGTTCTCCTTCTTATACCCGGCATTTCAAACCCTTCAAGGGTCATTGGCCATGCCCTGAGACAGGGATACCGGGTGCAGAATTACCTGACTACACCCCTGCCTTACGGGATGTATACGTCCCAGAAGTATGTGCAAACGCACCTGCATACATTGCGCAGGCAGCAGCAGGCCTTTTTTTATGAGACATATTACCTCCTGGCAGGTGTTTTGTTTTGCACAGAGACACCCTGCATGGATGGCCTGGAAGAATCCTTGCTCAACTTACTTGCTTCCGGCACAGATGTGCAGCTTTAACGCCGGATAACCCCTTGACCCATAAAGCTTTGCAGGGCTTTTAGTGATGGATAAAAAAAATAAACTTTTTAGAAGTGTGGCTATGGATCGACTGTCTTCTCCGGAACAGCTGGATCAGGTGCTGCAGGTGACCACGCCCAAGGGATGGCTGGCCCTGCTGACTCTGGGTGGGCTTATTATTGTGGCCCTGATCTGGGGAGTTTTCGGTTCTATACCCACAAAGGTCCAGGGAACGGGGATTTTTATCAGCGGGGAAGGAGTCAAGGATATCAGCGCTCCGGTGGATGGCGAGGTAACCATTGTATATGTATCGCCAGGAGACATGGTGTCCAGGGGGCAGATGGTGGCCCGGATAGCTCAGCCCCAGCTTATTACAGAGATTTCCCAGACCAGGACAAGAATTTCAGAAATTGAAAACATAAAAGAGCAGACTCGTTCATTCATCCAGAACGAAATGGCTTTACAGGCAGAGCATAACACCAGGGAAATAAACAGGATTGACAGGGAAATTGCCAACCTGGAAGAGCAGATGGAAAGCCTCCACGAACGTAAGGAAAACCAGGAGATGCTTTTGCAGGAGGGCCTTATTACCAGGCACCAGTTTTTATCCACCCGGGATAAGATCAAGTCCCTGGAGCAGAAAATCACGCAGTTGTCCAACGAAAAGATGCAGCTTCCTTTAAGGACACTGCAGCTCCAGGAAGAGCAGGAACAAAGAGTTCGCGAGCTGGAAATGCAGATAAGCGATGTGAAAAGAGAACTGCAAGCCCTTGAAGAGCGTCTGGAGGAGTCCAGCAAGGTGTATTCCCCGCACAGTGGTTACATTCTGGAAGTTCCTGTCACCGAGGGGACCTTGATTTCCCCGGGAACAAGAATAGCCAGCCTGGAGCTTGCAGGCGAGGCAGTGGAGGAACTGGTGGGAGTACTTTATGTTTCTGCGGAAAAAGGCAAGCTGGTACAGCCGGGAATGCAGGCCCACTTAACTCCCACTACGGTCAGGGCTGAAGAAGACGGCTCCATGCTGGGACTGGTCACCAGTGCCGGAGATTTCCCGGCCACCCGGGAAAACATGATGCGCACCATTCGTAATGAATTGCTGGTGGAACAGCTTGCCGCTGCCGGCTCCCCCATCGAAGTTCTGGTCTCCCCCATACCTTCTCCCGATACTTTCAGTGGATATAAGTGGACATCTGCAGGTGGCCCGCGACAGACAATACACAGCGGGACCATGACTCTTGGGAGTGTCATAGTTGATGATCAAGCTCCTATTACCCTGGTCATACCCTGGCTGAAGAAAAATATCCTGGGGCATGGACAGGTTTATGATTAGTGGTGCATTTCAAAGGTGATTTTTAGATGAACAAGCAGCAAACAACCTGGCGTAGAAAAAGGATCAAGACCCCTACAGTCCTGCAGATGGAGGCAGTAGAGTGCGGTGCTGCTGCACTGGCCTCTGTTCTGGCTTATTTCGGCAGGTGGGTGCCCCTGGAGGAGCTCAGGGCGGAGTGCGGGGTTTCCCGGGATGGAAGCAAGGCCAGCAACGTACTCAAGGCAGCCAGACGCTATGGCTTGATTGCCAAAGGATTTCGCAAAGAAATCGAGGAATTGGGGGAACTTCCTCTGCCCATGATTGTTTTCTGGAATTTCAATCATTTTGTGGTCTTGGAAGGCTTTAAGGGTGGTTATTATTATATAAACGACCCGGCCAAGGGTCCAACCAGGGTTACTCAGGAAGATTTCGACCAAGCCTATACCGGAGTAGTGCTCAGCTTTGAAAAAGGGGAAGATTTTGTAAAGGGCGGACAAAAGCCCAATGTATTCAAGGCATTGCACGGACGGCTGGGCCGGGTCAAGAAGGCCCTGGTCTATGTTTTCCTGGCCAGTTTATTTCTGGTGGTCCCAGGCTTACTGGTGCCTTCTTTTTCCAAGATCTTTGTAGATAATATTCTGGTCAAGCAGATGCACGGCTGGATGCAGCCCCTGCTCCTGGCCATTTTGCTTACAGCTGTGGTCAGGTACTTGCTGACCTGGTTGCAGCAGCACTACCTTTTGCGGGCAGAAGCCAAAATGGCCCTTACGTCCTCAGCCAGGTTTTTCCAGCATGTATTCCGCCTGCCCATGGACTTCTTCGCCCAGAGGTTCGGCGGGGAAATCGGCAACCGGGTTCAGCTGAACGACTCAGTGGCCAAAATGCTCAGCGGAGACCTGGCCACTGCATTTTTGAACCTGGTTATGATTATTTTTTATGCCGGTGTCCTGTTTGTCTATGATGCATGGCTGACTTTAATCGGGATTCTAATAGCGGTTGTAAACCTGGTGGCCCTGCGCGCGGTGAGCCGCAAGCGCACTGATATGAACAAACGGATGATGCAGGAACAAGGCAAACTCATGGGAACCACCATGTCCGGGCTGCAGATGATTGAAACCCTTAAAGCCAGCGGCGCAGAGTCGGATTTTTTCTCCAAATGGTCAGGCTATCAGGCAAAAGTGCTCAACAGTCAGCAAAAGCTGGGGCTGACTACAAGTCTGCTCAATGTTGTACCTCCGCTTCTGATGGCCTTGAATACGGCAACCATCCTGACAGTAGGCGGGTTCAGAGTGATGGACGGGCATTTGACCATGGGCATGCTGGTGGCTTTTCAGACCCTGATGATGTCCTTTCTTAAGCCTGTAAATGAAATGGTCAACCTGGGCAGCCAGCTGCAGACCGTAAGCGGGGATATGGCCAGGCTGGATGATGTGTTCAATTATCCTCAGGACAGAGATTTTCATGGGCCTTCCAGGCAGGGGCAAAAGAGTTCAGAAGAACATGATGCCAGCCCTGCCTGGCTGCATGACAAGCACAAGCTTTCCGGCGAAATTCAACTGGTAAACATCTGCTTCGGCTACAGCAGGCTGGAGCCTCCCCTGATAAAGAATTTTTCCCTGCACCTGAAACCAGGGCAAAGGGTCGCACTGGTGGGTGGCTCTGGATCCGGCAAATCCACCATAGCCAGGGTTGTCAGCGGCCTCTATCCTGCCTGGGAGGGGCAGATACTGTTTGACCAGGTGCCGCGGGAGTATATTCCCAGAAGGCTTTTGACCAATTCTCTGGCAATGGTGGATCAGGATATCTTCCTGTTTGAAGGAACCATAAGGGAGAATCTGACCATGTGGGACAATTCCATCCCGGACAAACGAGTCATACGTGCAGGCAAGGATGCCCATATCCATGAAGAAATAGCTGCCCGCCCGGGTGGATATGACAGCAAGCTTGCTGAAGGCGGGGGCAATTTCAGCGGGGGACAGCGACAGCGTATCGAAATCGCCAGGGCCCTGGCAGTAGAACCATCAATTCTGCTTCTGGACGAAGCCACCAGCGCATTGGATCCCAACACGGAAAAAATCATTGACGACAATCTCCGACGGCGAGGATGCACCTGCATTATTGTGGCCCACCGGCTGAGCACCATCCGGGACTGCGATGAAATCATCGTACTGGATCAGGGTAAAGTTGTGCAGCGGGGTGCGCATGACAGGCTCATTAAAGAAGAGGGACACTACAGGCAGCTTATTGAAGCCGAGTAAATTTTTGAAGGTATACACAGGCAGTTTATAATGCCAGATTTATTAAAGCAGTACTCCATCCAAATAGAAATAAGCGGGAATGCCCCGTTGCTTCTGACCAATCCGGAATACATCTACCTGGTGTCCTCTGAAAGCGTAGACGTCTTTGTCACTGCCCTGCAGGATAATCAACCCTATGGTGCGCGAAGCTTCTTGTTCCGGGCAGCCAAGGGCTCCCTGCTTTGCGGCCTGGACCCGGATGGCTTTGGCTCCGGCCTGGGCTTGATTGTCACTGGAAAACCTGGGTCATCAGTATTGCAGGTCTCCAGATCCAGACTTCAAGAAGCCTCCAGGGATCAAAATCCTGAGGTACGCAAACAAATCACGAACCTGGTTCAGGACTGGATTGCCAATCTGACCCTGGCCCTGGACCAGGGAGTGCCTCCCAAAGATACTACCCTGCTGGGCCCTGGCAGCCATGTACTCCAACCCGGAGAAAACGCCAAGGTAAAAGCTGGATCCGGGAATCTCTGGTTAATTCATACCCAGGGCAAAAGTTCGTTTTGCTCCCAGCCCTACTGGCAACTGACAAGCAAATCAGGATATATCCCTTTTTCTGAACAGGCCTGGGTAACCGCCGTTGAAGAGGTCCACCTGGAATGTTTCTCCCAGGAGCAATACCAGCAAAAGGATCCGGGATATGAGCACCTGGAAAATTTTCACAGGCTTTTTTTCAAGTTTGTCCGTGACCAACAAGCCTGGCTGGAGCAGGAGGAAAAAGGACGTTTAGAAGAAATGGCCAGGATGGATCAGGCCCGTCTGTCCTCCACCATGTCCCTTCTGGCAGAAGCCATGGAAATGAAGCAGGATGGCCTGGCTCAGGAGACTGCAGCAGGGGATGATCTCCTGGCAGCCTGCAGGAGGGTGGGGCAGGAGATCGGCCTGGAGATCCATGAGCCATCAGGAGAAGCCAGAATCAACACTGACCCTTTGCAGGCCATTGCCAAAGGTTCCAACTTTCGGATCCGCCAGGTGGCACTGAAGGGTGAATGGTGGAAGTCCGATGCCGGCCCCATGCTGGGCTTTTTGAATGATGCCCGGAGCGGGGAGGAGCGCCCGGTGGCCCTGTTGCAGCCCACTCCAGGTTCATATGTGCTTGAAGACATTCAAACCGGTTCCAGGCGCAAGGTGGATAAAGGACTAAATAATGAGCTGTCCTTTTTTGCCTATTCCTTTTATTGCCCTTTGCCCAACAGACCCCTCAAGGCCCTGGATATGCTGCGTTTCGGCCTTTTTAAGCTGCGTCGGGACCAGGCCATGCTTTTGCTGATGGCCATTTTCGCTGCACTGCTGGGGCTTTTGCCACCCATCGCCAACGGCATTATTTTTGATACTTTGATTCCAGAAGCGGACCGGCCTGGACTGCTTTTTCTCGGGGCAATTCTTGTTTCCGCTGCCATAGCTACAGGTCTTTTCGAAGCCATCAGGGCCTTTTCAACCATGCGTATAGTAGGCAAGATGGATTTCAGGCTGCAATCAGGGGTCATGGATAGACTCCTTTCGCTTCCCACGCCTTTTTTCCGCAATTATACAGCCGGCGATCTTGCGGACAGAACTCTGGGAATCAATGCCATCCGGGAAATCCTCTCCGGGGCTACTTTGAGTTCCATGATGGGCGGAATTTTTTCAAGCTTCAGTCTGGCCCTGCTTTTTTACTACAGCTGGCAACTGGCCCTTGTAGCCATAGGCATCACCCTGGTTGCAATGTGCATAGTGGGAGGAATCGGATATGTCCAGGTCAGTTATCAACGCAGCATTCAGCACCTTCAAGGCAAGCTCCAGGGTATGGTGCTGCAGTTCATATCCGGGATATCAAAGCTCAGGGTATCCGGGACCGAGGACCGTGCCTTTTCCACATGGGCTGAAACTTTCAGTTCCATGCGCAAAGCGACTTTCAAGGCCGTTAAGATATCCAATCATCTGCATGCCTTTGGGCTGACCCTTCCAGTAATCAGCCTGTTTCTGATTTTCGGCTGGATCTTCTTCACACCTCTTTTGCAGGAGTTAAGCCTGGGAGCTATTGTTGCCTTTAACTCGGCCTTCACCCAGTTTTTAACTGCCATGGTGATGCTGGCCAATACGTCGGTTTCCTCTTTGCAGGTCATTCCTCTCTATGAAAGGGCTCAGCCCATACTTCAGGCCACTCCGGAAGTGGACTCGGGCAAATCCGGGCCAGGTGTGCTTACAGGGCAGATTGAAGCCAACAATATATGTTTTCGTTATGATCCGGATGGGCCTTTGATCCTCAAGGATGTCAGTCTGGCGGTTGACCCGGGAGAGTTTGCAGCTGTGGTTGGAGGCTCAGGGTCTGGCAAATCGACCCTTTTGCGGCTTTTTCTGGGCTTTGAACGCCCGGAGTCAGGGAGTATCTATTATGACTCCCAGGACCTGGACAACCTGGATGTAGTGGCGGTCAGACGCCAACTTGGAGTTGTGCTGCAAAACGGCTCGGTGATGCCCGGAGACATCTTTTCCAATATTGTGGGTTCATCAAACTTGAGTCTGGACCATGCCTGGGAAGCAGCCAGAATGTCCGGCCTGGATCAGGATATTCAGAATATGCCCATGGGCATGCATACTATGATAACACCCGGCGGGGGCACACTGTCCGGGGGGCAACGTCAGAGACTGCTTATTGCCAGGGCTATAGTGCACAAACCAAGAGTACTGTATTTTGACGAGGCCACAAGCGCTCTGGACAATGCCACCCAAAAGACTGTCAGTCAGAGCCTGGAGCAGCTCAATGCCACCCGGGTGGTCATTGCTCACCGTCTGTCCACCATAAAAAACGCGCACAGGATTTTTGTCCTGGACAAAGGCACTCTGGTGCAGCAGGGAACATATAGTGAACTTATGGAACAGCCCGGACTTTTTGAAGAACTGGCCAGACGTCAGCTCGCCTGAAAACTGCAAGGAGGCTTTATTTTGAAATATATACCGCTTTGCATCAAACTGCTGCTCACCGTAATGGCTCTGGCAGCTTGTTCCGATTTGAGGGGGCCTGCAGAGGAAAGGGCGCACCGGGCGGAAAACGCCGGGCCTGATGATCCAATAATAATCGGCGCCCCTGCTCCCTGGGAGATTCTTGCTGATCTGGGCTACTACCGCGAAGGCATAGAGATGGCTCTGGAGGAGATCAATCAGGATAAGGTCCTGGAACGGGAGATGCAAATATTATGGAAGGATGATCAGGGTTCGCTGAGTCAAGCCAGGTCTGTGGCTCAGGAGCTGGCGGATAATCCGGATATCACGGCTGTTCTGGGGCATTATCAATCCTTCATTTCAGTCCCGGTATCCCTGATATACCAGCACTACGGGCTGCTCATGATGACAGCAACATCAACCGCCCCCAGGCTGACCAGCAGGGAAGGCTTGAGCCTGGTTTTTCGAAACATTCCCAATAGCAACCAGAAAAGTGCACAGATGGCCGTTTTTTGCCTTGATCAGGGTTTTGAGCGTATGCTTGTTTTAAACGAAGATAATGAATTTGGAAGAAGCCTGGCCAACGCCTTTGAAAACCGGGCCGGCGAAATCGGTCTGAACGTCGTAGACCGCAGGTCTTATGATTTCACCACCGGCAGAACCCAGTTCACAAGAATGATAGAAAGCTGGAAAAACTTTTACCAGTTCGATGCCATTTTTCTGGCCGGTGTCGTGCCTCAGGCTGCAGAGTTCATTGTAATGGCCAGGGAGATGGGGGTGGATGTGCCCATTGTCGGCGGAGACGGCCTGGATTCCCCACAGCTTTGGGAGATAGGCGGGGATATGGTGGACGGGGTTATAGTGGGCACCTATTTCCATTACCAACAGCCAGGTGAAAAGGCTCAAAAGTTTGTTCAAGCTTTCAGGGAAAAGTACGGCTTCAATCCGGACGCCTGGGCGGCCCAGGCCTATGACACCCTGCATGTTCTGGCCAGGGGGATGCAGGAGGCTGGGACCACCAGGCCCGCAGCAGTGGCCGAAGCCCTGCGCCTTATGGAGCCTTATGAAAGTGTGCTGGGATACACTGAGTTTGACCGGCGCGGAGATGTGGCAGACAGATCAATTACCACCAAGATTGTCCGGGACAGGTATTTTAAATACCTGGGTCTTTAAAAGAGAGTCAGGAAATGATGTCTGAAATCTCAATTGCCTCAGCTGTAAAAAAAGCCATATTTTCAGCCATGGTACTTATTCTGTTTGCAGTGCCCGTCATGACGGCTTACGGCTCAAGCTACGGAAGCCTTCCTCCGGACATCCAGCGTATCAAGGACAGGGGAAAGCTGGTAGTGGCCATGTTTCATGAGGATATTCCCCCTTTTTTCATGCATGATGAGCAGGGCAGGTTCTATGGACTTGATGTGGATCTGGCCCGGGATATTGCTGACAGGCTCGGGGTGGATGTCCAGTTCAACCGGGGGGCGCAGTCCTTTGATGAAATTGTCGAGATTGTGGCCGCAAAAGAGGCTGACGTGGCCATAAGCTGGCTCAGCCGGACCCTGGAAAGGGCTGAAAAGGTCCGTTATACCCAGCCTTACATAGTACTGCGCCAGGGCCTTTTGATCAATCGTCTCCGGCTGGCTGAACTTCCCGGGAGTCAAAACCCCATGCAGGCCCTTAATCACCCTGAGTCCCGGGTAGGTGTGCGGGCAGGTACGTCCTATGTTGATTTCGGCCACAGTATATTCCCGGAGGCCGAAATCAAAGAATACCCGGACTGGGACCCATATATAGTGGAAGCTGTATTCCAGGGGGAACTGGTGGCCGGCTACCATGACGAGATCGAGATAAAGAAATATGTCATGAAGCGCCCCGAGGCTTCAATCCAGGCCAGTACAGCAATAATAAAGGATCTCAAGGACCCCATAGCCATGGCCGTACCCTGGGACAGCCATGCCCTGCTGGACTGGCTGAATATTTATATCCAGGAACATGCCCGGGACTGGGATGCGGACAAGGTACTCCAGGAGTACGAAGAAAGCCTGGAAGTGGAAAATTAAAGGCGCTGGCTTTGCGTTATGTTAAAATAACCGGATGTCCTTAATGACAGAATCTGAATCGACAAGTTCGATTAAAACCAGGCTTCAGTGGCTGCTGAGCCCCTGGTTCCTGATTGCCTGCCTGGCTGCAGGGGTGCTTCTGGGGGTATACTTCCCGAATACAGCCGATAGGGCCGCACCTGCCGGAGACCTTTTCCTGCGGCTCCTGCAGATGTGTGTTTTGCCCATAATGGTCACAGCCATCATTTCCAGCGTGGCCAGGCTTATGTCCTCCGGAATGAGCGGCAGGATGCTTGTCCGGATTATCATGATTTTCTGTGCCGGCCTGCTGCTTACCTCTGTCATCGGCCTGGCAGCTAGCCTTCTGGGCAAACCCGGAGCAGACCTGGACCAGGAGACCAGGGAGGTCATGGGAAAGCTCATTACTACACATGCAGAAGAAGGCGGGCAGCTGCTGGCCCCGGACATGGAACTTTTCCTGGACCAGGACAGGCAGGAGTTGCCGCAAGAGCCTGAAAGCATCCTGGAGCAGATTATTCCGGAAAACATCTTTCACGCCCTGCAGCAGGGACATACTCTGCAGATTCTTTTCTTCTCCCTTCTGCTGGGAGTGGCTCTGGGATTCACATCCGGGGATATGCGCGACAGGCTTCTCACTGATATAGAGGCCGTATTCCAGGCTTTTGTGCTCATAATCGGCTGGCTTATGTATCTTTTGCCTCTGGGGCTTTTATTCCTGATAGCCAGCCAGATTGCCGGCATCGGCCTGGAAGCCATGGGGGCCATGGCCAGGTACCTGCTCTGGGTTTATGCCGGGTGCATCCTGGTGGTACTCATAAACGGCCTGGTTATCTCCATAAGTACCGGCAAGGGATTTCTGCATTCATTCCGATTGTTAAAGCAACCCCTGCTAATAAGCTTTTTCACCCGCAACGGCTTCGCTGCTATGCCCTCAGCCATCCAGGCCATGCGCGAGAGCTTCAAGGTAGACAAGGACATTACCAACTTTGTCAT
>SL_8KL_010_SEDDRAFT_10004911_pt1 | contig 10636 bp, 6 predicted proteins | sample SodLakKL_010_SED_4_FD_11160 | JGI IMG/M metagenome (IMG submission 11160) | reverse complement strand
AGGTCACTGTTTCGCCGGACTTTCCCGGTGAACTGCAGCTGGGGCTCGATTTCCGGGTGGATGTTGAGTTTATAACAGAGCGGCAGGAAAACGTGCTGTGGGTACCGCTCAATGCTTTATTTGCCCACCAGGGGGAAGATGCCCTGATGGTGGTGGAAGATAACCGGGCCTGGGTCCGGGAAGTAAGCACCGGCCTGGAGACCCGGCGGCGGGTGGCAATAGAAGAGGGCCTGCAAGAGGGCGACCTGGTTATACTTGACCCCGATGGTTTAGACCTGGAAGAAGGGGAACGGGTCAATTACAGCTTGTATGATTAAAAAAGAAGTTTATTATTATGGAAATGGAGTGATTTAAACATGAAAAAGGTATTGGCACTTTTATTATCAGTTGTTTTTGTGCTGGTTATGGCCGCACCGGTTTTCGCTTACGGTCTGATTCACGAACCGGAATACCGCATGGACGGCATTATTGATTATAAAAGGCAAGTCGGCCATGAATGCAACACCGGTGCTGTAATGAAGCAGCTGATCGAGGGTGAAGGTGAAATGACCAAAAAATCGGAGATTGAGCTGGAAAAAGGCTACATAGAGGTGAGAGATCATCAGGATTGGATTACTGCAGAGGAGGCCTTTAAAAACCTGGCTGTCACCAGTGTCATCGAACTCTGCGCCCCGGCAAAACACGTTTATGGCACTAAGGGCGATGATCATGAAGGGATGACCATACCTGTTGAATGGCTTTATGGTGCCATGGCTGCTCCCGGTGAAACTATTGAGGTAAATGGTTTAGAATTTGATCCAGGTAATTTTGAAGCATTGACGGACCAGGTATGGGCGGCTTATGTTGAAGCAGAACCCTTTTTCAATGCCGGTCTGGAACAAAACTTCGAAGCAGCTTATGGTCCTTTCGCTCAGCACCATGGAGAAAAAGCCCTTGGTGTTTTTCCTCCAAAATCTCCTCACCACTGGTGGTTTGTCGATGCAGAAGGCGAGCCGGTAACTGACCCTCATGATAATTACCGGGATATAATAGGCACTGATACCGGTGATTATTACGTCGGTAACTTCTTTGATATATACCAGTTCGCCCGCACATATGATGGGGTCCTCAAGCGCTATATTGACATCAGCAGTCCCTGGTCCGGGGCATACTTGCATGAAGATATGAGCGTAATCGGCGAAGCTGAAATCTTTGAGCCCTTCGTCCTCTATAACCAGGCGCCCGGTGAGGATGCATTCCCCGAGTGGTGGGAGGAACTTTTCTAGGATCTGGTTATAGCTCTAAGTCAGATTGTTTTTCTGTTAATAACCTGGGATTATAAAGTGGCCTGGAAAGCATCAGGAGTTTTTTTACTCTGCTTACGGTATGATAATCCAGTAGAAAAGCCTGTCCTTTGACCCAGGCGATGCTAAAAAAATGTAAGGCGCCAACTACATGATTCAAAAACTTATATCTGCGCCCAGCACTTGAAGAATAAAGCTGATAACCAGGGTGATCAACAGGCCAGGTAAGCCTTATAATGCCGACCAGGTATTAAAATTTAGATAAGCAGGAAGAGTAGCCTGGTGCTCGAGCAGTATTCCAGGCTACATACAACTAAATATATTTCTCAAGTATGCTTGCGCCCGGCGCAAGTTATTTTTTTTGCAATAAAAAAATAAAAAAATCTCAATAAAATATGCTGCTCACGCAACTTATTAACAAAAGGGTTGTTAAGAAGAAGAATTTTGTGAGCACAAATGATTTATAACCGCAAGTTGAAGGGCACTTAAAATCAAAAGAAAACTGGGAGGTGTAAAAATGAAAGATTTGCCCGTGTTTGTGATAGCCTTTATCGTAGGATTTTTACTTGTTAGGTTTCTTGCAGCTTTTTAAGGAGGTGTAAAATATGCAAACTTTAGCGATGGAATATCCCCTGATTTTTTGGGCCCTTATTGCCCTGGTGGTTTGGAGAATAATTGCCGGCAGCATAAGGTGAGAAGGAGGTGTAAATATGTTAACTCCAGGTTGGGTTATAGTCTCTGTCTTGTTTCCTATAGTGGGTGTAGTTGGAGGTGTCTATGGTCTGGCAACCAGGCAGGAAAATGCAGCTTTTTTAATCGCGATCGGCGTTGGCGCCTGGCTCTTCTGGATAGCAGTTTTATAAGCGTTGGTCTGGTTAAAAATGGAGGTGAAACTTAAAAAACTAAAGATGGGATGATAAGCTTAGCTTAATATAACAGGAGGTTGGCCAGCCAGCCTCCTGTTTGCAATTATTCAAAGGTAAGCGACTTTTCTGCAAAGATCCTTTTACTATGTAGTTGCAGGATAGGCTTTAACTTGTTAAAATAGTTCCACACTATAGTCCATTAACTGCTTGTATAACACCAGAAGAATGTCCATGCCAGCATGAAATCGCAATAAAGATATGCAAAGCATTAACCTGGATCATGATTATGACCTGAAAACATTACACCGTTGCAATAGTCTGCAGGCGGAAACGCTTTATCATGATCAGTCATCATGGTGTCGAGCATCAGAATATTTACGATGATACGAAGGTACGGGACCAAACATTTACAGATCATGCCTGTGACTTGATTCAATCTGTCGGCAGTGGGGGCAGGTTTATCTATGTTAGCCAGAGCTGCCGCTAAGGCAAGATTTAAGGGACACCCTTCCTGCTGTCTAAATGAGCAGCAGTTAAAGAGAAAGCTGAACAGCAATGCCCGAGGTTGCTGATAACCGATCATGCTGCTGGCATAATTATTGTCCATGAAGAGTTGTTAACAACAAATGGAGGCCGTATAGATGATAAACAAACCCGAAAAAGATCGAATACTGATCGAAGCCCTGCCCAACGGTTTTGCCCGACATCAGGTTATTTATAACGATCATGGCACCCCCGTTGATTATATCTTCCTGGAAATTAACTCTGCTTTTGAAAAAATGACCGACCTGAAAAAGGAGAAGGTCGTCGGTAAAAAAGTGACCGAAGTTCTGCCCGGGATTGAAAAAGACGAATTCGACTGGATTGGAATTTACGGCAAAGTAGCCACAGAAGGCAAAAGATTGCGCTTCGAACAGTATTCAGAACAACTTAAGCGCTGGTACGATGTGCAAGTCTACAGCGATGAGCAGGGTTTTTTTATCACAATTTTTGACGAAATTACCGAACGCAGGGAAGAAATGGTTACGATGAAGAAGCTGCTGAAGTTATCCGAAAAACTTATTGGCACCGACCTGGCCGTTTTTGATTACCAGGCTGTAGTTGACAGTATGTTAAAACTATCAGGGGCCATATTTGTGGCAATCAATACCTACGAAGATGACCGCACCAAAGTAGTGACCCGAGCCATTGCCGGTATTCCCTTATTGATTGAACGCGTCTCTGAGGTGCTCGATTTTAAGATAGACGGGCAAACCTGGAAGGTAATACCGGAGCGGTTGCGCAAAATCGAAGGCAGTAAACTGGTCCGCTTTCATAGCCTCTACGAGGCTTCGATGGGAGCACTGAGCAAAAACCAGGCAGCACTGCTGCAGAAGGTTTCCGGTGTGGGTGATATTTTCGTCATTGAAATGCCCTACAGCGGCCATGATAACCTTGGCGATATGATCTTCTTCATGCCCCGTGGTAAAGAGATTCAAAACCAGGAAGCAATAGAGCTTTTCGCCAGGCAGCTTGGCGCAGTACTGGGACGTCTGAGGACTGAAAATGAACTGAAGCTGGCAAATGAAAACATGACTACAGTGCTTGAGAATACATTATTTGGAGTAGTAATCATCGACAAAAATCGGACTATACGCTGGGCTAACCCGATAGCCTGCAGGTTAGCCGATGTGAAATCTCCCAAAGAATTTATTGGATGCCAGTGCGATGATTACCTCTGTTCGGCTAAACAGGACTACTGTCCGGTCCTTGATAGAGGTGAGGTGCTTGATAACTCTGAAAGGATCCTGCGCCGTAGAGACGGCATAGAAATACCAATTCTTAAAACTGTAAATTGGGTTAATCTGGAAGGTGAAAAAGTTCTGTTGGAAACGTTTATTGATATTTCGGATCTAAAAAAAGCCCAGCAGCAGATCACTGACCAGAAAGAACGACTGGCTAATATTGTTGAAGGGGCCAATGTGGGCACCTGGCAGTGGAATGTTCAAACCGGTGAAACCATTTTTAACGAAAGATGGGCTAACATAATTGGTTATACCCTGGAAGAGCTATCGCCGGTATCTATTGAAACCTGGTTTAAGCATACCCATCCGGACGACTTAGAAGCATCCGAACGGATGCTGGAACAGCATTTTAACGGTGAGCGTGATTCATATGCTATTGAGTGCCGTATGAAGCATAAAGATGGACACTGGGTGTGGGTTAATGACCGTGGCAAGGTTATTTCATGGACAGAAGATGGCCGGCCCCTGTGGGTTTATGGTACCCATTTAGACATAACCGACCGCAAGCAGGCCGAAGAGGCTTTAAAAGAATCGGAGCAAAAGCACCGGGAAATTCTTGAAGCCATAGAAGAAGGCTACTACGAAGTTGACTTGGCCGGCAACTTTGTTTTCTGTAATGAATCTTTTTGTAAAATGACCGGCAACAGTTATGATGATTTGATGGGCGAAAGCTATAAACAGTTTTACAATAACCCGCAAGAAGTATTTGAAGTTTTTAACCAGGTCTATAAAACAGGAAAATCGGTGACAGCGATTGACTGGCCTGCAATTACTAAGGACGGTCAGAAAAACCACCTGGAGATATCCATTTCACTGCGCCGTGATGGCAAAGGCGAACCAATAGGTTTTCGAGGTGTTGTAAGAGACATTACCGAGCGCCGGCAGGTAGATGAAAAAATCCGTTACTTGAGTTACCACGACCAGCTGACCGGACTCTACAACCGTCATTTTTTAGAAGAAGAGATGAAAAGGCTTGATACTGAAAGGCAATTGCCAATCAGCGTCATCATGGTCGACTTAAACGGCCTGAAGTTGGTTAATGATACTTACGGTCACCATACCGGTGATGAGTTTCTTAAGCGTGCGGCGGATATTCTAAGATCAGTTTGCCGCGAAGAAGATCTTTTATCCCGCTTTGGCGGCGATGAGTTTGTCCTCTACCTGCCCCGGACCTCTTATAAAGATGCCCAGAAAATAAACGACAGAATTGATAGGGTCTGCCGCAGAGAGCAGGTAAGCGATGTTCCGTTATCGCTTTCTACAGGGTTGGCGGTTAAAGTAAGCATCGATCAAAAACTTGATGATCTGTTAAGAGAAGCCGAAGACAATATGTACCGGCACAAGCTGACCGAGAGCCGCAGTGGCAAGAGCGGTATTGTCAACTCCCTTTTGCAGACCCTGGCTGCAAAGAGCTTTGAAACAGAAGTCCACACCCGCAACATGCAGGAAATTGCCAAAAGCATTGGCGAGAAGCTGGGTTTGCCTCATTCTGAACTGCACCGCTTGAGTTTACTGATCACCCTGCATGATATCGGGAAAATCAACGTCCCTGAAGAATTGTTAACTAAAAAAGAGCCCCTTAGCGCCGCTGAATGGGAAATCATGAAAAGTCACAGCGAAACAGGCTACCGGATTGCAAAGGCTACTGATGAATTCTCACATGTCGCCGAAGATATTTTGGCCCACCATGAACACTGGGATGGTAGCGGTTACCCGCAGGGTCTAAAAGGAGAAGCGATTCCGTTGCTGGCAAGAATTACTGCTATAGCCGATACTTATGAAGTGATGAGTCGAGGTAGACCTTACAAAGAAGCGATGAGCCGAAGTGAAATTATGGCCGAATTTAAAAGGTGTTCCGGTACTCATTTTGATCCAAAACTGGTGGAACTGTTCCTGGAAGTACTGGAGGCAAAGGAATTTCAATGGAACCAATTTTGAGGCCTATAAATTATTATGATGCCAAATATGCTGCTCGTACAATCATGCTTTCACGGTAATCTGAGGCCCTATTTTGTGGCTTTTTTTCAAAAGTTATAGGGTCAGGTCTTGAAATATCAGGTTATCAAACCTGGCCCTGTTTTTTTATTTTACCATTTAAGATTCTTTGTTATACAAAGATAGGATTAGTATTGGTGAAGTTAAGAACTGGTACACAGTTTATCAAATTTAAGATCACCAGCATAAAAACATATCTTCTATTGCCGCCGAATAATTGATTATAGGAGCTCACATGACCTCATTAAAAGAATTCCTTTTGCATCAGTTCTTCCGGTCTTCCGAAAAAAAAGATTAAAAGATTCAAGAATGCCAAAACTAAAAACCCTGCCAGTCCCATTACACCGGTGAGCAAAGGCACCGCACTAGTAAGAGGCATAATGGCCAGACCGGCCACAGCATTAATTGAACCGTGAAAGATTGCTGCAGCGATAACGTTGTTTGCTTTTATGGTTATATAGCTGAACAGTGGGGAAAGCAGAATGCACCACAGGGTCATCATGAAGACCCCGGGAATTTCAAAGCCCGGGTAATTATGGCCCATTAAAATCAGCGGAGCATGCCAGATGCCCCAGACAAAGCCAATAAACAGGGCGGATTTCCAGAACCCGGCAGAGGCTGTTTCCTTTAACAAAAAACCTCTCCAGCCAAACTCTTCACCAAAGGCGGCCACCGCATTAATGGTTGGACCGGCAATAATACCCTGCAAAGCATCAGCCAGAACATAGCAACAGGTGAAAAGGGCATTTCCGCCATCATTTCTTCAGGGATATAGTCACCTAGGTACTCAAATAAACCAGCCATTTCCGGGGAATAGCTTACCCCGGGAAAAAGAAGGTTGACCCCGATGGTGGCAAAGGTGATGAAAACCGGCAGGCCCCAGGCCACCAGAAACCACTTGTTTATATTATTATTGAACCCGTAAGTCTTTATAACCGGCTGCTTGTAGATTAACTTTTGGACGATTATTGTGCAGAGCAGGGGAAAGAACATGTAAACAATAGCAAAAGCCATAGCGGGGAAAGTGCCCCAATCCAGGCCGGATAGGTAAAACAGGCCTGCTGCAGTCCAGCTGATTAGAAGAGTAAGGATGACAAAGATAAAGATCTTTTTCTTGTCCATACTGGTTACATCTCCTTGTCTCTTAATTCTTTTGGCATTATTTTAACCCCGGGTACTAAATGGTTCAACAGGTAANGCAGAAGAAGGATCTGGTTAATAAAACCGTCCGGTAAACAACCGGCATTTCAATGCCTGCACTTTGTGTTCGCTTTAGCTTTCTTAAGCAGGACTGACATTATAATTTTCACCGTTTGCGAAGCAGGGTCCAGGGAGCCAGGATTTCGAAGAAAGTATCTTCACCGTGCAAGTAGCGCAGGTCCCCTTTATCTGACTTATTGTAGTAGAGATTGGTTTTAAAACCATGGTCGGAAGCCAGAAGCACAGCTGCCCCGGCAGGAATATAATGCAGCAAAGGATGCAGCTGTTTTTTGCCGGCCAGCAGCAGTTCTTCCAAAAGCACAGGCAATGAATCCCGGGAGTTGTGTATTTTGTCATCGACAAAGCTGTACTTAATAGCCTTTAGCGGCCTGTGTTTTTGTTGAGCTAATGATCGGTTGTTGACAGCAGAAAGAAACTCGTCGGGGTCGGCGATCAGTTCAGCAAGAAGGTTTTCATCCATGTTGAGCATATGCCCCAGCAGGCCTTCGTCCTTGAGAGGCTGCAGCTGGGTTTCAGTTACTGTTGGCTGCTCGGCCCATAACAGCCCTTCGCGCAAAGTATCAAAACTGTAAGTTTCCAGAGCCTGCTTAAGCAGAGCAGACCAGATATCAAGTCTGGCGCCATCGATAATTACCAGGAACAGCCCGGTTGCAGAGTTTTCTTTGGCTGTCCATTCAGGTAGCTTCTGCAATAAGTTGCGCAGGGTTTGCCTTCTAGATGAAACATTTTCCTGCAGGTATGAAGAGAAAGTTTGGAGCAGCGTTTCAAGAATTGATGCATAACGGCGGTGCCATCTTTTTGTTGTAACTTCAGGGACCAGGCTGCGGTACGGGGCCTCTGCAACCCTGGCCAGGGAAAGCTCAAAAGGTGATAGAAAACGATAAAACCGTTCCCATTTTTTATCACTATCAGGCGGGTTGGCAGGAAGGTTTTCTATTTCTTGCAAGATTAAACTACAAGTAGCGGCCTGTTGCAGCATCCGGAGCAGTGACTCTTTTTCCCGTTTGTGGCTTTCATTAAGAGCTGTGTTATCCCTGCTGTTTCTTCTGATCGCTTCCTGCAGCATACCGGCAATAATATTCAACTGAGAAGAGCTCTCTTCGGCGGAAATTTGTTTGGCCATACGCCCTGCCGCTTCTTTGCTTAAAGCAGGGAAAAAAGGTTCATCAGTAAAGAGCTCCAGCAGAGTTTCAAAACTATATTTTGCAGTGCCGCTTTCATTTAAGTAGATTTCAATTAGCTCTTCTGCCGGAATCATTGCTACCGCCTTTTCCGCTATAGCCTGCAGGAAAGCAGGTCGCAGCTCATGCCTTTGTTCGATCAATGTTTCCCCGAGTTTTTCCAGGTTGGGCAGCATTTCATCAAAAGCGCCGCCGCTTTCTTCATCAGTAACCAGCGTTCTGAATTCAACTTGTTCCTCATTATCCAGCCTGTAGTAGTTGAGCCACCCACATAAAAGCCCCAGGGCAAAAAGTTTTTCCAGCTTAATTTTTGATGTATAAGCTAAGAGCTGGGGAAGCTTTGCTTCTAAGAACTCCTGTGCTTCCAGGCCCTTTTCTTCTTTTAGGCCAGCATCACTGCCGCTACTCGTTAGGAACCTGCTGCTTTCCCTGGAGGTAATCCTGATATAATCAGGAGGGCTTGCTTCATCAGCGTTAAGCCAATCCTCGAAAATCTGCTTCAGCTGGGTCTGATTAAAAACTCTGCCTTCTAAAAGCTCCAGCAATTTTTCAGCAGAGCGTTCGGCAATAATGGCATCTCCAGTTAAAATGCGGTTGATGGTGTCAACTGTTTTACTGTTAATCAGGTTTTCAAGCCGTTTGATTAACTGATCAGGAGGCAGGCTGCTTTCTACCTGCAGCAATTTGCGCAAAGGCTCAGCTTCCGGACGGCGGCCGACCAGTTCAAGGTGCTCGGCATGTTCAATTATTTTCCGGTAATTCTCTTCTGACTGCAGCGCTTTCAGGTAAGCTTTGATTGCTTCGATGATTTGCCCTTCTATTTCTTTGCGTTCAGGCAGGTTGTAATGATCGGCTAAAGTATAGCCACAGGAGCAGGCAGCGTGTTTGACCAGGCGGGTTTCATCGGCCAGGTTGCATTCTTTTTCCAGGATCGGGGCCAGCGTCCTGTTTATAACCACCAGGTCGTTATCCGGCATCAGGGTATTTATACGGCCCATCAGCTCAAGCAGCCGGTAAGCGCTTGAACTAATTAACTCCCGGTATGGCTTAATGCGTTTTGGGCCGACCGCCTGATCATGTTCAGCCAGGTAGAGCGCAGTATATTCTGCTCGAAACTGTTCAAACTCCCGTTTCAAACGATCCCGGTATTCTTCTTCCCACAGTAAATTATCAGCCTCGAGCAGTTCTATTAAAATCCGGTAGCGGCGCTGCAGCTGTTCATATTGATCTTCAGGGGGAATTACCAGCTTATCATCATGTAGATAATCAGCAATATATAGTATTTCTGCCAGGTCTTTTTCAAAACAATCATTTAAAGCTTTAAGTTTTTGCCAGTCTGATGCATAAAGCGGGGAGGACTGGCAGGCTGCTAAGAACCGTTCTAATCCTTCCCGCGAAGCGTAGGAGGTTTTAATTTCATCCAGAAAAGCCTGAAAACGTTCTGCTGTTTTAGTAATGTTATCCCAGTTAATTGTTTTAAAAAAGGGATGTTCCGACAGCCTATCAATGCGGCGGTTGATTTCAGCCAGCCTTTTAGTCCATTCCATTTTAAAGTCGATAATCGCTTCCCAGGCCTGCTGCTGGGCGGAAAAAGTAAGCGGGCCACTGCGCAGTTTTTGCGGCAGGAAAGGCACTTCAGCCAGCACCTTTTGCAGTTCAGCTCGGATCAGGGTCCCGGGGCCTATTTCTTCTATGTTCCAAAAACGGTAATAATTGACCTGACCCGGAGCCAGGCGTTTGCCGCCCTGGTAAGCGGAGACCGCTCCGCTCAGGATGACAGCCATACCAAGTATTTGAAATGCAGGTTTACTCAGTCCAAAGGGGCCTTTTCTTAAAGTCCGGTAAAGCAAGTTAAGGGGTATTTTCCCCTCGCCTGGAACATTATCCAGGAATGTCCGCTGGACCAGGCTTCCGGAAACCTGTTCACTTAAAGGACGTATTTCTGCATGACGAGGATAGCGTTCTTTGAGGACTTCAGCAGCTGCCCTCGTTATTAAGTCCGTAAAAGGCAGGTAGCCAAAGGATGACAGGGCGGGCATTTGCTTTCCCGCTTTAAGCCTGCCGCTGAAGTAAATCTTACGGAACAGCTCTTTAACCTTTGATTTTTCTTCATTTAATAGCAAAGCCAGCTGTCTTTCCGCCTGCCTGCCTACCGGGCTGTTGTCGCCGGCATACTCTTCATATAAACGCTGGTGTGCATAAGCATTTTGCAAAGTGCTCTCTTCCGAACCGGTAAGGCTGCGCGGTACCCACAGGATCAATGCCCGCCGTAATTCATGGCTGTACTGGTTGAAAAGCGTTTGCCA
>SL_8KL_010_SEDDRAFT_10004908_pt1 | contig 10642 bp, 11 predicted proteins | sample SodLakKL_010_SED_4_FD_11160 | JGI IMG/M metagenome (IMG submission 11160) | reverse complement strand
GCGCGTCCCCGCTTTGGTCCTCGTCATGGCGCTGATCCTACTGGGACCCTGCGACAGTCCCGTCTTGGCTGTGCACAGCGGGGCCGCAGCGGGGCCGCAGCGGGGCCGCAGCCCAGCGCGAGCACCGCGGGCGGTCGCTACAGCGGCAGCAGCGCGGCGGTGACGGGCTCGAGCACGCCGCTGACGATGGCGAAGTTGCCCAGGCCGATCACCACCACGCCGGCACCCAGCACCGCCACCGGCGCGAGGTACTGCGGCGCCGGCTCGACCGCGTTGGCCACGGCCTCCTCGGCCGGGTCGAAGGTCATCACCTGCTGGAACACCCGCACGAAGTAGCCGGCCGTGAGCAGCGTGCTGGCCATGATGATCACCACGAAGGCCCAGTTGCCGGCCTCGACGCTGCCCCACAGCAGGTAGAACTTGCTCCAGAAGCCGGCGGTGGGCGGCACGCCCACCATGGAGGCGGCGGCCAGCGCCGCGGCGAACATCGTCAGGGGCATGCGCCGCGCGAGCCCCGCGAACCGCGGGATCTCGCGGATCCCGGTCTGGGCCAGGATGCTGCCGGCCACCAGGAACAGCGCGCTCTTCATCACCGCGTGGTTGAGCACGTGCAGCAGCGCGCCGGTCAGCCCCTGCTCGTTGGCCAGCCCGATCCCCAGGCCGATGAACCCCAGCTGCGCCACGGTGCTGTAGGCCAGCATGCGCTTGAAGTCGCGCTGCAGGATCGCCATCACCGAGCCGAACACGATGCCCGCCGCGCCGAACCAGCCCACCGCCGAGGTGGCGGTCACCGCACCGTCGAGCAGCTCGGGCGGGGCGACCGACAGCAGGATCCGCACCAGCGCGTAGGCGGCCGCCTTGACCTGCACCGCGGCCAGCAGCGCCGCCACCGCCGGCGGCGCGAAGCTGTGGGCCTCGGGCAGCCACACGTGCAGCGGGAACAGCGCCATCTTCAGCGCCAGGCCGATGACGATCAGCGCGAACGCGGCGGCCACCGTCGGCGAGTCGGCGATCCCGGTGAGCTGCGCGGCGACGTCGGTCATGTTCAGCGAGCCGGTCGTGAGGTAGAGGAACCCCACCCCCAGCAGGTAGAGCATGCTGCCGAGCGTGCCGAAGATCAGGTAGCGAAACGCCGCGAAGGTGGCGCGCGCGCCGCCCAGCCCGATGAGGGCGTAGGTGGCGATCGCGTAGATCTCCAGGAACACGAACAGGTTGAACAGGTCGCCGGCCATGACCACGCCGAGCAGCCCGGCCAGCAGCAGCAGCACCAGCGGGTACAGCGGCATCCGCCGCGGCGGTGTGGCGTCGAAGCCCGCCCGGGTCGGGAAGATCAGCGTGATCAGCCCGATGCCGGTGATCACCAGCGTCATGTAGCTGGCCAGGGGATCGAGGACGTACTCGATGCCGATCGGCGGCGGCCAGCCACCGAGCTCGTGGATGATGGTGCCGTCGGTGAGGACCACGACGAGGCCGGCGACGGCCAGGGCGAACGCGCCGCCGGCGCCGGCCAGCGCCACCGCGAACGCGGCCTGCTGGCGCCAGGGACCGACGATGCCGGCGATCGCGGCGGTGATGAACAGCACCGCGAGCAGCAGCAGCGGCAGGGCGGTCACGAGCGCGGCTCCTCGGGGTCGGCGGCGTCGTGATCAGCACCGTGATCAGCGCCGTGGTCATCGACGCGGTGGCCCTCGATCGGCTCAGCGGCCAGCTGCGCGGCGATCTCGTCCTCGTCGAAGGTCCCGTGCCGGCGGTAGATGCGCAGCAGGAACGACAGCGCCACGCCCAGCACCCCGACGCCCACGACCAGGGCGGTGAGGATCAGCAGGTGCGGCAGCGGGTTCACGTAGGTGTCGGCGGCGGTGCCGAGCTCCTCCTCGATCACCGGCACCGTGGCGCCCATCTGGGCCGCGCCCTGGATGAAGAACAGGTAGATGGCGGTCTGGAAGATCACCATCCCCACCAGCTTCTTGACGAGGTTGCGCTTGGCGAGCATCCCGTACAGGCCGATGGCGAGCAGCACCATCACGCCCACGTACACGGTGCGGTCGAACAGCAGCTCGGCCATCAGGACCCGCCCTCGGTGACGGCATCGAAGATCGCCAGGATCGTGCCGGCCACGGCGATGCCGATGGCCAGCTCCACGATGAGGATGCCGAAGTAGCGCAGGCGGCTGGCGGCCAGCTCGGCGATCGGCACCGCGGCGTAGTCGAGGAACGCCCCGCCGAACAGCATCGGCGCGACCCCGACGGCCACGAACACCAGGAACGCCGCCAGCGCGACGGCCAGCACCCGGTCACCGGGCAGTCGACGCGCCATGGCGGCACCGGGGAAGGCCACCTTGAGCATCACCGGGCCCACGGCGATGAGCACGCCGCCGCCGAAGCCCCCGCCGGGCCCGTAGTGGCCGTGGGCGGTGACGTAGAGCCCGAACAGCATCACGAAGGGCGCCAGCAGCGTCGCGATCGTGCGCACCACCTCGCTGGGGTAGGCGCCGACCAGCAGGCCCTGCTCGGCTGGCAGCTCGCGCTCGGCCATCAGTGGGCCTCCCGCAGCAGGATGACCAGGCACGCCAGGCCCGCGGTGACGATCACCAGCGTCTCGCCCAGGGTGTCGAAGGAGCGGTAGTCGGCGAGCACCGAGGTGACCACGTTGGGCGTCTCGGTGTCCTCCAGCGAGCCCTCGATGTAGTCCGGCGAGATGCGCTGGTGGCCCGGCGCCTCGGGGTCGGCGTAGTCGGGCAGGTCGACGCTGCCGACCAGCATGAGGCCGAGGAAGCCCGCCACCAGCAGGCCCGGCAGCCAGCGGGAGCGCCCGCCCTCGACCGAGGTGTCGCGCCGCCCGGTGAGCAGCACCGCACCGACCAGCAGCAGGCCCGTGACGCCGGCGCCGATCACGACCTCGACCAGCGCCACGTCGGGGGCGGCCATGCCCGCGAACAGCAGCGCCACGAACAGGCTGTAGGCGGCCAGCACCGCGATCGTGCCGAGCAGGTCGCGCAGCCACAGCGCCAGCAGCGCCGTGGGGATCATGATCAGGAAGATGATCAGCTCGAGCGGCCAGATCACGAGGGCTCCTCCGCGTCGGCGTCGGCCGGCGCGTCGCCGAGCTGGTGCTCGGCGCGCGCCATGGCGTGCACGGCCACGGGGTTGGCCAGGAACGCGAACAGCAGGATCAGCACCAGCTCGGGCGTGCCGGTGTCCCAGCCGTGCTCGACGATCAGGCCGGCGATGACGAAGATGGCGCCGACCGTCTCGGACTTGCCGACCGCGTGGGTGCGGGCGTAGAAGGTCGGCAGCCGCAGCACGCCCAGCGCGCTGGTGGCCAGGAACACCACCCCGACCGAGATCAGGGCGATCGCGAGCACCGTGGAGGCCGTCATCGCTCCTGCCCTCCGCCGATGAGGCGGCCGGTGGCCAGCGGCACCAGGAAGCCCAGCAGCGCGAAGGCCACCGCGAGGTCCACGAACATGGCCACGCGGTCCAGTAGGAACCCGATGATCAGCAGCAGCAGCAACCCGTTGATGGCCACCAGCGAGGAGGCCAGCACACGGTCGAACAGCCGCGGCCCCGCCGCGATCCGGTAGATGCCGGCCACGGTGATCATGGCGATGGCGATGGCCGCGCCGAGCAGGAACGTGCTCATCGCAAGCCTCCTGGATCGGTGGTGGTCGGCCTCATCGCTCGTCCTCCGCGGGCACCCAGGTGCTTGCCACGGGCTGGGGGTCGGGCTCCTCGCCGAACAGCTCGGCGATGCGGCGCTGCAGCTCGCCGCTGCGCACGTCGTCGGCGGCGGCCGGCCACAGCGCGTGGATCAGGAACTCCTCACCGATGACGCGCACGGTGAGCGTGCCGGGCACCAGCGTGATGGAGTTGGCCAGCGTCGAGCGCGCCAGTGGGTTGCGCAGCCCGGTGCGGAAGCGCACGAAGCCCGGCTCGGTGGGCAGGCTCGGGCGCAGCACCACCACCGCCAGCTCGGCGGATGACGTGATCATCCGGCCCACCAGCCACGCGGTGAAGCGGGCCAGGCGAGCCAGGCGCAGCGGCAGCAGGCGCAGCGGCTTGGGCTCGCCCAGCGCGTCGCCGAAGAAGTCGCCCAGCAGCCAGGCCACGCCGGCCGCGGAGACCGCACCGATGGTCAGGTACAGCGGCTGGTACTGGTCGGTGAGCACCAGCCAGAAGGCCGCCAGCGCGACGAACAGCCCGATCCGCGTGCGCATCACAGCACCAGCCCCAGCCCCAGCAGCGTCACCGCGATCACGAGCACCACCGATCCCAGCGCCCAGGTGGGCACCACGTCGGCGCGGTTGGGCAGCGAGCGGTCGGAGGGCTTGGCCAGCTGCGTCTGCAGCGCCGCCAGCGGCGCCAGGGCCCGTGCGACGGCGGCGCGCGCACCGCTCGAGGCGGGTGCTGGGTTGGTGGCCGGCGCGGCGGCCGCAGGCGCCGCCTCAGGCGCTGCCGCCTCGGGCGCTGCGGCGGCGCGGCGACGCGTCAGCACCAGCGGCAGGCCGCGGTATACCCAGTCGAGGTCCAGCGTCAGCGCCGGCTTGGGCGCGGCGACCGTGACCAGCAGCCAGAAGCCCACGGCGGTCAGCGCGAGCAGCTGCAGCACCGTGGAGATCTGGCCCACCGCGTAGGGCTCGAAGTCGACCGCGAAGGGCATCAGGTCGTAGAACGGCGCCGGGTAGATCCCGATGCCGATGTTGATGGCAGCGGCCAGCCCCATGGCGGTGAGCATGCTGGCGGGCACCGGGCGCACCGCCACCCCGCGGTCGGTGCCGAACCAGGCGAACCAGGTGACCTTCATGGTGATCGACAGGAACGTGCCCACCGAGGCGAGCTTGAGGCCGGCCTCGACCACGTCGCGGTCGAGCAGGGCGGCCGCCTCGATCGACAGCTCCTTGCTGACGAAGCCGCTGAACAGCGGCACGCCCGAGATCGAGAAGGCGCCGATCAGGAACAGCACCAGCACCCACGGCTGCTTGCGGGCCAGGCCGCCGAGCTCGGTGAGCCGGCTGGTGCCGGCCGCGTAGAGGACCGCGCCGGCGCCCATCAGCAGCAGGCCCTTGTAGATGATGTGGGCGAAGGCGTGGGCGACCGCCCCGTTCAGGGCCAGCTCTGTGCCCAGGCCCACCGCGGCGACCATGAAGCCCACCTGGCTGACGATGTGGTAGCTCAGCAGGCGGCGGATCTCGTTCTCGAGCACCGCGAACACGACGCCGTACAGCGCCATGATCACCCCGAGCCACACCAGCAGCTCCACCCCGGGGAACCCGCGTGCCAGCACGTAGACCCCGGCCTTGGTGGTGAACGCCGAGAGGAACACGGTGCCGGCGACGCTGGCCTGGGGGTAAGCGTCGGCGATCCAGGCGTGCAGCGGCGGGATCGCCGCGCCCACCGCGAACCCGATGAGGATCAGCCACGTGGCGACGCTGTCCAGCGCGAAGGCGTCGAACGCCAGCGACCCGGTCTCGCCGAGGTGGATCAGCACCCCGGCCAGCAGCACCGTGCCGCCGGCGACGTGGACGTAGAGGTAGCGCAGCGCCGCCTGCGCGGCCCAGCGGGTGGCGCCGGCGGCGATCACCGCCGCGCTGGTGATCGCCTTGATCTCCCAGAAGGCGAACAGCGTCAGCAGGTCGCCGGCGTAGACCACCCCCAGCGCCGAGCCGATGTAGACGAGCACCGCGGCGCGCTCGCCGGTGCGCATCAGCCGCAGGCCGTACAGCGCGGCCAGGAACGCCGCCATGGCGAACACGATGCCGAAGGCGCGGCTGAGCGCGTCGACCCGCACCACCTCGACGTCGAAGCCGAAGAACGAGGCCGGCAGGCTCGCGTCCAGCGGCAGCGTGGCCACGTGGGCCAGCGCCAGCAGCGGCACGCCGAGCATCACCGCGCCGTGGACGCGCTGCGGCAGCACCCCGAGCAGCGCGGCCCCGGCGAAGAAGATCGCGAACGTGGGCAGCTCAATCACGGCGCAGCGCCTCGTAGTGGTCCTCCGGCCGCTGCAGCAGCCCCTTGAGCACGCCCTTGGCCAGCCCGATCAGCAACGCGGCCCCCGCCAGGCCGAACACCGCCCAGAACCCCGGGAACAGGTAGGGCACGCCGCGGACCACATCGACCACGACCGACACCGCCACCAGCGCGATGGCAGCGATCCACGCCCGGCTCACGCGCCACCTCCGGTGATCATCGCCGCAGCGCTGGTGGCCAGCTCACCGAAGCCGAGCAGATCACCGAGGCCCAGCAGCAGCCCGACGGCGGCGGTGATGCACAGCGGCACCACCAGCAGCGGGGTGGGCTCGTCGAAGCGGCCGCCGCCGTGGTGGGTGTCGGCGCCGGGGGCCACGTCGGCGCCGGCGGGCACCGGCGCGCGCTCGTGGACCAGCGGCGCGGGAGCAGCCGTGTCGGGGGCAGGCACCAGGAAGGCGCGGTAGACGATCGGGAACAGATAGCCCGCACCCAGCAGTCCGGCCAGCAGCAGGGCCGCAGCGAACACCGGGTAGCCGGCGTCGAACGCGCCCAGCACCAGGTACCACTTCGAGACGAACCCGCCCATGGGCGGCAGCCCGGCGAGCCCGATCGCCGCCAGGGCGAACGCTCCCATCGTGAACGGCATGCGCCGCCCCACGCCGTTGAGCTGGCTGACGTAGTCGTAGTGGGGGCCGCAGTGCAGCGCGCCGGCCACGAAGAACAGGGTGATCTTGAGCGCCGCGTGGTTGACGATGTGCAGCAGCCCGCCGGTCCAGGCGGTGGCGGTCACCAGCGACAGCCCCAGCACGATGTAGGACAGGTGCGCCACCGTCGAGAACGCCAGCCGCCGCTTGATGTTGTCCTGGCGCAGCGCGATCAGCGAGGCGACGACGATGGTGATCGAGGCGATCGTGCCGACGACGACGTCGGCGCCGATGTCGGCCAGGGCCACCGGCCCGATCACGAAGCCGAAGGCGCGCACGAAGCCGAACACCCCGGCCTTGACGACGGCCACGGCGTGCAGCAGGGCGCTGACCGGCGTCGGCGCGACCATGGCGCGGGGCAGCCAGGCGTGCAGCGGCATGAGCGCCGCCTTGGTGCCGAACCCGATCGTGACCAGGGCGATCAGCAGCCCCAGCTCGAGACCGCTCAGCTGGTCGGCCACGAAGCCACCCGGCACGAAGTCGAGCGTGCCGGTCGCGCTGTAGACCAGCACGATGGCCAGCAGCAGCGCGACGCCGCCGGTGAGCAGGTAGCCGAGGTAGCGCCGGCCGGCCTGGCGCGCCTCGTCGCTCTCCGAGTGCACCACCAGGGGGTAGGTGGCCACCGTGAGCAGCTCGTAGAAGATGAACAGCGTCAGCAGGTTCGCCGAGAACGCCAGGCCCACCGCGGTCGACATGCACACCGCGAAGCTGGCGAAGTAGCGGGTCTGGCGGTGCTCGTTCTCCGACCGGACGTAGCCGATGGAGTAGATCGAGGTCAGGATCCACAGGAACGAGGCCGACAGCCCGAAGGCCATGCCCGGCCCGTCGGCGCGCAGGGCGAGGTCGACGTCCGGCGCCAGCGGCAGGATCGTGATCTCGGGGGTCTGGCCGGCCAGCACCTGCGGCAGCAGCGCCGCCACGAGGGCGAACTTGATGCCCGCCGCGCCCAGCGTCCAGCCCTCCCGCAGGTTGGGGCGGTTGCGGGAGGCCACGATGAGCACGGCCGCCAACGGCGAGACCAGGACCGCGAGCAGCAGCAGCACCGAGCCGTCCGCCATCACGGCAGCCTCACGAGCGCGCGACCGGCTCCACCGGCATCAGGGGGTTCCCACACAGCGCAGGGCAGGATAGCCACGCCCCGGTCGCCAGCGCCAACCCTGACGGGCCTCCTGCGCGTGCGACCGGTGCTGCCGGCAGCGTGCGGGCATGACCGATTCAGGGCGCTGCGCGCAGGCGCAGCCGCGCGTCGGTGGCCTCCTCGCGGGCCTGGGGGGAGAAGGGCGCGCGGCGCTCCTCGCCGGCGGCCCAGCGCGTGGCGAGCCCCGCGTAGTCGCCGTGCAGGGGGTGACCGGACTGCCCGGTGGTGTGCAGGCGACGTGTGCGGTCGAGGTCGCCGAGGTCCACCACGGTGCGCACCGACGGGCCGGTGACGGCCTCGTAGCCCTCGTCGGCCTTCCAGCCGGTGGCGTTGACGATCCCGAACCCGCCGCCGGTCTCGTAGGGCCCGCGGTTGAACAGCGCCTCCACGGGGCCGATCCCCGAGGTGCCCAGCGAGGGCTCGCGGAACGTGATCGCGTGGAGCTCGCCCCACCGCCACTGCTCCGGGTCCGGGCCGAGGCGGTCGCGGAGCTCGTCGTGGGCCCGCGCCATCGCTGCGCGCAGGATCGCGTCCCGGTCCTCGCGCTGGTCGGTGGTCGGGTCGTCCCACCACGGATCGTCGGGGCGCTCCAGCAGGTCGGCGACCAGCGCGAGGTAGCGCTCGTAGCGCCCGGGCCGGGCAGCCTCGGGCAGCTCGGGGTGGAGGATGCCCGCCAGCAGGTGGCGCCAGGTCGCCATGAAGGCGGCGGCCCCTACCGAGTCCGCCTCGGCCCGCCCGTCCCAGCGCTCCAGCAGGCGCTGCACGGTCGCGACGGCCTCGTCGCCCTCCGCGTCGACCGCGAGCGCGGACGGACGCACCACCTCGGCGAAGGGGTCGTGGGTGTCGAGCTGATGGGCCAGGGCGTCGTCGACGTCGTAGTCGCCCAGCGCCCCGGTGACGAGCTCCTCGATGCGCTGCGCTCGCAGGCCCGGGAGCCAGTCGACGCCGAGCGGGAACCCGTAGGCATCAGGCGCGACCGGCGGCTCGTTGGCGCTGATGATCCAGCCTCGCTCGGGGTCACGCTCGGTGGGCAGGCGCTCGGCGGGCAGGTAGCCCTCCCACTGATAGCGGTCATCCCATCCCGGCACCGGCACCGACCCGTCGTGGTGCCTGCGGATCGGCAACCACCCCGACGCCTGGTAGCCGATCGTCCCCTCGGCGTCGGCGTACAGCAGGTTCTGCGCGGGCACGACGAAGTCGGCCGCGGCCTCCTGGACGTCAGCGAAGTCGCTGGCGGCGTTGAGCGTCGGGATCGCCTCGACAGTCGGGCCGGGCTCGAGCGCGGGCCACCGCAGGCTCAGCGCGTGCCGTGCCGACCCGGTCCCGGCGGTTGGCTCGTCGGCGTCGAGCTCCTCCTCGCGCGCGGCGTCATGGGGCGCGAGGGCCTCGTCCGCCTCGGGCAGGGCCTCGGGGTCGCGCGCCATGGGAGGGCTGTACACCTCCGAGATCACCGGCCCGTTGCGGGTGACCACCACCTCGAGCTCCTCGACGGTGCCGTCGGCGGCGCGCAGCTCCTCGGTGCGCACCTCGGCGTCGACCCATTCGCCCTCGACCTCGTAGCGGGTCGGGTCGTCGGGGTGGACGCGCTCGACGTAGAGATCGGTCACGTCCGCCCCCACGTTGGTGAAGGTCCAGGCCACGTCCTCGTTGTGACCGATGATGACCCCGGGCACGCCCGGGAAGGTGACCCCGGCGACGTCGTAGGGGCACGCCGGGCCCGTCTCGGCGCAGCGCAGATGGGCCTCGTACCAGACCGAGGGCATGCCGAGCTCGAGGTGGGGATCGCCCGCCAGCAGCGGGGCGCCGGAGGCGGTGTGCTCACCGGCGACGACCCAGCCATTCGAGCCACCCTCGAGGCCGCCGATGCCGACCGCGGCGTCGACCTGCTCGATCTGCCGCGCGAGCCGGTCCAGCTCCTCGACTGCCACCGGGCCGGGGCGCCTGGCTGCGTCCTCGTCGCGCTCGGGCGGGTACGGCTCCGGGTCGGCTTCCTCGGCCACGACCGGGCCGTCCTGCGGGTAGGGCGGGAACAGATCGGCGACCTGCTCGGGCTCGAGAGCCTGGTGCAGCACCGCACGCTCGATCTGCGCGTCGAGGTTGCTGCGCAGCCCCCAGGCCATCACCTTGAGGAAGGCGAGGCTGTCGACAGGCTCCCAGGGGCGCGGGGCGCGCGCATCGAGGGGCTCGAGCAGGCGGTAGGCGACCGACAGCTCGCCGGGCGAGCGGGCGTCGAGGTAGGCGTTCACGCCCTCGGCGTAGGCCTCGAGCATCGCCCGCGTCTCGGTGGAGAGGCTGGCGAGCTCGGCCTTCGCGACGCGTTCCCAACCGAGGGTGCGCAGGAACCGGTCGGTCTCCAGCTGCTCGGGGCCGAACAGCTCCGCGGTGCGACCGCGGGCGAGGTGGCGGTTGAGGTCCATCTGGAAGAAGCGGTCCTGGGCGTGGACGTAGCCCTGGGCGCGGAAGAGGTCGTCGTCGGACTCGGCGGTCAGCACCGGCACACCGTCGCCGTCTCTGCTGACGCTGACATCGGCGTCCAGCGCGGGCAGCACCACCTCGCCGTCGTGGTCGGGGAACGGGCGCGTCACCAGCGCCCAGGAGGTCACCGCCAGACCTGCCAGCGCCACGCCCAGCGCCATCGCCGTCCACGCCATCCAGCGCCTCATGCACGCCTCCTCGCCCCGCGGAGTCTGCCACCGGCGCGGGCAGCCTCACGGCAGGCCCGCGGCGGGCGTGCTCAGCGCCGCAACCGCAGCCCGATCACCGCCGCAATCGAAGCCCGATCACCGCCGCAGCCGCCAGCGCCCCGAGCCCCGCCAGGGCTGCGGGCAGGCGGG
>SL_8KL_010_SEDDRAFT_10004906_pt1 | contig 10644 bp, 8 predicted proteins | sample SodLakKL_010_SED_4_FD_11160 | JGI IMG/M metagenome (IMG submission 11160) | reverse complement strand
GCATGGGCAGTAAGGCGGCTCAATGAAAAACTCAAGGGAAAGGAAGTCCCTGAAGAGGAAAAAGAGCCATCTGATCCATATTATAAAGCTATCAAAGAGTCATCCCAGGGAAAGGATGAAAAGGAACGACTTTTGATCATGGCTAGGGTGATGACCAGAGAACTAGGGGAGTTCGGCAGAGGTGATATTGAAAATTTGGCTGAAATAGGAGATCTAGGGGATGTTGATAAATTGATAGACAAGATCAGAAAAATCGACGATATCTACGAACCAAAAAACGAGACATTCAAGATCGTTTAAAGTTTTTTGACCATGTAGTGGCCTTCCAATCTGTAATCGAGTTTCCTGTAATATTCTCTTGCACCAACACCGCTGATGACCCGTAATTTATCAGATCCTTCTGAGGCAAGATTTTCACATTCCTGAACTAGTAGTTTACCGTAACCTTGATGCTGAAATCTTTTCCCTAGATCTTTAACGGGTGTCATAGTGCCTACGACCTTTAATTCCCTGATTATAGGAAGATGATCTTCACAAATTCTCAGTCTAGCATAACCAACAAGGTTAGTCCCATCTCCCAGCTCTAAAAAAACTTCTGTTCCATCCGACGCTTGATATTCGAGCGATTTTAATTCGATATTTTCTGGAGGGATATCTATACCCTGGTGCCCAGCTTCTCTACAGCGGATACATCGGCACGTCAGGTCTTTTTCTTTCAGCGAATTTCTTGCATACTGACGCAGATTGCTCTTCATTATACCTGCTTCAACAAAGGGTGTCGGTATGTCCCTTTGGACCCTCTGTATCCGTACATATGGCGGTACTGACGATTTCATCTCCGCAACGAGTTTAGAAGCTTCCTCGGTTTTCAGAGGTGTGTATTCATCATTTTTCCACATCTCATACAACTCAGTACCCTCCACCACTAACGTGGGATATATCTTAAGAAGGTCGGGTCTGAAACGAGTATCTGTGAACAATCTCTTGAATTCGTCAAGATCCTCCTGTGGTTCACTACCGGGTAAACCAGGCATCATGTGATAACACACCTTGAATCCCATCTCTTTAGCAGTTCTAGTTGCCTCTACAGTATCAGCAACATCGTGACCTCTATCGATTTTTTCCAGTATCTCATCTCTCAAAGACTGTACCCCCATCTCGACTCGGGTAGCGCCGAGTTCTAGCATCCTCTTAAGATGAGGGGATTTACAATAGTCTGGCCTGGTCTCTATGGTAAGCCCTATACATCTTATATCTGCAGTTTCGTTGATCTTTTTTGCTTCTTCTAATGATTTGGAAGGCCTACCATTCAATCCATCTAAACAGCCCTTAACGAACCTTTTTTGGTATTCCCAATCCCTGGCCGGGAAAGTACCACCCATCACTATCAAGTCGACCTTATCTGTCTTATGGCCTATCGCTTCGTATTGTCTCAACCTATCTTCCACTTGTTTTTTTGGATCGAAATCATTCCTTTCAGCTCTGAGAGCAGCAGGTTCATTACCCGTGTAAGATTGAGGGGATGGTGAATTGTCATCGGGACCACCTGGGCACATCAAACACTTCCCGTGAGGACACTCAGCAGGAGATGTCATACAGGCTATAACGGTCACACCTGATTTTTTTCTAGCGGGTTTTCTCTGGAGGACTGAGACTACATCTTCTCTATCTATACCTTCCATCTTTTCAACATATTTCAAGAGGCTAGAATTCTTTGGAAGTTCGGAGATGTTAAACTCCTTACAGTACTTCATTTTAGCTTTCTGTAGTTCATCCGATGTTTGGATCTCGCCGGAGACTATGTCCTCGATGATCTTTTCCAAATGTTTCATCTGTTAATCGATTCAATGATGATATATAACAATCTTTTCGTTCTTTCATGTTGAAAGGGAAAATGATATATAACCAATTATTGTAATGTGGAACCAGGTCAAAGATGGTTTGGTTTCCTGTATCTCTTTGGATCTTTCCATCAACATCGGGCTCATAGTCTAGTTGGTTATGACGTCGCCTTGACATGGCGGAGGTCGCCGGTTCGAATCCGGCTGAGCCCACTATAAATCGTCAGATTTTAGTGGGGTAAGAGAATGCGTCAGCATTCTTGAAAACCCATTATTTCACAAAAAATGGGCCTTTATAATCTGTTGGCGTAACAAGAATAAAACTATCCATATTTTTCTCATTATGTAAATCGTTATGTAGATATATTTATTAAGGAGGGAGTAGATGTTAATATTCACCGCTTAGAATTACGGAACACCGAAATATAAAGCGGAAGGGAGTGTGATATATACGACGATAGAAATAAGCATCCACAAGGAGCTAGAGTTAGAGGAATGTAAAAATAACTGTCCTGAATGTGGTGACAATAATATTGTCCTAGATCGTATCCACGGGGATCTATTGTGTGAAGGGTGTGGCCTTGTGATAAATGATGTTTTCATAGACGATGGGAAGGAATGGCAGTCGTTCAATATGCAGGAAGAGTATTCAAAATCTAGAACCGGTCCGCCTGTTACTGAATTAGTACACGATAAAGGTCTTACGACCTTTATAAGTGATGGAAATACGGATTACTCGGGTAATCCATTGACCAAAAATAATCGTTCACAGATATATAGATTAAGAAAATGGCAGAGGAGATTGAGGCGATATGACGCATATGAGAAAAATCTATCGAAGGCATTAACTGAGATAAACAGGATAGGGTCTATGTTGGGTTTATCAAACAAGTTAAGGGAAGATGCAGTTATAATATACAAAGTAGCTATGGAAAAAAACCTCATACGTGGGAGAAGTATAAACAATATTGCAGCAGCATGTGTATATATAGCATGTAAAAGCTCTTCTAATCCTAGAACCCTAGATGAAATAGCGAAGATCACTTCTTTGAGTAAAAAAGAGATAGGTAGAACTTATAGATTCCTTTTAAGAGAGATGCATCTCAAGTTAAAACCGGTGCAAGCCCGGGATTATATAGAAAGATTTTGTAACGAACTTGGTCTAGGTTTTACAATTCAGAAAATCGCTAAAAAGATCCTCGACGATGCCGAAGAACTAGGCATATTATCGGGTAAGTGTCCTTCTGGTCTGGCAGCAGCAGCTATATACATCGCAGCTAAATCTAAGAAGATAAAGATCACTCAAAAAAAGATCGCTGATGTGTGTTCAGTCACCGAAGTTACAGTCAGAAACCGGTATAAAGAATTGGTAAGAGAATTAGAAATAAGAGCACCATTTAATTAAATTGTATTCCAATCGATGGATTGTATATTGATTAGGATTATACTCGAAATATAAAAATGGCTTAAATCATTGACTTCCGTACATTCCTTTCTAAGCTATATTTCTTTACTTGATTTAAAGCGAATCTGAAATATTGTACCAATAGACTTAAAAAATAAGAGTGTTATAAAATGATTGGTGATAATATGGGAAAAAATAAGTTGGCTACTTTTGGAGTCGAAGTGGATAAAATAGAAGATATGGAATGTGAAGCTAAGATGAGGGATTTTACTTTGACCATGGACGAACCGGAGAATCTTGGAGGGACGAATAAAGGACCAAATCCTGTAGAGGTACTCTTGAGTTCACTAGGAGGTTGTTTGAGTATAGTAGGACATGTGGTTGCAGATGAGATGGACTTGAATCTTACAAATTTTAAATTGAAAATTGAAGGAGACCTCGACCCTAGAGGGTTCATGGGTACTGCAGACGTGCCTCCTGGTTTTCAGGATATAAGGGTAAATGTAGAACTGATCGAAGGTGTACCTGAGGATAAGATAGATGAATTCATAAAACGGATACAAGTGAGATGCCCTATCGAAGATACATTGAAAAGAAAAATAGAAGTTAAGATAGAAAAATAATTACCCATCAAAAAAATTATTCTCTTTTTTTATCTAAGTTTATCTGATTTTTATCGAAGGACTAAATTTGATAACCAAGATACTTGACATGTAATTTTTGAGCGAATATAGAAATTAAAAGATAACTAAGAAAAAAGGTTTATTACTAACATCTTGACTTTCGAATCCAAAGGAGATATAAAGCCGATGAAAAACCCAAAGGAGGAGTTTGGATGACTGACAGGACACCTATGATGAAACAGTATTATGAACTCAAAAAACAATATCCGAAGTCTATCCTATTTTTCCGTATGGGTGATTTCTACGAAATGTTCGATGAGGATGCAAAAACCTGTGCAGATGAACTCGATATCGTCCTAACCACCCGGGATAAAGGTAAGGATGACCCCATCCCTATGGCAGGAATACCTTACCACTCCGTCGATTCTTACCTCCAGCGTTTGATAAAAAAAGGTTACACCGTTGCGATAGCTGAGCAGGTCGAGGATCCGAGTAAAGCCAAGGGTTTGGTAGATCGAGAAGTCGTAAGGGTGGTAACACCAGGTACAGTCATAGACGAAGGTCTGCTTGAAAGTGCCAGCAATAACTACCTGATCAGCATCACCAAAGGGAATGGTTTCGGTCTAGCTGCAGTTGATATATCTACTGGAGAATTCTTAGTGACTGAATTCAAAGATCAAGAAGATCTTATCTCTGAAATAATCCGGTACGAACCCTCAGAATGTATTTTACCTTCGGGGATCTACCAAGATGAGGAGTTCTTATCTGAGATACAGAAAGATGTACCGATGATGGTCAATAAATTCCAAGACGATGCCTTCAGGTACCATCCAGCTAAACAAAGGTTACTCGCTCATTTCGATATCGAAACTTTAGAACCCCTGGGAATACAGGGTAGTAAACAAGCCGTCAAAGCCGCAGGCGGAGTACTGGATTATATAGAGGATACCCAAAAAAGGACCATGGATAACATCCAAAGGATAAGGAGCTACTCTCACGACGATTACATGACCATCGATGCCACAACTTTGAAGAACCTGGAGATATTTCAAAATCTACGGGATAGTGGAAAGAAAGGTACCCTATTGGATATATTGAACGAAACAGTCACCGCCATGGGCTCGAGAAAATTAAGAAAATGGCTGCAACAGCCCTTGTTGAACATCAATCAGATCGAAAAAAGATTGGAGTCGGTACAGGAACTGAAAAACGAGTTGTTCTTAAGAGACGATATCAGGGAGCAGATGAACGGTATGTCCGATATAGAAAGGCTGATCAGTAGGGTCGTTTATGGGAACGCAAATGCCCGAGACCTGATATCCATAAAGAATGTATTGATCCGACTAGAGCCTTTAAAAGATTTGATTTGTGATCTAGATAGTGGTTATCTTAGGGAGATAAAAAATTCTCTAGATCCCATGGAAGATGTAAAAAAGATGATAGATAACGCTATAATCGAAGACCCACCAGCTACGGTAAAAGAGGGGGGAATAATCAAGGAAGGATTCCACGAAAGGTTGGATGAACTGAAAAAGAAGACGAAAAAAGGGAAAGAGTGGATCAATTCACTTGAAGAAGAAGAAAAGGATAAGACAGGGATAGAAAGATTGAAGGTGGGTTATAACAAGGTTCATGGTTACTACATCGAAGTGCCGAAGTCCAAGATCGACAAGGTTCCAGAAGGATATTCCAGGAAACAGACCCTGAAAAACAGTGAACGATACTATACCCAGAAATTAAAGGAAAAAGAAGAGGAGATCATCAGTTCTGAAGAAAAGATGGAGGCCCTTGAGTACGAGATATTCAAGAAAGTGAGAGAGAAGGTTGGAGATGAGTCTGAAAGGTTTCAAACCACTGCCGACACGATAGCAAGGTTGGACGTGATCTGTAATTTTGCACATATAGCTGTCCGGAACGATTATAATCTACCAGAGATCGGAGAAGACGGAAGGATAGATATCAGTGAAGGACGTCATCCAGTTGTGGAAAAAACAGTTGAAAGTTTTATCCCCAACGATTCACTCCTAGATATGGATAATAATAGGTACCTGATCATCACCGGTCCTAACATGTCCGGTAAATCTACTTACATGAGACAGGTAGCTCTTATAACCCTTTTAGCTCATATAGGCAGTTTCGTACCTGCTGAAAAGGCTCATATCGGTGTCGTAGATAGGATATTTACCAGGGTCGGTTCATTGGATGCCCTGACCAAAGGACAATCAACATTCATGGTGGAGATGGTTGAACTGGCTAACATCCTGCATAACGCATCTGAGAACAGCCTTATACTTCTAGACGAGATCGGCAGTGGAACCAGTACATTCGATGGACTGAGTATAGCATGGGCCGTGACAGAGTATATAAACGAATATGTGAGAGCTAAAACACTCTTCGCTACCCACTATCACGAGATCACCGAATTGGAAAGATCATTGAAAGGGGTCAAAAATCTCCACGTAGCCGTGAAGGAAAGTGAAGGAGATGTGACCTTCCTCAGAAAAGTACGTGATGGGCACACGGATGAAAGTTATGGTATCCATGTTGCCTCTCTAGCAGGTGTTCCAGATCCAGTTGTCGAAAGAGCTGGTGATGTCCTCGAGCAGATCGAGAAAGATCATACCATCAAGATGGAGACCGATGACGGCCCTAGATTGAAACAGGTGGTTTTCGATCCAGAATCCGGTGATACGTCCTCAGAAAGTCATCCCGTTGTCGAGGAGTTGAAAGAATTGGATCTAGAGAATATGACTCCTTTAGAAGCCATGAACGAATTGTGGAAGTTAAGAAAAGAGGCTGAAGATTGATGTCACGGATCCACAAGTTATCATCACAGACGGTCAACCAGATAGCTGCTGGTGAGGTTATAGAGCGTCCAGCTTCGGTTGTTAAGGAGTTGATCGAAAATTCTTTAGATGCAGGTGCGGACGATATACTGGTGGAGATAGAGAAAGGAGGTAAGGATCGTATACTCGTGAAAGACAATGGATGTGGTATGAATAAAGAAGAAGTCGAACTGGCCTTCGAAAAGCATGCAACTAGCAAGATACACGAGATAGAAGATCTAGATGACCTCGACAGTCTGGGTTTTAGGGGGGAAGCCCTTCCCAGTATCGCTGCGGTCTCGAAGGTTAGATGTGTCACAAAGAGAGAGGACGAATTAGAAGGTGTGGAGACCAAGATACATGGAGGAAATGTCAAGGAGTTAAATACAAAAGGGTCTCCTACTGGAACCCTGATAGAAGTCAACGACCTTTTCTATAATACTCCTGCTAGACGTAAATATCTTAAAAAGACGAATACTGAATTAGCCCACGTAACGGATGTAGTTACTAGGAATGCCCTATCTAAACCGGAGGTCCGTTTCAAACTGATCCACAACGGTAATGAATTGTTCTTTGCTCCAAAGTCAGATTCGATACTGGAGAATATCAAGGCCATATACGGAACTCAGATCGCAAAAAAGATGTTCCTTGTAGAGTATGAAAATGAAGGTATATACATGCAAGGATTCGTCAGCAAGCCGGAAGTTACAAGAGCTAGCAGGAAACATATGTACACCTATGTGAACGATCGATTCGTCGAAAACAACCTCCTGAGAGATGGACTCATGGAAGGATACAAGACGTTACTGCCCAAAAGACGATACCCCATAACTGTATTAAATATCTCTATACCTGGTGAAGAGATCGATGTTAATGTACATCCTACTAAGACCAAGATCAGGTTCAAAGAGGATGAAGAAAAGGTTAAAAGAATAGTCCTTGAAGGTGTCAGAAAGAGTTTATTAGATAACGACCTGATACCTACCCCTAAAAAGGACGTAGATGAGGTAAAAACCAAAGAGGAAGAAAACAGTAAAACAACTGAAGGTGATGAGGTTGCCTCAACAAAAGATGCCTACTCTCAAACTAGATTGGGTATAAAGGAAGAGGTCGATGTATCTGGATCAAAGTTACCAAAGATGAGGATAATGGATATGATCAAGGATTCTTACATATTGGCCGAAGTCCCTGAGGGGTTCGTGATAATAGACCAACATGCAGCCCATGAAAGGGTGAACTACGAAAGACTGAAAGATAAATACGACGAAAAGCTCGGATGCCAAGATCTATTATCTCCAAAAACCATGGATCTAAAGCCCAGAGAAGCAGCTATTATCAAGGCTAACGAGGAGCTTTTAGAACGACTGGGCTTCAAGATAGAGCCCTTCGGTAAGACAACATTCAGGCTCACGGGAGTACCGGTTGTATTAGGAGAACTGCAGGGAGATGATATCATACATTCTATACTCGACGAACTTTTAGAGCTAAGGAACAGCAGTCTGGAAGAGAGGAAAGAAGAACTGATCAAGTACATGGCCTGTAGGTCGTCAGTTATGGCAGGTGACAACATATCTCCCACAAGGGCTAAAAGGTTACTAGATGAGTTGGGCAGGACGGAGATACCATATACATGTCCTCACGGAAGACCCACTATAATCAATTTCTCAGAAAAGGAATTGGAGAAGATGTTCAAAAGAACATGATAAAGTTCTGTTCTTTAGACTCTCGACCATAGAAAGATTTATAAAATGCATCCTAATATAGGAATCCCAGAGAAAGTTGATCTCGATTTTCCCATAATAGCGGGGTAGGGTAGCTAGGAAAACCCGTCGGGCTCATATGGTGCAGCTAAATGCACCTGAGGAACCCGGAGACCAGTGGTTCAAATCCACTCCCCGCTATTTCAGTTTTTTACTAATATTTACAATTCCAAACCTATAAATATTTTATAAGATTGAAAGTGATTATGAAGAGAGAAACCGAGGAAGAATATCTTGAAACTATGTACAAATTATACAAGGGATCCAAGGGAGATAATATCAAGACCGGTGAGATAGCTGATCATCTAGGCGTTTCTCCTCCTACGGTAACAGAAGTCCTACCCAAGCTGGAGGAAGAGAGCTATATCGAATACATACCCTATCATGGAGTGAAACTTACTGAAAAGGGATATACTGAAGGAGAACGCATAGTGAGGAGCCACAGGATACTAGAAGTTTTTCTCAAGAAATACTTTTCACTCGATGAAGAAATACTTCACGATAAAGCCTGTCAGTTGGAACATATATTCGATGCTGAAATGATAGACATCTTATGTGAAAAACTCGGAAGACCTAGTAATTGTCCGCATGGTAATGAGATACCCTCATGCAATGATGAGAGCTGTTCAAAGGACTAGAGATCTATCGAAGGAGTAAAATCATCTAGAGGTGGTCATACTACTATATCTTCTCTTTCAATGAAAATTCAATATATCTAAAGAGCCTGTCCGAGTATTATCTAATGTAAATAACTTTTTGAGCAGGAAAAATGTTTTATGATTTGAACACATCTGGCTATTTAAGTGGAATCATGGCTAAGAAGTATCGAAATTACGATCCTGAGCAGTCTCTTTTGTTGCCACCCGATCTCCGAGATTGGTTGCCAGATAATCATCTGGCAGTGTTCATCGACGAGGTTGTCGATGAACTGGATTTGTCTCCGATCTTTGAGTATTACGAAAAAGAAAGAGCGTGAGAATCCACCATATCATCCTGCGATGATGACGAAAGTTCTATTTTATGCCTACTGTATAGGTATGCNATCCTCCAGAAAGATCGACAAGAACATGTATGAGGATGTGGCTTTTAGATACCTAGGTGCAGGGAACTTTCCTGATTTTAGAACTATCAGTGATTTCAGAAAAAGACATCTGGATGTATTAGGTGATCTGTTCATACAAGTTTTGAATCTATGTGGCAAGGCCGGCCTAGTAGAGGTAGGTACCGTCGCATTAGATATTTCAGGAATCAAATTCCTGATATCGATGGAATATAGAATATTCCAGTAGACGGTACAAAAGTAAAGGCTAATGCCAGTTTGGAAAAAACAAAGAAATATGAAACTCTCTGCAAGAAAGAGGAAGAATTAGAAAAAGTTGTTAGAGATATGCTGGAAAAAGCTGAAAAAACTGACAAGAGAGAGGACGAGATTTATGGTAAAGACAAACGTGGTGACGAATTACCAGAAGGTTTCAGATCTAAAAAAGAAAGATTAGAACGGATAAGAGAAGCAAAGCGACAACTTGAAGAGGAACAAGAATTGAAACATGAGGAATACAAAAGAAAACAAAAGGAAAGAAAAGAGAAAGAACAAAAAACTGGTAAGAAAGTCAGAGGAAGAAAACTAAAAGAAGTACCTGAAGAACCAGAAGATAATGCAAAAGCAAACACCACAGATCCAGACAGTCGTGTCATGAAAACTCGTAAAGGATTTGTCCAGGGATACAATGGACAAATCGCCGTTGACTGTGAGTCACAGGTGATCATCGCTCAGGATATAGTCCAGGACCACAACGACAAACATCAACAGTATCCAATGATGAAAAAAATAGATGAAAATATTGGAAGATCTCCAAAGAATACCACTATGGATGCAGGATACTGGGATGAGGAAAGGTTGAAAGATATCTCTCTTTACACGGAGCTCTATGTCGCAACTGAAAAAGACTGGAAAGAACGCAAAAAGATGCGCGAAAAACCACCGCCTAGAGGGAGAGTACCTGAAGATGCTACTTACAAAGAAAGGATGGAAAGGAAATTACGTACTAAAAATGGCAAAGAAATCTACAAAAAGAGAAGCACCTCTGTAGAACCAGTTATAGGACAGATCAAAAATCGTGGATTAGGAAAACTCTTGCTCCGAGGGATAGAAAAAGTAAAAGGAGAATGGACTTTGATCAACCTTTCACA
>SL_8KL_010_SEDDRAFT_10004905_pt1 | contig 10646 bp, 6 predicted proteins | sample SodLakKL_010_SED_4_FD_11160 | JGI IMG/M metagenome (IMG submission 11160) | reverse complement strand
ATGTTATGTCGGAAGAGGATGTACTGGCAAAAAGTGCAACAAAGCTTAAAAGCAGCCTTAAAGCCCTGGTAACGGATATGAATGTGCTGGCAAAGGCCGCTGAAGATGGAGCACTGGATACCAGAGCCGATGAAGACAAGCATAGGGGTGAGTTTAAAAATGTGATTCACGGCGTAAACAAGACCTTGGATTATGTGATTGAACCGATTCAGGAATCCCTGGGGGTACTGGTTAATATTTCCCAAGGGGATTTAAGTCAAAAAGTAATGGGGGACTACAAGGGAGACCATGCAAAAATTAAGAATGCACTGAACACCACAATTTCAGAACTCTCAAAATACATCGGCGAGATCGCCTATACATTAAATGAGATGGCGGACGCCAATCTGGATGTGGGAATCGAAAATGAATATAAGGGGGATTTTGTAAAGATCAAGGATGCCTTAAATAAAATTATTCAGTCCTTAAATGAAGTGCTTTCCGATGTAAATACGGCTTCGGACCAAGTGGCATCCGGTTCAAAGCAGGTTTCCGATTCCAGTATGTCCCTGTCTCAAGGAGCTACTGAGCAGGCAAGTTCCGTAGAAGAGTTGACAAGTTCTATCGAACAGATTGCATCCCAAACCAGAAACAATGCGGATAATGCCGTAAGTGCCAAGGAACTCTCAGAAACCACTCAAAAAGAAGCGGTACAGGGGAATAAAAAAATGCAGGAAATGCTTACCGCCATGGCGGAAATCAACGATTCCTCCAATAATATCTCCAGAATCATCAAAGTGATCGACGAGATTGCCTTTCAAACCAATATTTTAGCACTGAACGCAGCGGTTGAAGCAGCCCGGGCAGGACAGCACGGTAAAGGCTTTGCCGTAGTCGCCGAGGAAGTCCGAAACCTTGCAGCTCGGTCCGCAGACGCCGCAAAGGAAACCACGGACCTGATTGAAGGCTCCATGAAAAAAGTGGAGGACGGTACGGATATCGCCAATAGTACAGCCAAGGCTCTTGACGGAATCGTGCAGTCTATTCGAGAAGTAACCAAGATTGTGGACGGAATCGCAGAAGCTTCCAATGAGCAGTCCATCGGCGTAGAACAGATCAATGACGGAATCAATCAGATTTCCGATGTGGTACAAACCACCTCTGCGACCTCGGAAGAAACCGCAGCGGCCAGTGAAGAACTGTCCAGCCAGGCAGAGGTCATGAAAAAGCAGGTCAGCCAGTTCAGATTAAAGGGAGTAAACGGGAAAAACTATGAAAGCAACTTTGACCGGTTAGGTGCCGATATGTATCGAAGAGATCAAAGCTCACAGACAAAGGGAAACACTGCAGAAAAAGTGATTCAAATCAGTGAGGGAGAGTTCGGAAAATACTAAGCTATAGCGGGTGATGAGAATGAAAGAGATTACAACAAAAGAATTTTTTCTTCTTAGCGGATATATTAAAGAAGCCTATGGAATTAATCTGAAAGAAGAGAAAAAAGCACTGGTTAAGGGTCGACTTGGAAACATGGTTACCCAACAGGGGTTCCAAAGCTTTACGGATTTTTACGAGTATCTCGTAAAGGACCGGACGGGAAAAGCCTCAAGGGATCTGGTCAACCGCATTACCACGAACCATACCTATTTTATGCGGGAAAAAGAGCACTTTCATTTCTTTCAGCAAGAGGTGCTTCCCGCTCTGATTAAGGAGGCCGGGACCCCGGATCTTAGGATTTGGAGTGCGGGGTGTTCCTCGGGTGAGGAACCCTACACCTTAGCCATGCTGTTGGAAGATTATTTCAAACAGGGGAAAAAGCAATGGGATACCAAAATACTGGCCACGGATTTATCGGAAAATGCCTTGGCAAAAGGGAAGGAAGGCCGCTATCCCGCGGCTTCCTTAAGTCCCCTTCCGGAGTCCTGGAAAAGTCGCTACTTTGCCAAAGTTCCGAAGGATTCCTCCCGGGTGGAAATTACGGCAGCGTTGAAAGGGGAAGTGATCTTTCGTAAATTTAATCTGATGGAAGACCGTTTCTCCTTTAAAAAGCCCTTTGATGTAATATTCTGTAGAAACGTAATGATATATTTTGACGAGGAGACAAAAAACAAACTGGTTCAACGGTTTTATGATCAGCTAAGACCCGGAGGCTATCTTTTCATCGGGCATTCGGAGACCATTGATCGGCGGTGCAGTCCCTTTCAGTACATAAAACCCGCCGTTTATAAAAAGGGGTAGGGGAAGATGAAAAAATTTATTAAAAGGGTATTTATTATTGATGATTCGCCGATCTCCAGGGAGATTATTAAGCGAGCCATTGAAGATCAAGAGGATTTGATATTTGTGGGGGAAGCCTCGGACCCCTATGAGGCGAAAGATCGAATCATCGATGCCAGACCCGACGTGTTAACCCTGGATATACAGATGCCGAAGATGGACGGAATTACCTTTCTTAAACATCTGATGAAGCAATACCCCCTTCCGGTGGTGGTTATCAGCGGCAATCCCGATAAAGTTTTTGAAGCGATAGAGGCCGGTGCCGTGGACTTTGTGGCAAAACCTAAAATTGAAAGCCGGGAGGAACTGGATGAATTTCTTCAAGTCATGGTAAACACCATAAAAGGAGCGGCTTATGCGAAACATAAAGCAGTATCTAAGGATTTGAAAACCGTTATTCCTTCCGATGCAAAGGTGCAAAGGAAAAAGATCAGCTTAATTGCCATCGGGGCCTCCACCGGGGGTACGGAGATGGTCCTTGGAATTCTTAAGGAATTTCCCGGGGATATGCCTCCTATTGTTGTGGTGCAGCATATGCCTCCGGTTTTTACAAAGTCCTATGCCCAGCGGTTAAATGAACACTGCAGGATAACCGTAAAGGAAGGGCGCCACGGAGAGTTCCTCGAAAAAGGACATGCCTATATTGCCCCGGGAGGAAAGATGATGCGAGTGGGAAAACAGGAGAACCGATTGATGCTGCGAATTACAGATGAGGATAAGATCAGCGGTCATATTCCGTCGGTGGACGGTCTGTTTCATTCCATTGCTGAAATGAGGGGAATCGCCGGAAGAACCATCGGCATCATTTTAACCGGTATGGGCTATGACGGCGCTAAGGGACTCTTAGCCCTGCGGGGCCTCGGCGCCCATACCATCGGACAGGATGAAAAGAGCAGTATTGTCTACGGAATGCCCCGTGCGGCATTCAATATCGGCGCCGTTATGGAACAATTGCCGATTGGAAAAATAGCGAAAGCCGTATATAATCGAATGTAAGAATCATGTGTTAATGGAACTGAGGAGGCCGCTTTATGAAAACAAAGTCGCAGGATCGATATCTGAGTTATCTGGAGTTTGCAGGGGATGGAATCATTATTACGGATGGATTGCATAGAATTGAATATATGAACCCGAAGGCTATGGATATTATGGAGCTGGAGGAAACTGCTGTTAAGAACCGGAAACTGCAAGAGTTTCTAAAAATTCATTCAAAAGACTCGGAAGAAATTTTTAACCGGTTAATTCATCAGTGTATAATTAAAAAGGAGCCTGTCGGTCTGACAGAAGGAACGACCTTTCAGTTTTCAAGCGGGAGAACAATTTTTGCCTCGGCCAGCATCAGTCCCCGGATAAAGGAGGATCAGTCCCTGGAGTTTGTTTGGGTTTTTCGGGATATTACCCAGATTGTAAAAAAGGAAGAAGAATTAAAAGAGAAAAACCGGGAGCTTCAAATTTACCGGGAGATATTTGAACAGGCGCAAAATATTATTCTAATGATTGACATGGAAGGGAATATCATAAAAGCCAATCCTTTAGCGGAAAAAATTTATGGATATACTTTAGAAGAATTCCTAGACGTAAATATTACGGAGATCCATAACACTCCAACGGTGCTTGAAAGTATTAAGGAATCCAGTCGAGTTCATAAAAAAGTTTTGCGATGCACTCATACAAAAAAAGATGGAAGTACATTCCCGGTGGATATTAACACAATATATATAGATGTGGATAATCAGCGTTATTTATTGGGAGTTATTGAAGATCAAAGTTTAAGAGAAGCCCAAAGAAGAGACATTGTTGCCGCAAAAAGAAAAGCGGAAAAAGCCAACCGGGCGAAAAACGAATTTTTGGCGAATATGAGTCATGAAATTCGAACGCCGATCAGTGGAATTATGGGAATGACGGAACTTCTTCTTCGGGAGCAGGATAAATTTGATCAGGAGCAGGTGGAAAATCTTCGGATCATCAAAAGCTCCTCGGAGAATCTATTAAACACCATGAATGATGTCCTGGATTTTTCAAAAATTGAAGCGGGCCATTTAAAATTGGAAAAGAAAGAATTTTACTTATCGGAAGTACTCCATAATCTGGAAAAAAACTACCGGAGATTAGCCGGGAAGAAAAATATCGAATTTTCCATTCGCAACAACACGGATCTTTCTCAAAGGATTTATGGAGATGTTCATCGCCTATATCAGATTCTAAACAATTTACTTACCAATGCTGTTAAGTTTACCGAAGAAGGTTCTGTCAGCTTGCTGATCGAGGAAGTAAGTGGAAACGACCACAATATAACCTTACAGTTTTCTGTAATCGATACGGGAAGAGGAATTGCCAAATCCATGGTCAATCAGGTGTTCAAGCCTTTCACACAAGAAAGCACGACCTATAATCGAGACACCGGCGGAGTAGGCCTCGGACTCTCTATTACGAAAAAACTTTGTTCGGCTATGGACGGAAAAATCGGGGTATTCACGGAAGTAAACAAAGGAAGTCATTTTTGGGTAGTACTGGACTTTGAGACGCTGTCAAAACCTAAAGAAGAAAAGAATATACAGAAAAATTATCAAAGTATTAGAGGACTCGAAGTGCTTCTGGTAGAGGATTTTTCCGCGAATCAACGAATGCTCAGAAGGTTTCTTACGCCCTATGATATGTCTATTGATATAGCAGAAAATGGAAAGGTCGCATTGGAGAAGTATCTTAAAAAGAAGTACGATATTATACTGATGGATATTCAGATGCCTGTTATGGATGGAATTCAAGCTACCCAAGCAATTCGAGAAATAGAAAAAAACAAAAAACACCAAAAAACTCCGATCATTGCCCTTACGGCCCATGCACTGAGCGGCGATGGGGATCATTTTATGAGACACGGGATGGACGGCTACATTTCCAAGCCCTACCGAGTAAACGATCTTCTGGACACCATGGAAGAACAGTATAAAATCAGCCAATCAAAGAGTCATTTGATGCAGTATTTAAATGAAAAAGAGGAAAAGAAGCGAAGGTATCAAGGGGATTCGGGATTAAGTGAAATTTTCCCTTGGATTAATGAAAAACTCAAAGAACTGCGAAAGGCTTTTAATACAATGAACCTGGAAAAAATAGAAGATCTGGGGAGAGCGCTTAAAGAGATGGGTAGTGAAAATAATCACGCTTATCTGGAGGAGGAAGCTTTTCGGTTGATGCTTTGTATTCGCCGCCAGGATTACCACCAGGCCATAACAATCCTTGAGGAGTTGGAAGAGTATTATCGGTAAATCAATAAGGAGGATGAACAATGAGAATTTTAATTGCTGAAGATGATTTTGCTACAAGAAGATTTCTATTGAATCTGCTTAAGGGATATGGGCAGTGTGATCTGACTGTGGACGGCCTTGAGACCGTAGAGGCCTTTATGCTTGCCCACAAAGAAAATGAACCCTATGATTTAGTATGCCTGGATATTATGATGCCGAAAGTTGACGGGTCAGAAGCCCTTAGAGCCATTAGAGAAATTGAGAAGGACCGTAAAGTAAAGGAGGGGGTGAAGGTGATTATTATATCCGCGTTGGATGAGAAGGAAATTGTAACAGACAGTTTTTCTCAAGGAACGGTAGCCTATGCGGTAAAGCCTTTGAATACTGAGAAGTTCCTCAGTGTTGTGGAAAAGTTTTTGTATTAAGAAAAGGAGCATTAAGAAGTCTTTATTAAGAAGGCTTAGAATAGCTGTAAATGAGGTGTGCCGGCTATCATAGTTTTACACCGGAAGAGAAATGGCAGCAGTGATCAGAAAAAGCCGACTTTTTCATGAAAAGTCGGCTTAGGTCGTTACCCCGTAACACTGGGTATATAATCTTCCCGAAACTGGGATTCATACAGTTTTCGGTATTCTCCTTCTTTTGCCATAAGTACGTCGTGGGATCCTTCTTCGATAATGCCCTCCTCAGTGAGGACAATAATCCGGTCGGCGTCCTTAATGGTGGACAGGCGATGGGCGATGGCCACGGTGGTCCGGTCCTTGGACAGTTCCCGAAGGGCCTTTTGAATAATCCGTTCCGTTTCATTATCCAGGGCGGAGGTGGCCTCATCCAGCAGGAGGATCGCCGGATTCTTCAGGAATATCCTCGCAATGGCCAGGCGCTGCTTCTGTCCTCCGGAAAGTTTTACTCCCCGCTCGCCGATATAGGTATCAAACCCGCTTTGCAGTTTCATAATAAAGTCATAGGCATGGGCTTTTTTCGCTGCCTCAATGATCTCTTCGTCACTAGCCTCAATATTTCCGTAGGTGATGTTGTCCTTTACGCTTCCCGAGAATAAAAAAACATCCTGCTGCACGATGCCGATATTTTCCCGTAGGGATTTTTGGGTAAAGTCCCGGATATCCTTCCCGTCAATTTTAATGGCGCCCTTTTCCACTTCGTAGAACCGAGGAATCAGGTTGCACAGGGTGGTTTTACCGCCGCCGGATCTTCCCACAATGGCTAAGGTCTCTCCGGGGCTGATGCGAAGATTGATATCCTCCAAGACCTTCTGGTCGGAGCCGTAATTAAAGGTTACCCGGTCAAAATGAATATCCCCGTAAACGTTGGCAAGTTCAGCAGCGCCTTTTTTATCCTGAATATCAGGGTTGATCTGCAACGTTTCAAAGAACCGCTGAAAGCCCGACATTCCTTTTTGATAATTCTCGATTAATGCGGTAATACGGCGAATGGGCTGCATAAACATGGAGACGTATAACAAAAATCCTACCAGCTGCCCCGTTTGCATCTGACCGTTATAAATAAACAGCCCTCCCGCAACCAACACCAACAGATGAATCAGATTGGAAAATAAGTGAATTCCGGCGAAAAACTCCGCCATCACTTTAAAGGCCCCTTCCCGGGCGGTTCGAAAGTTCTTGTTTCCCACAGCGAATTTTTCTTCTTCAAAGTGTTCATTGGCGAAGGATTTTACCACCCGAACTCCGGAAATACTGTCCTCGGCCTGGGCATTCACATCGGCAATTTTAATGCGCATCTCCATAAAAGCATGGCGCATCCGTTTGTTTTTCAGCACCGCAAAAATCAGCATAATCGGTACAATGGCGAAGGTAATCAGGGCCAGGGGCCAGTGAATGTTCAGTAGAATAATAAAGGATCCCAGCAGGGTTACGGAAGCGATGAAAATATCCTCGGGTCCGTGGTGAGCCAGTTCGGAAATCTCATGGAGGTCATTGACCAATCGACTCATCACATGACCGGTTTTCGTGTTGTCAAAGTAATTAAAAGACAGTCGGTTTACATGATTAAACAGATCCCGGCGCATGTCATGCTCCATACGGGTTCCCAGCACATGGCCCCAGTAATCAACGGTGTATTGCAGGATGTATCGCAGTATGTAGACCACAAGCATGCCTCCCGCCACCATCAAAATCAGATCCAAGTTTCTGGAAGGCAGGATATCATCAATCATTCGGCCCACCACAAAGGGAAAGATCAAATCCAGCATGGACATGAAAAAAGAACAGCTAAAGCTCAGCATAAAAAGTTTTTTATGGGGTTTATAATAACGGATAAATTTACGAAGTACCAATAGTTTTTCCTCCTTTAAATTGACTATAACGATTATACCAAAGTTTCAGTAAAAAAGGTAGATGATATTTCGAAGGCCTAAGGAAATCTCTTGGATTTATATAAAATTCCAATATAAGTTAAAAAATCATGGGAAAAAGAAGGAAGTCTAAAAAAAATGTCGAATCTGTAAGATAGAACATTTGAACCGCGGTCGTTTAATTCGCCGGAGTTCTTTGATACATAGCAGGAAGGCGATAATAAAAAAGTTGGGATACGTTCGGGAAAGGGGGAGAGAGCCATTAAAAGCATAAAAGCGCAGATGATAACGATTTTAGTGATTTTCTCTCTGATCTTTTTCGGGATTCTGACTTACGCCATTTTTCAGCAGCTGGCCTATATGCCGGAGTTCATTCAGGAAAATCATCTAACAGTCCTGGAGGCAAGAGCCGACGAACTTTCAAAAGAGCTTAAGGGCATTCAGGATATTGTGGAAATTGCTTCCCGTTCTGCCGTGGTGGAGTCCATGGAGATGGAAGAAATTCAAGAGTATCTGCCCCGGTATATCCTACCGGATAAGATGCGAAACCTCACCATTTCCGATGATTCGGGAAATGCCTGGACAACGATGGGCGCCTATATTGATATATCCGATCAGGAACAGTTTGAAAGAATCATTGTCGGTGATGAAGATTATGTGATTTCGGAACCCTTTGAGAGTCCCTATGTAGAAGAGGATACCACGATTATGACCATCTCCTACGGCGTCCTCAATGAGAATCAGGAAAAAGTGGGGATTGTCAATGCTGTGATTCCCATGACCTTTATTGAAGAAATTTTGAGAAATATGGACATGGATGAATCGGCCTATGCCTATATCATTGATGAGAAAGGAAAAATTGTCAGTCATCCCCATAGGGATAGGGGAATTCAAAATCATGTTTCGGAGTGGATGACAAAGGAAAGCGATGTGCAGGGTATTCTTAACGGTTCTTCGGGGTCCCTGGAATATGAAAATCATGAGGGGGAAAAATTCCTTGGTGTTTATTCCTCGGTGGAAGGGAAGCCGGGATGGAAGATGTTCATGAGTGTTCCTGCGGATGTGGCCTATGCCGGTTATCTCGCAATTATGGAATATGTTTACTGGGCTTTTTTTGCAGGTATTCTTGTAATTATGGTGTTTGCCTACTTTTATGCAGATACTTTGTCNAAACCGATACTGGCGTTGAAAGCGGTTTTTGAAAGCGCCGCGGCGGGAAACCTTAATGTAGAGGCCGATGCTTCTTATCCCAATGAATTCGGCAAAACCGGCGCCGCCTTTAATACGATGCTGAGTCAGATAAAGGATTTGACTTTCAGAGATCCTGTGACGGATATGTATAATCAAAACAGTTTTTTAGTGGAACTGAATCAAAAGATGAAGGAAATAGGCAAGGATCAAGCCTATCACCATCTTTTACTGGTTTCCATTGATGATTTTAAAAGGATCGACAGCATCGGAGGACAGGGAGCCGGGGATAAAGCCCTGAAAGTCCTGGCGGAAAGGCTGAACAACTTNATNAAAAAAGAGGAAATGATCGGCCGTTACTACGGCGATGAGATCATTATGTATATGCGTGTTAAAAGCAAGACCGAATTTACGAAGCGCCTGGAAAAACTGAGAGGCATTTATTATTACCCGATTTACTTAAAAGGAGTGCAGTACCGTCTCAAAACCAGTATCGGGATCGCTAGAATCAGACTGCCGGCGGGGGATCTGCGGGAAGAGTTCAAAGAGGTGAACGTGGCAAAGCAAAAAGTGAAAAATACCGGAGGCAACGGATTTGTCTTTTATAATAAACGGTTTAAGGAAGAGATTTTAGAGGAACAGGAAATTGAAGAGGCGTTGTTTTTTGCTATCGCTAAAAATGAACTGTATATGGCATATCAACCGATTCTTTCCGTTGAGGAGAACCGTGTGGTGGGTCATGAAGCCCTCTTAAGATGGAAGCATCCCGTCTATGGAAAAATTCCGATCCCCCGAATCATTGATCTTGCAGAAAAAAGCGGACTGATTATTGAACTGGGAGAATGGATTATGAAAGAAGCCTGCAGACAGAACCAGGAATGGATCGAAAAAGGCTACGGACCCTTGACCATGGCAGTGAACTTATCTGCCTTGCAAATGGCGGATTCAAGTATTTTAGCCACGGTGGAGGAAAGTCTGGAGGAAAGCAGAATGGATCCGCGCTACTTAAATATCGAAATAACGGAAACCATTGCCATGAGCCATATCGATCAGAAAGTGGAATTAATGATGTCCTTAAAAAAAATGGGAGTGACCTTCTCCATTGATGATTTTGGTACGGGGTACTCTTCCCTTTCCTACTTTACAAACTTCCCCGTGGACACATTAAAGATTGACAGCTCCTTTATTCATAACATGCTGATCGATGAAAATGCCCGAACCGTTACCACCACCATTATCCAAATGGCCAAGGCGTTAAATCTCAATATCATAGCAGAGGGCGTGGAAACCAGGGAACACCTGGACGTGCTAAAAATACTTCAATGCAGCCACTACCAGGGATACTTGGCATCCAGAGCCGTGGATAACATCACCTGTGAAGAGACCATGAAAAAGCACGGCCACGGAGCCCTGGGAAGAAAGTCAGAAAGGACAGAGGGACGGAGAAACTGTCCTCCCTCTTATAAATCCCTTTTACCAAGGGATTCGGATTGTAGCGTTGCAAAGGTAAAACATGAATACAAAACAAAATAAAGAAAGTGCGAAGGGCAAAGAAGGAAAAGAAGAGGGCAGGGAGGACAGGGAGACAGGGGGACGGAGGGGACAATTACTCCGTCCCCCTGTCCCCCTGT
>SL_8KL_010_SEDDRAFT_10004904_pt1 | contig 10648 bp, 9 predicted proteins | sample SodLakKL_010_SED_4_FD_11160 | JGI IMG/M metagenome (IMG submission 11160) | reverse complement strand
CCCGAACCCGCCAGTAGTAGGTCGTTTCATACGCCAGGCCCTCAACCCCATACTCTGTCTGCGTCACATCTCCTTCATCTAAAACCAGTACGTCAAACTCCGAATCACCGGCAACCTGAACCCTGTACCCTGCGCCCTGCGCCGCCTGTTCCCAGCTCAATACAGGATCAACGCTAACGTCCTCCGCACCGTCTTCAGGTACCGACAGAACCACCTTAGATGGTGGTTCCGGATCATCACCGTTTTCGTCCGGCATAAACCGGTAAAGTTTACTTTCATCCCCCCAACCGATGGTATAGATCTCCCGGTCGCTGTCGATTCCAAAGGAGGGGATATTGAAATCGGCATGATAAATTTCCGTATTTGAAAACACCTCCCACGTGTCGTGGTCCACTTCAAGCGCCCAGATACGGCCCGATACAAAATCTCCGTAAATATATTTCCCATAAAGTGATGGATTGGCACTGCCCCTATAAACATACCCACCGGTGATAGAAAAGCCTGTGTCGTCTGCACCATGCTCGTACTCATAAACAGGCATCTCCAAACCGGTTTTGTCGCAGGTGCTTGAGGTGTGGCATTCACTACCAGCGATAATTGGCCAACCATAGTTCTTACCATTCTCTACAATATGAATCATCTCCCAGCTCTGTGGGCCCACATCTCCAACCCAAAGATGGTCGGTTACCGGATCGAAACTAATCCTCCATGGATTACGAAGTCCCCATGCAAAGATCTCGCCCATGGCATCCGGGTCGCCAATTAGCGGGTTATCGGGTGGAATCAGGTAACCTTCATCCGTATTAATATCGATCCTTAATATTGCCCCCAGCAAATTTGTAAGATCCTGACTATTATCTCTGCTGCTGCGATCGCCGCCGCCGTCACCCGATGATATATACAGGTAACCGTCGGGGCCAAATTCAAGAGCTCCTCCGTTATGGTTTGAAGCCGGCTGATTAAACTCTAATATAATCTCTTCGCTATCCTCATCGGCAACCCCATCATTTACTCTAAATCTTGAAACCCGGGATTTAATTTGATCATTATCATCATAGATGAAGTAGACAAAGAAAGAGTTGTTCTCGGGATAATCAGGATGAAAAGTCAGGCCAAGTAATCCGCCTTCCGCCCCAAAGAATACGTTAAGGGGAAGTTCAAACCATCGCTGAAACGTACCTTCCGGATCATTTTTATCAAATCTCTCAATATAGCCGGAACGGCTCAAAATATAGACCATGCTGCTTCCCTCATGGGAATACTCTACTCCAATCGGGCGGTCCAGGTCTTGTGGCATAACTTTCTGCAGTGAAACCTCCTGACCTTTTACACCTCCAGTACCAAAAATCACAATTGAAAATACGACACTTATAAACCTAATACTCTTCCTCATCCTTCCCCTTGTTTTGATATAGATCTTAAATAAATAAATTCATGTCACTTTTGCTATTATATTTAGAAAAAAAGACACCATAATTCAGGAAAGAGGTCTCACAAGAAGAATGATAGAAATGAAGCTTCATAGAGAGTGATTATCCTGCACGAGGAAAAAAATAACCAAACAGATCGAAAATCAGATACCGGAACTGAGCTTACCACCGTAAGTTTAGTGCAGTACCGGGTTTCCTTATTTTTCAAGAGGTGCAGAAGACTGTACACCAGAAATATGCAGATTACCTGCTTCCCATGGCTAAGGGAAATATATTGTAATTAGTGACGGCGACGACTAACGGGCAGATCTATACAAATCTGCATCATTACACACCCTTTTTTGAAGGCGGACCGTTTACTGTTGATTCATTCCAAAGGTTTATCTCCTGAACCGTTCTCTTGTTATCGCTGCATACTCACTGAGTGCTACATGCAGGTTTGAGATATTTCTCATTGACGGTAACCCGAACCGTGTATTCTTCCGGTTACCCTTCAGCCTGTAGTTAGCAGGAGACGGAACCGGCTCAATGTCGAAGTGTTGAAATACCTGAACCGCCCGGGGCATATGAGCAGCGCTGGTAACGATGATTAAAGGATGGGAACTGCCAAAATTTTCAGAATAGATTTTTCCCTCCTGGTACGTATTGGCGGGCTCGGTCTGTATGAGGGTGGCATCCTTATCCAACCCCAGCAGCAGGGCTGTCTTTTGAAGCATCTCCGCCTGTGTGGTCCCTCCGCTTGAGGAGTAGCCCGATAAAACAAGCTTGCTGTTGGGCAATTGTTTATGCAGGCGAATTCCCTCATTAAGACGTCCCAGTGCGTTTAAAGAGAGAAGGGAGTTGGCCGGCAAGCGATCGTCAAAGCCGTGTCCCCCGCCAAGAATAATAATATGATACTCCGCATCAGCATCTGCCAGCTGTTCCACATCAATCGGTACATAGCGGTCTTCCAGTGAATTCAAAACCAAACCGGGTATTAAAGGAGTGCTTATGATCAAAAACCAAGCAACACACAGAGCGGAAATGCTTTTAAAAAGGCGATCATTCTTTAGCATGTAGAAGATACCCGCTGCAAGAACCAAAACCCAGAGGATGTTAAACGGGTCTATCAGGAATTTTAAGGCGTTTGTTAACACATTGACTCCATTTTCTTGCTACGAAACTTCAGCTTTTTTCGGAAATTGAAGAATTTGCAGTTCATTTCTTGCCTTGTTTTTTTCATCTCTCACCAGCCACAGAAAAAATCTCTTTACAGGATAAAGCTTCAGCTGCGCCTCGCTGAAATAGATGGCGTCTGCGAAGTCAAAAATGTACAGTTTCTCATCCTTCATAATCATATTATGCCCGGTCAGGTCATTAAAAATAATTCCGTTTGCATGAAGCAGACGAACAATTTTGTTGAACTGATACCGGATCAACTCCTCATGGTTCTGTGCAAATTCTTTTATCCCTTTACGATATATTGAGAGATTTATACCATCGATATATTCCATATAAATATGCCCTTTTTTGAAATCCACATAAATAATATCAGGCGTGAGATTAAGATGTGAAATTTTTTCGTAGCAAATAAGTTCTGAGTAAAAGTCATCAAACTTCCTTGGCCCTATAAACTTCTTTCTTATTAAAACCCTCCCTTCATCATACACCAGATCCACTTTGTGTTTCTTATATAAGCGACACCCAGAGTCACGATTCAGATTTTCCGCTAAAAAGTACTTTTCATACTTTTTTTCGGTTTGTATCAGCCTTTTTCTGTCAAAATTACCAATCACCCTAAGGCCATCCGGTGGATGCCGGTAATCAGATTTTTTTGCCCTTGCAAAAAAATAAAACGTATGCTTTAAAAACCGGCAGAACCGTACACCTTTTCTTATATAGTTATAATTAACTTTTAATACATTCTTCATTCTGGGTAATTGAGATCACTATCTCTTTTGCATTTGTAACGGCTAAATAGTCCGCGCAGGCACGCCTACCACGGTGGCCCGGGATTTAACATCTTCGATGATCATTGATTGACCTCCCGTAACTGCACCTTGGCCGATAGTTATATGCTGAACCGTGGATGTTCCGATTCCCAAATCAGCAACCTCACCAATATGGGTATGGCCTCCGGTTTGAACACCCGGAGCAAAACTGGTATAGTTCCCGACAACTGTATGATGACCCAGAGCACAATTCATATTCATCACCACATAATCTCCGATCTCCGACCCGTAATTAATGCAGGTACCGGGATAGATCACAGAGCCCTTACCGATTAAAACCCCCCCGGAAACCCAAGCCTTTTCGTGAACCAGTGTGGGATAGATCAAAGTCTTGTTTTTGGATAATTTTTGTACGATAGTCTTCTTTATCTTTGGAAACGCAATACCGACCGCTACGTGTACATTCTCTAGCAGAAGTGCTTCGTCTACAGGACCAATAACAGAATACCCAAACATCTCTTTACCAATTTTGTCCGGATCATCATCCAACAAGCCTGCGATCTCATATCTGCTGCCATAGCCTTGAATATTGTGTGCAATATGCCCTCCAACACTTCCCGCGCCGATTATATATAGTTTAGTTTTCATGTGGCTGATAGCGAATTGTCAATTTTACTGATACTTCTTTTGTTGCATATATTCATCAAACCGTGGCATCGACACACTCCCTTCATGCGTAATACCGTCCCTCAGAATGACCTTTCTCACCGTCAAAAAGAGGATCTTAAGGTCGAGCCAGAAGGTTCGGTTGTTCACGTACCAGATATCCAGCTCCAGTTTTCGGTCCCAGCCGATGGCATTGCGCCCGTTTACCTGCGACCACCCTGTAATTCCCGGTCGTACACTGTGTCTTCTATTCTGTTCATCGGTAAACCAGGGCAGGTACTCCATCAGCAGCGGCCTCGGGCCCACCAGGCTCATATCGCCTTTCAGCACGTTGAACAGCTCCGGAAGCTCATCCAGGCTTGAAGATCGTAAAAATGAGCCAAATGCAGTCATTCGCTTCTCGTTTGGAAGCAGTTCTCCTTTTTCATTCCGTTCGTTGGTCATTGTCCTGAATTTAACCATCCGGAAGGGCTGTGTATCTTTGCCGGGTCGAATTTGTGTAAAAAAAACCGGCCGGCCCAGTTTCAGCGCAATAAAAGCCATAATCAATAGCAGAAGCGGAGAGAGCACGATCAGGGCAAAAAGGGATACAAAAATGTCAAATCCTCTTTTGAGCATAGCGTATCTGTTAGGTCCGTGCAAATTCAGTTTCATGAAAATCCAGTTCATGTGCTTCCAAAAAAGGTTTAAGCCCCTTTTTCACCGGAAGCTGCCAGAGAAGCTTGCACCAGTCGTGGTTTCCTTCAATCAATCCGGGTCCATCTTTTGTAATAACTACATCCCAGCCAATCGACCGGTTTTGGGGATGTAATTTAGCTGCGCGTTTCACCATGTTGAGGGTCTCTTTCCAGTAAGGAATCTGGAACCCAACGATATTTACGCCGGTAACCGGGTGAACAGTGCACGCTTCTTTTGTGATGTCGCTATAGACGGCTGACTCATTCACCTCACCGGTCTCCTCATCAATCGGGGCCGCAAGATTACCGGCCGCCATATTGTCCACGGGAGAATCCACCGAGATCCGAAGCCGGCAGCCCAAAATTTCCACCTCGTCCACTTCGTTCAATTGTGTAAAAACACGAATCGTATTCACTGCGGAGGGCGAGAGCAGATTCAGGTGCGGGTGCTGCACAATAAACTCCTCTACAAGCCCATAATTATTTTCTTTCATAAACTCTGTGATCGTGATCGGGTCGAACTCTGAGCAGCGGCGAATCTCAACCTCCGCACCACACTTCCCGTCAGATTTCTTGAACACCAGTTTTCCGGATCTATTCTCCAGAATCTGCCCGACTACATCCGGTTTTTTCAGATCAACCAGATCCGCTACTTTATGAACAAAAAAGTCACCGTAATGTTTATAGAATAGGGTTTTATCATCCAGAATATGTCGCTGACTCTGCGGGTTCATCTTAAGCTGGTACTCATACATATAGCCGGTACCGGCCCACTGTTTTCGTTCCTCAGCGGTGAGTTCGAAAAAACGAAACTGAAAATACTCCAGGATGGAAATGTTATACCTTAATACAGAGGAGAGGATATCGGACAATACCGCTGTTTTGTTTCTGCCTGTCTGCTCCACTACAACATCCAGAAAACGATTAAACGTTTCCGTGTCGAGCTGCTTCAGGTAGTACCCGAGGTATAGTGTTCTTTTCAACTTCATCTCTGTCTATTTAGTTTAATCTTTCGTAATAAAAGTAGTGATATTCTTTCATAAGATAGAATTATCTCTTTTTAATCATTCTGGGTTTACCTGACGAGAGCTGACAGGGTCTTATACTGAAATAGGTTGACATGGTCCGCCAGAGCGCAGGCCCCGCTTTTGGGCCTAAGTCGAAGGGCCCTCTTGTTCTTAGACCCATCTCCAAGAACGCTGTAATACTCCTCCCGGCACGAGGAGTTCTCTCCACTCCGCTCCGTAAAAAAGGCGTCAGGGCTCCGGTCGAGATGACAATTTGCTTTTTTAGAGTGGCGCGGCGCGCTAAAATCATAAATAAGAACAACGCTCTGTCCTACGCCGCGAGGGCAATTACCATCCACCCCATTCGGCATCTGATCACTCCAAGCGGTAATTGTTTGACGGGGAGCGTAAGAGACCTTTGTAAAAAGCGCACAGGCCGAAAGTGTCAGCTCACATTACCACGAATAAAAGAGGTGCCTTCTACACTATACCCGGCAGAGAGATTCGGGACAACAGCTGTGTTTTTTCCACTACATCAGCTGGTGGCAAATCTATTCCCATTAAACCATGCATGCCAATGTTAATGCAGTATTTTACTTCTACAGTAAGTGATGTTGCCCAAAAATTAACTATACTTATTGTCTTTTTGAACTATTCTTTTCGCAGTATACAAACTTGTCAAGAAACCGTAATTAATTTGATAAGGATATCTGTATAGGTGTGGTTTAACAATTTTAACTACATTTTTCGGCCAAATATCGATGGGAGCCACCAATTCCTTCACGGAGTTTGCTTTTAAATTATATGTCATGTGTAAACCCTCATTTACGGCCTTTTTCCTTTTTATCACACGCAGCAGAGCCCTCTTCAGAAAGTCCGGTATAAGTCTTTTAAATTTTATTCTCTTTTTCTCGACATTTAAATTTCTCTCATCTGAATAATGTATATCCTTCAATTTCTCTGCCATCAGTATTTCTCTTTCCATCTCTTTAAAAAAGTCTCTCGAAAACTTTAAAGTCTTTGAAACAGAGAGCCAGAATTCAACCAATCGATGGTCCCAAAAGGGAGCTAATGCCTCATATCCAAAAAACTCATAAACCCGAAAACTGTTGAATATAAATTTAGCCTGTCTCTCCTGCCACACAAGATAGTCCAGGAATGCTGCTTCTGACACTCCGGACTCCTCAAAAATCTGATTCAAGATCGAAAACAGAGCCTCCGGCTTCTTTTTTGAAAAATCTTCACTCCAGCTGAATTTTTTCAGAGCTCTTTCAGCAGCGCTGCCACTAAGTTTTGAGTAATCCAAATTGTTAGTGAGCACGTCAAGACCGTGGCCGGGCATAAAGAGGTCGCCTTTTCTTAATACCTTATTTTTACTGAGCTCATAAATGGAAAGAAAATCCTGCAGGTGTGGGTTTGAAATCCCATTACTGGCATATTCAATATATTTATCAAAAGTACCTGAAGAGTGAAGTTCATACCATTTCTCTTCAGTATACTCTATAAAGTGCCACTCATAACCCGCTGCTTTTGCTACTTGTTCGCTGATTTTTGACTGGATATTGCCGGGCATACCATACGTGTAACAGACTACATTTTTATAGCCCAGCTTGTACAGGTAGTTTACAATTATCCGTGAGTCGTGCCCTCCGCTTAGAGGTACGATGATCCTGCCCCTCCCTGACATGCCATCTACAATCTCCCTGAATATCTCTTGGAAAATAGTATCCAGAGTTTTAGCATTACTTTTCAGTTTTGAGTAGTCATATATCTCAGCGGCCTGGTCAATATTATATCTGAAATACCGGCTTCTCTTTATCTCATCGTTTTTAAAAATCAGAATTTCAGCAGCTTGAACTCCTGAAACATCCTGAAATACGGTCCGGTCTCCCAAAACATTATTCATCTCAGTGAATTCATAAATTAATTCACGATCAATTTTATGGCCATTTTTAAACTTTATCCGGTCTGAAATCCATAAAGAATCGTCACAGAATCTGTATAAGAGAGGAGTTGACCGGATAATATCCGATTTTAACAGGGTGTATTCAGGTGATTCAAAAACTAAAGAAAGATGCCAAAATTTCTCTTTTTTCAGGAATTCAGCATCTTCATCATTTACTTTCAATTGATTGAGTTCCGACATCAAATTATCCCCAATCTTGCGGAGGCCCGGATCGTTTACGCTATTTTTCAGACTTTTAATCCATAGGGAAGACTTTTCTTTTTCCAGCAACAGCCATTTCCCTGAGATTTCCACCTCTATTTTCATGATTTCCAACAAGTTCAGTTCTTAAGTAAATTGAGCTATTTCTAAGTTTATATTAAACAACAAAAAGTAAAGTTTTCAACAATTAAAGAATATATAATGCCTTATTTCAAATTTAATAAACTCAACTCGTTTTTATCTACAACTATTATATGCACGCAATATCTGACCAAAATTTCATCTTTGCTCTATTTCAACGCTGACAAATGCGGCAGGAGTAACCGATGAAGCTGCGGCTGTCAGGTTGAGATTAAAGACCTGAACATTCCGGGAACCTTTACAGATTTCTGTTCCGTAGGAATCCCCACGGGGTCAGCGTCGCTCCATGGCGTCGATCCAATTTTTATTCCGCACTCCTTGCACGCAAACTCAACGCCCCGCAACCAAATCCCCCAGCTCATTGGCGGCCATAAACTCTACCTCCGGCCACTTTTCTGTTATACGTTTAAGCAGCTCCCGGAGAGCGCACAGTCCTTTTTCTCTGTTTGCAGGGTCAATGTGGCCACAGAAGTTTACCCGATGTGAGCTGATAACCGCCGGCCGATTCCAGCTGAAAGCTGCCTCAATCTGTTTCAATGTATAGGGAACCCAGTCTATCCCTTTCTCCTCAATCGGTTCAAACACTACATTTCTGACTATATAGTATTGTCCCTTACTGTTTCTCTTGCCCGTATAGTTCAGTACTGTCTTATACTTCCCCTCCCCCCGGTGCTCTTTCTTTACAAGTGCGGTGTCGATATAGCGGATGCCGCACTCCTTCAGAACCGGATACTGACTGGGATGAATATTGTAGACCGGTGGAGTAATATGGACGGGCCTAACCCCGTATACCTCTTCAAATTTATTTATTCCATCCCGGATAATCTCTCCAAACCGTTCATTCTCTTCTGCCTTCCAAAAATCGAACGCCGCCATTTCAGCGATGGAACTGTAGCCGCTATCCGTGAAACCGGTATATGAACGATTTTTCAGCGGAATCATCACCTGTGGGTCTCTCTTTGCCAGCATCTCCTCAAACACCTTCAGGTTCAGGTGTTCACGGCCGTGAAACTGCGGCACCATCAAACCCTCATCCATTCCCTGCTGCCAGAGCTTCCACGCGCCATCATACGCTTCCGGTTGCTGTTCCGACAATTTTTCAAAAGTAACCGGAAGCGTTTCATTGTGAAACTCACGGAATCCCGATTCTGCAATTTTCTCAAAGTCCAGGTTGCACGGCATTGCAAAAGGGGTAAAGATTGCATGTTTCCCATTAGAATCTTTCACAGATTTCAGTACATCATAGAGCATCTCCAGATCCTTACGGGTCTCCAGCGAATCCAGCCGGTCGAAACGGGTTTGTGCTTTTATGCCCGCACTGTCCATAGCCTCACGCGCTTTTTTGGAGTTTAGCCGGACGTTTCCATAATCGTCAACGGAGAACACCACNATCTTGCGTTTTGTACGCCACCCAAACAGGTTTTTTAAATTTAATGAAGCACTCCTTTTAATTCGGCCGATCATAGTATGGTGTCTTTTTCTTGTTTTTGATTTTTACGAACCAGATTTATCATGGTATCAAACTCAAACTCATCAAGTAGCCTGGATAGTTTAGGGTATACCGACTTCCTGTTGATCCACATCGACTTCATTTTGTTTCTTTTGAGAAAACCTGTTCTTTTTAGTTCGGTAAAATAGTAGTCGGGATATCTCTCTAAATCAAGTTCATACGGATGCATATAAACAATTGCAGGGCGTTTCTTCGTGATTTTTTTCATCGCTTTTTCAGTTACCCATCCGGGAAACAGACGCAGGTACCCTCCACCACAAACTGGTATTTCCCTGCCCATAACATCTATAGTTGACAGCGGCACTTCCGTCAACTCATACCCTTTTGGGGTTTGTACTCTATGGATATCTTTGGGGAAATCCGGCCATCCATATCTAATACCGCTGATTGGCATAATGCTGCTGTCATATTCAAAACCTGCCTCAGCAATCACATCCAGGCCCCACTCTGTCTCCGGTGTAATGGAAAAAGCAGGTGCCCTGTGGCCGTAGACCCTGGTTCCGGTCAGGTCTTCAATCAGTTTTTTTGCGCTGCTTAACTCCCGGAAAGCTTGTTCCGGTGTCATCCTGAAAAACTGCAGATGGCTGAAGCCGTGAACGCCTGCTTCATGGTCCCGACTTACAATTTCCTTTACAAGATCCGGAAATTTTTCAGCAACCTGTCCCAAAATAAAAAAGGTGCCCTTAACATTTTTTTCAGATAGAAGATCCAACATTTTTCCGGTCAAATGAATCACCCGGTCCGTCTGTTCCGTTTCAACAGAGAAAGCATCTCTCATGGCTATGCTAATTCCATCTTCGACATCTATCGTGATTGAAGATTTTACTGAATCCATAATTTTATTTTATCTCTTCCATTTTCTCATAAAATATTTCTTAATCCCCGAAGATAAACACTGTACAGCTTATGATAATTATTTCTTTATTATCATCTAATTCCGACTTTTGCATTACGTTCAGTTACCAAAACATCTTTGCTTCTCAAAATATTTTGAGGTTGTACTTCCACTTTTTCCGCAAACAGGGGCTGTAATAAACAAAATGCAGAGACCCACGGTCCACTACAGGTCTGTTGTATGGCTCATTGTTCTTATCCTTTTTTTGAAAAATGTATATTTTT
>SL_8KL_010_SEDDRAFT_10004903_pt1 | contig 10648 bp, 3 predicted proteins | sample SodLakKL_010_SED_4_FD_11160 | JGI IMG/M metagenome (IMG submission 11160) | reverse complement strand
GCTTATCGAGATTGAAGGAGATAAGGGTACCCGTATTAAGGCCTGGAAGAAGGCGATGTGGAATAACCAATTATTTGGCGGCAATGCCAAAGTGCCACAATACAAAGGCCATAAATGGTCGGCAAGCATCGATGATCTGGCACCGTTAGAAATCCCAAAGAATATTGATAAGCTGCCGGTCTATCGGTTTTATCAGGCTGTCCGGATTTATCGCGCTCATGTGTTGAGCAACCTTCTGCCTTCGAGCAACATCATAGCCGCATAAGCCACGGAAGGGAGATTGTGAACATGGGTATAGATGTTGGTAGGCCCTGAGTTCTTGGGCGGTCCGAATGGTGTATCTGAAATGCCTTGAGGAATTGCCAGCTTATTATCCTGGTTGGTGGCAGCCGTTGGTTCTTGAGCATCCTCACCGACTTCGAGGAATTCGCGGTGTATGACTGCCGGGTCAAGCCGGTCAAGACCGATAAGCCCTATACTGCCCGCATCATGTATCTCACACATGCGGATTACATGGCCCAATGGGAGGACATCGCCCGCATCTTAACCCGCGTGGTATATTGAAAGGCGGGTTTGACAAATATGTGGAGTCCAAGAAGGTAAAGCGGGGAACGGCCGAGGTGGACGCCGCGTTTCTGGCGGAGATCGGGCGGTGGCAGGAGCTTCTGGCCAGGAACATCGCGCTGAGGAATCCGGGCCTTTCCCAGCGGGAGATCAACTTCTCGGTGCAGATTTGGCTTGAGCATAAAGGAGATTTTCTATCTTTTTGTGTGTGGATGCAAGTGCTGCAACGAACTGTTCTCAAAATCCGGATTTTGGATCAAAATCAAGGCTGTTACGAAAATTTAAGTAGTTTTGTCCAATTCCGCTGCGGCTAACCTAAGAAATTCTTTTTGCATAGACAATGGTAGGTTGCGAAAACGAATAAGTAGGCCTTCTACGTTTAATTCAGCAAGACGGTTTTCGGCTTCCTTGGTTAATCTGTTAATTTTTTTCAAATCCTTGTCAGTGACATATTCTGGTGCAGAGTTTAGTTTTAAAATTAGATAATGACATTCATCAGCAGGCATCTTCCAAATTTCTTCTGAACTTTTATACACTTGTGAAACCCAAATTTCGGACAACCTATCCTGAATTTCTTTCCTGAGATTATCGACTTTGTTTAAATCGTCATGGGTGATATATGCCGGTATAGAATCTATCAAAGAGAAAAGCCTTTTACACCCTTCAGTGCTCATTTCAGCTATATCATCCTGTGACGATAATATAGAGGATAGCCAGTTGTTCGATCTTTGTCTTCGCCTCTCAATCAATTCCTTTAATAGATTAGCATAAATTTCATCAACGCCTTTCCATTCAGGCAACATGTCATCATTGCTTTCTGCTGCCGATACTTCTTCAATCTTTTCAGCCACTAATTTTTCGAGTTCATCGTTAGAAACGCTTAATTTATCCCAAAAATAGAAATCTTCCTGAAACATGGTCAATCGGCGCTCTAACTTCTTAAGATCCTCATATTCAGGGTCTTGCCCATAAAAAATATTAATGACTTGTTTTATCTCGTTATTAATTTCTTCTATTTCGGCAATATTCAAAAAAGAGCGGGACAACAGATCCGTATGAAGCTCCCACTGCTCTTTTTCTTGCGCCGAGCAAGCTTTGATGAACTGTTCAAGTTTTTTCACATGTTCATTAATTTCTGGTACATCTCGAATGGTTCTCGCCCTTTCAAGATCTTGCTTCAGCTGTGCTGCGTTTTCAGGCCATTCTATAAGTTCTGTCATTGTTGTACTCGTGGAAATATTATGCTGATTCAAAAAGGAACGTGCGGCCTCTACACTGTAATATACGCGCTGCCTTTCTTTTATATCACTAATTATTTTTATGGCGCGCTGCTCGACTTTATCTGCTAATTTATCAAGACCCATTAGTTTCAAATTTTCACTCGTATATTTAATCATATGCTCTCGGAAACTGCCCACTTTTTCAGAGGATATGCAGCTCTGCTGTAGCAGCCAATCTTCAAACATTGCTTCAATGGCATGGCGTGTTTTGTCAATACGCTTTGTTATCCTTGATAGCTGATCTTCTGTCCATTTTTTTCTATCTTCTTTCATTCTCTGTAATTGGCTTACTAGATCGTACCCAACACGGCTTAGGCTTCCAACATCACCAGTGCTTAACGCTTTTCCCAAAAAGTGGTCCTGCTTGCTTAAAAAATTATCAAAATTTACGATTTTTTCTACTGATTTTTCAGCCTTCTCTTTCAAATTTTTCCAACGTTCATAAAGGGCCTCTGATGAGAGGGGCACTCTTTGCTTGAGTTCTTCAGCTTGCTCCAGATATTTGATACGCCCCAAATGTGTATCTTCGGAATCCCAGTGGTGAAGCAACGCCTGCCATTCATCTGTCTTAACCCTTTGTATTTTAGTTTTTGATAACGCAGCAGGATTTAGGAAGTTTTTGCTAAAGGCTTTGCTGATCCAATTAGATGGGGTAATACTCTTTTCTTCATAAGTAATTGCAATATTTTCAAGCCTTGGTGACATGAATAATCCCATTACCAAACCGGCCGAAGCGATGTTATAACCATGCGGCGGTGAAGTAAGAATTTGAAATATTTCATGTAAATTTATGAATTTTTGTTTNCTTAACGTTTCATCAAATATTTTGATAATACGATTTAGCTCCTCGTGCTNGGGAAATAAGGCTATTTTTCTATCATCAAACGCCTTCCATCCATTCACTAAAACTGCTTTAGCCCTATTTTGAACCCTTTTAGGGGCTGCTGAATACCATTCGTGATTCAGCTTTCCCTTAAATAGCTCGACAGTCATGTCACGACAATCGACAGCGGCTCCTCCTTTAGAAGTATCGAACTTATCAAATGGGAATGTGATGGCTTTATCATATATACTGTCAAAAATTTCGAAAGCGGTTCCCTCGAGGCTATTATTGCCAGAGGATAATTGCAATGGGAGCACATAATTTTTCTTATTCACCAGCCTTTCATACTCCAAGGAAATTTCTTCTTGTATTCGCTGTTTTTGGTCTTCGATAAAATTTCCATATTTTTGCTTTTCTTCATCTGCAATTTCTTCATGAAGAATGTAGTATTCTGATAAACAACGTCTAAGTTTTTCTTCATCGTCATGAAGAATAACGGCAAAAAGTGGTACCTGATTCGCTTTATGTTTTTTTAAGAGGCTTTTTAATTTTTCTTTAAGTTTTTCTTCTGCATCGCTTACAACGGTATCCGCTGGAAAGTAGCAGTAAATTAGCTGCCCTTTAGGCTTGTCGACATCTATAGCCTCTTTCCAATCTTGAATTGCAAGGTTAATATCTTCATCCATTCGTTTTCTGGTGGAAAGAAACGTCTTAAACTTCCACTCGGATGTTCTAATGTCTTTATGGTTTGAAAATTCTGGGTCGAGTTCATGAAAAAATGATAAATCAATTAATTTTTTAGCATGCATGACAAAAAGATCATCTATTTTGTCAGCAGGTATTTGCCTGACTTTCCGGTCTAAAAACCTATTGAATGCACTGCGAGGAACAGCGTCACTTAAAATTTCATATCGTTTGAATCGTTCATTCCACTCTAGTATCCCAAATTCCTGGGAAAGCTCACTAATTGCTTTCTTAATGGCTTTTGTACTATCGCCAGAGAGGGATGCGAAAAGAGTATAGGCGTCTTCTTGATTGCTTGGCTTAAGGCCTATTTTAGTAGCGATGAGAACAGATAATAGTACGTTTCGATCAGATTCTTCAAGGTCATTTCTGTATTTTTCTTCAACTGATAGATATGCATAAGCTGAAGAGCCGGCAGCAGCATAATGTTCTGTATTAATCAGCTCTTGTATTAAAGGGTCTTGTTGCCCCTTTTCAGGCTGAAATAGCGCTGTCGCCTTAAGTGACCAGTAATCATTTGTTACAGTAGAATTCCCTTTTCTTGCTATGGCATCAGCAATAAACATTACAGCCGAGCGCTGTTGCAGCCACGGGCTCATTCGGCGAAGAAAGAGAATGGCCAATGGATGAAAAGGCCAACACCCCAATCCAATAACCTGATGAAAACGGTTTTCATCGCGCCATATCGAATCAAGTTGCCCCTCAGGCGTCCGGCTTAATATTGCTTCTTGTTCATTTTTTAGGTCGTTTTTAGGCACACATTTTGATATGAAATCTGGCTCTTTTTTATCGATGAGATGAGCGAAAAGGGTCTCAAGATTTGAAGAAACATAATATTTTTTTGAAGCATCATATCTGCCGACAAAACGAGTGATTGTATTTTGATGTTCAGGTGATACTCTTGAAATGTATGTTTTAAGCTCATACTGAATGGTGCAAAGCATCGAGCACAGGTCAGAATTTTCATGAACCCCTTCAAAAATTTGCTGGAGCGCTGCATCGCCGGCAATGTGAGGTTTTTCAACTGCAAACTCTAAATAGCGTCCGAATTCATCGAACAATATAAGGATTGATTGAAAAGGCCCGTTCTCGCCGCAATAATGCTGGCAAACCGTTTCCAATAATTGCTTCGGTGATTCCGCGCCGGTTGCGTGAATGGGATAACCATTGGCATTTTCGTATATTATGTTGACCTTTTTGAAGCTAACCTCATCCCTTATTTTTAATTGTTCAATGATATCATCTGCTCTGATGCCAGGATCAAAGGATTCAAAAAATTTTTCTTTCCATAATTCAAAATTTCTTTCAACAAACGCGATAGCGATTTGAAATCTAGGGTATAAATCTTCGATGGCACTGGTATCAAGATTTTTTCCTCGTAGCTGAATTAATACCTGCTTGCTAAGCTCATCCGCTAAATCAAAATTGTTCATCCCATTAATCGGAACCACTAGAATGGGGTGTTTCCAATCTTTAAGTTTTTTCTCTATCGATTTGCCTGCGTTGCTATCAGCTTTCTTGAGGTTGTCCAAAATCAAATGACTGGTACTGCTCTTAGGGTCTGATAGCAGTGTCGCTAATGTAATTATAAAGTGAGATTTTCCCGCCCCATAACTCGCAATTGCTAATGAAATTGGATTTTTGTCTTCATATTGAGGTTCTGTATTCTTAATAATTTCATTGGCCAGGGATACGGTATCAATTAAATCATATCCCTTTCCTCCTTTTTTATCCTCATCACTTAGGCCGAAATATTCAGGGCCGTGAAACACAAAATTGGCGGCAGCCTTGTCTCTTTTCTCCTTATCCTTTTCAAACCAATCGACATCGATTGCCCCGCCAAAAAAGAGATCCTTTCTAAACCCTACTATATTGGATAGCTTTGGCAATTTAACCTCCTCAAAATGCAAATATGAAAAAGTTACTTACTGTGTTTTTGATATAAGAGTGGCCAGATACGGTTTGTCGGAACTAATCGTGTTAAAATCCATGGCCGCATCTGCTTATCGGTTTTTATTGCCCCCGTTTCACTTATTAGATCAATTGCCGCTTCCTTTTGCCGATCATTCCAGCCATGAATTCTGCCCCAAAAAGTCTCTTCCTCCAAATCCGAAATGGTAATCTGCCTATCACTTAGAGAAGTAGAATCCCAAAGAGATAAAAGGAATGCTGCATACCCATACTGAAACTCTTTTGTCAGCGGTGCGCTAAATCGTTTTATATTATTATTTTCGGATGTAATGGGGGCAGCCATTTTGAGCGCTCCCGAGTCTTCATATGCTCTAATCATTGGTCCAATTAAAGAACGTTTAGCCCGTCCCAAAGTGCGAGACAAAAAATCCTCTAATTCATCTCTTGTAAATTCATACCCCAATACGTCTGTTCCAGACCCAAAGCATAAAAACCAAGTCTCAGCCCCCCCATTTTTTCTACATAAGTTAAGGTGAGCTATCCATTGGGTGATTGGTTTTGATATATTGGGATCATGCTCCTGAACCGTTTTGCCAAAATGTGTTAAAAGCAGTTTCCTGGTTTTTCCCTTTCCGTCTATTTCAAGAAGGTCCATACCTTTACAATATTTTATTATAGCCGGTACTTTCCCGCTCGACTTACCTGTCGGAATTCCCGTTTTATCGGAAACATGAAAATCATTTCCAACGCCGTCATTGTTGGCAAATTTCAGTAGTGAAGATATATAATGACGTTCAGGAATAAAGGTTTGATGGAAGCGGTGCCCAAGCCTACAATTTGATGACTTATCCATTTTTCGGCGTCCTTTTAATTCTGTCTTCGAAAGATGTGATGGAAATTTTAAGAGCGCGATGCTCAAGTTTTTTCGTTGTCTTGTTGTAATAGGGGCCTAATGAATAACATTCGCCCTTGTTAAGGTTATTGAGTCTTGAAATCCATAAATCAGATTTTTCGCCACTCGATTGCTCAAGAAGTTTTGCGTATTCCTTGACTTCTGTTTCCGCGGGTTTGAAGAAGAGCTTGTGAGAGGCTTGAAAAAGGCGATCCCTTTCATCAGTCTTTAAATTGCTTAAGGTTTGCGTCGCCAATATGAGAGATAAGCCGAATTTTCGGCCTTCAGTAAGAGATTTGCCAAGAGGGGATTCTAATCTATGGTCAAGGTTCTGGATTTCATCTAAAATTATCGGTAAGGGCTTGTTTTTACAACCTGTACTCGTAGCAAAATCATAAAAATCCCAAAGAATGAACTCTGTTGCGATTCTGGCTATATCTCTAGAAATACCAGCTAATTGAAAAACACTTACGCGACAATTGGGATCCTCAAACAAAGATTGCCAATTTCCTGATCCGGTCCCGGAAAAGATATTTTCGTGCACCAATGGGCTGATTTTATTAGCAAGAGCCGTTCCTGTTGTCCCATTGTCTTTTAAGTCTTGCAAAAGCTTTTGAAAAGCATAGGTTTCTCCGTGCTGGTCTATACCCTCTGCAATTGTTTCAGTTAAAACTGCACGCTGTTGCTCTCCAATAGTTGAATATACGGAGTTAATAACGCTCGTTATCCGGCCGCCAACTGTATGTGAATTGTCAGGTATAGGGTCAAACCCTTCTATGATCTTTATTTGCTTCCGGAAGGGGTTTATCGGGAGAGGTTGGTGTCTTACCAAATATGTCCTTGGCCTTGTGGTTTCCTTAAATGGCCCCTCTAAGTGGTCGGGCAGGAAACCATCTGTATAGTCTATAATCATGGCGTTTTGTTGGCATATGCCCAATTCATAAAGCAGAGCTTGAATAGCATAGGTTTTGCCAACACCAGATTTTCCAAAAATCAACAAGTGCCGGTTGGTCAATTCAGGATGTCCATACTCCCAATAAATATCTCGCCCTTGATCGTTTAATCCCAAAAAAATTCTTGCAGGTATCCCTTGAATAAAATTTGATTTCTCTTTGTCGGACATATCTTTACTTGGTTTATCTTCTTCTGATGGATTTTCAGGTTCAGGGTGAACTTGACCTTGGTCGTGGGGCGCTTCACCATTTGAGTCATAGCGAAAAATAAACGTTTCATTCTCATTTGTGATAGGGAGTAAATGTTTTTTTGAAGCCAAATCCTTAAGGATTGACCCATTACATGAGATTAAGAGAATTGATAGTTCCATTTTGCCTTTTTGAAATGACCAACTGCTATCAATTGAAAAATGTTCAGAGCCTTTAGTGTCTGCCTCTTCATAATCCGCCCAAATAGTAATTGCACTAGCTCCCCAAGAGATAATGAATTCACCGTTACCCAATTTTTCTAATGCCGCAGTCGTGTGCGCAATCAGGTGCGATGGTACAACGGCTTTATTTGCTATTATGCGTTGAAGTTGCGCCCACCAAAATCGTTGGTCGTATTTTTGGTGTTTGTTGCGTTGCCGTGGGGAAAACTTTGGTATTAGATGATGGAGTCCATTTTCTAATTGTTGATGAGCCTTTTCAATGTATCGGTTAACATTGTTAGCTAATTTGCATTCGAATAGATGTGCATAAATCCTCACTATTCCATTTGCATTTAAGTGAGCCACAATCCTTATTAAGTCTGGATACATTTGGCTATCGTCGTCGAACTTGCGAAACCAGTGCCGAAATGTATCTAATGAGATAAGTTCATCACATAGATGCAGGTCGCTTCCGGTATTTGGCTTCGGCAGGCAATGGTGGACCAAGGCAAATGCAATGACGTCCCTAATTTTTTCGTCTTTATCTGTAACGGCCTTAATCAAGGGTAGCCCGGACAACTTTCGGGCGTTATCTACCAATGTATCAGCTGCATTTTGAGAAGTTTCATGCTCCAAATGGAAAATGTGCTTTACCCTTCTGCCGACAAAAGTTTTGATATCCGAAATGGAGGCGTTTTCCGTTGATATGGTATAGTTGAGTTCGCCATGGGAACCGACTCCGGATGAAAATCCAATTATCTCGCGTTGATTTATATTTTGGCCTTGTTTATTCATTAATAGTTTTTCATCCACGCAAGGATCGAGGCAAAGGACCCAACCGGTTTGAGTATGAAGCCAGTCTATTATTCCCCGCCAAGGGGAATAATCGCCCTTACTGACTACGACATGCTGCTTTTCTGGTTCGGCGTCCGGGAAACGGAAACGCGCGCTTAATTCGGAGTGCAGAGTGGCAATTTGAAATCTCCGATTGCTGATGACCCGGGCCCTATGATCTTGGCTCGATGGTTTTTCATCTGCGCATCTCGGCATTTCAAGAATCGGGAATTTTAACGGATTATCCCAATCAGGCTCTTCATAAGCCGTAATTTTTTCAAAGTCGGTTCCATGAGTTTCCTCTTCCATAAACCGTGATAAAATTGAAATATCCAGATCTTTTTCTAAAGAGGTAAGCAGGCTGATATAATCCTGACGGCCTTCCACTACTTTATGGGTGACCGATAAACGACAATTTTGATAATAATCGTATTGTTTTCTTCCGTGAGCGGGATCCCATCTTTTTTGCCATTCATTTAACCATCTTGCGATTTCGTGACTTTCCGTTATGTAACTAAAAACCACTAAATTAAACTGATATGGTGGATATTTGACAGCGTCTTCTTCTGATCTTTCAAGCTTTCGGCTCAAAAAATCATCTATGCCGGCAATAACAAATTGAATATCTCTTATGTTTAAAATGGCTAAGGATATCCCGTCGTTTGAGTAAGGATAAATACTTGTATATTCATCCAATAGATGAGAAATCAATTTGGCTTCACGGTTGAGCCAAAACATTTCTGTATCGGAAAAAGCTTCTTCTTCGGGGGCTTCATATTTCTGTATTATTTTACTGGTCAACGTTTCATGATTTTTATGGGGCTTGCCATAACGGTGAATAAGCCCAAAAGATTCGATATGTGTTTCTAAATTATGATTTTTATTTATGAATCCAAACAGTGGATAGCTTATGCCAACCAAGTCTCTTACATCATCCCAATCTTTGAGTTTGAGTGCATTTTTTTCAATACTTTTAATGGCCGGCCGCATTTGATCAAGCCACCCATTAATCAGGAATATTTCTTGGTGGAACAGCATTTCCATCAATGCCGGATGAAGTGGGGTAATTACAGCTGAATCTAAATATCTTGACCAGTTAAAAGATTCTCGTTGTTCATCAGAAGGTTTGGACGTCAGCAGAAAGGCTTTATAAACCAAGGGGGCAAATTCTTTGTCGTCATTACTTGTTTTTGAGTCGATCAGTAATTTATACACCGAACTTGTTTTATCCTGCAGTTCTTGCCATTTATCTTTAATTGCAGTGAAGTAGCCATGGTTTACAAAGTCTTTAATGAATTTGAAAAAAGATTCGCATAAAGATCCAACCTGATGCCAGGCTTCACCCTTGAGCGGGACGCCCGGCATGCCTATCAAGTTACAAACCTCTAAATTCGTCAATAAACCGAGGTTAATAATCCGATTAATTTCTTCCTCATCCGGTGAATGGAAAATTTCATTGTAATATGGGATGTGAAAAATTGGCAGGATGGGACCAGGCTCACTCTGCTTCATGGATTCAATGTTCTCAAGAACTTGTCCCGAAAAATTCCAAAGTGTTCTGAAAGGGTGAGTGTCCGAAAGAAACCATTTGAATCGGTAACGAGTACCTAAATTATCGCTTGCGTTAATATGTATTTCAAACTGGAGCTTGGCCTTTCCTGTATTGGTGCGGCGAATATCGATATTTTCATCCAGCAAATTGCTCTCTATCAATGCCTGCTGACTATCATCATCGATATCTGGATTTATGGACGAAAGATATTTTTCTATAAACTCGTCTATTCCGCCAATAACGCCTTTTAATAACTTTCGAGCATCGTCATCGGAACCGGTATCTCTTGTAAAGGTCCGACCTGTTAGCACTATTCCTGTCAATGCATCGGCGGGAATAACGTTTTTTGCGGCGCATTTTGATTGAAAATGCGCTATCGCTATCCACATGGCCGTCAAGACAATTTCGAGGGGATTTCCTTTTACTTCCTTCTCACTCGGTGGTTTAGGGTCCTTTCCATTGCGATTCTTATCTGTAAACTCAAGTATATCTTCTTTAATTATCCGATAATCATATTTCAACAATCGCTTTTTGGCTTCTCTGTCATTGTTGTTAATGTAGGATTTTAAGCAAATCGTTAATTCTTCTGTGTCTTTAAAATCATACAACGGGGGAGGATCGCCGCCATCTCTGATGTGATTCATATATTGATCGATTTTGGCATTTGCTTTTCTTCTTTCGGATT